>Ga0233434_1002087_pt1 | contig 18121 bp, 23 predicted proteins | sample SI_122_August201_4_FD_182738 | JGI IMG/M metagenome (GOLD analysis project Ga0233434, IMG submission 182738) | Seawater microbial communities from Saanich Inlet, British Columbia, Canada - SI_122_August2016_120_MG | ecosystem: Environmental > Aquatic > Marine > Inlet | place: Canada: British... | reverse complement strand
TGGGAAAAAAGATAGAGACATCACAAATTGATTCAGAACAGACATCAAATGCACAACAGATTACAAATCAATTCCAAGTTTGTCACAACGGAGATAATAAAATTCTCAGTTTATGTCAAGCAAAAGATTTCATCTTGGTGACCTTTGATAGAATGTTACTCAAGGCATGTGAATTTGTAGGAGTTGCAGCATTTCATCCAACAATGTTGAGGGGAATTTAAAATGTCACCCTCAATGTATCCTAGAATAATCCGAGAGTTTGATGATTCAGATGATCCATTAATTTATGGAGATGAATCATGACTATTTTATTTAGATTAAAAGATATTTCATCAGACGATAGTATTGCAATGTCTTTTGCAAATCTAAAAGAAAAGTTAGAAGAATGCAAAGAGGAAAATAAAAATTGAAAGTAATGGATTTGGGTGAATGCGAAGCTAGTTTTGGATTAATAATTAGAGACAAAGATGATCACGATAATTATATTCTTATGTCTTTTGAGAATGTAAAAGAAATATCTGACGAATTTAAAGAATTAGAAAAAAAAATAAAAATAATTAAAGGTGAAAATTGATGAGAGGTAAAAAATACTATACAGTAAAAGAATGGAAAAAGTTTTACAAGATTCAAGATTTACTATGTAAGAAATTTGATATTATTCTAATTAATCATAAAACAAAACAAGAGCAAGTCATATCAATTTTAAAACAAATTAATCTAAAAAACATGGACAAGGGAATTTCTGCATTTAACAAAATAATTCAACAGTTTGGAGGGTCTATGGACCAACTAACTAGAGATGTAAATGGTGCAGGACAAGTTTCATCATCTAAAGTCAAACTATGGTCAGATACGCCTAAAATTTACTCTCAAAACAAGGACCAAGAGAATCTAGAAAGGATTTGGGGCAAAAAATGACTAATTTACTGCCTTGTCCATCATGTAAGAGTGTAGATACTTGTGAAATTACATATGAATATCCTGGAGATGTTGAAGAGTATCTCAAACTAGTTGCTGAAAAAAAGATTCATCCAGGAGAGGGGACTCGAAACAAAAACAGTCCAACCATTTATTGTAATAATTGTAATAATCAGTGGGGAAATTCAAATGATAAAACAGACTCTTTTGATTTTGATCAAGGGTTTAATCTTGATGAGGTGTATGATTAATGGTATCAGAGAAAACAAAGGGAAATTTTGGAGCGATTGTCATTATGTCCTTTATTGTTGGGGTTTTCTTTATGATAATTGATGAAGGGATAGGAATCGTTTTTGGAATTGGGTTGTTGTTATTTTTCTTTGCATTAATTGTCGGAATAACTGTTGTAATGTGGAGTATTGCCGGTTCTGCAGAAAGGATGACGAGGAGATTTTAGAAAATGAGTACATTGGGTAAAGTTTTCTTTTGGATGTTTGTAATCATTCTAGGATTTGTAAATCCATTGATTAGTTTTGCATTAATTGTTTTGTATTATTTACCAAAGATAATCAGTGATGCATGTAACACATGTAATGATACCTGTTCTGAAGATGATACAGATGAGGATGAATTTTTCACATATGAAGAAAATGGCATCAATACCACTGTAAGAAAAAAACAAAATCCACCAAAAATGGATTCATTTTCTGATAATACATTGGAGGATATGAAATGAAACAGTGGAGTCAAGACCAAATCATGAAAGGTCTAAGGGAACTAGTTACAGAAATTGAATATTTAGAAAAGATAGATGATGTTGATGGTAAGAGTGGAGGTATCTGTACTACTACTGAAGATGCATGTATTTTCAAAGATATTCCACCATTTAATTATGATTTAGAGTATGGTGAAATGCTGGTATCTGAAGGTACACGCATAATTCCAGATTACAGTGGAATGAAAGTAAAAGAGATGTACATCTATGGAATACATCGAGAGATTTACAGTTGGCTTGAAGAACGTGGATGGTACCCTGAATGGCATGATCGTGTTACATTATTTTTCTGGAAACGTACTGAAGATTCAGACGATGAGATTGTTGAGAATCTTGAAAATTATCAAATCCATCTTGACACTCATCAAATAGATGGTATTGAAGGTGAGATATTAAAAAAGTTGAATGAACAATTTGGGGATAAAAATGAGTGAAATTATTCCAAAAGACTCTCACAAAAAAAGTTTGAGTGAAGCATTTGTCAATTCGTTTGGAGGATACCCAATTGGATATGGGTTGGGAATTGTAATTTTACCATTATCTATGGGGTGGTTTGAACAAGACCCATTAACTGCAAACTTGGCAATTACATTTGTTTATGCATCTGTTTCATTTGCAAGAAGTTATTTTTTGAGAAGAATATTTGAAAAGTTTGGAATTGATGATAATTTTATCAAACTAGGTGCCAAATTATTCAAAAAAATTATCGGGAGTACAAAATGAGCAAGTATCAGAAGATATGTTCAGTTGTAGCAATTAGTTCATTTAGTTTTGGAATTATGTATTTTTTTATTGATGGAATGTTTTTTCATTCAATTGCATTTTTTGCATCAGGGCTTATTTTATTGGTAATGAAAAAAGTATGGAATATTTTAGATAATACAAAAAACCAAACTAGAAAATTAAACGAGGGGGATTAATTATGATTAAAATTATTTTTCTAATTGTAATTGTACTTGCATTTATTGCATATACTGGTATTGATGTAAGTGACGAATATGGTGCATTATCAAAAACAAGAATGCTTATTTTTGAAAATGTTATTGATCCATTAGTTAAAAAAATACTGGCATATGTGTCTGAATCCGATTTTGATTTGATTGTAGATGATGCAATAAAAAAATATGGGGAAAAATAAATGGGCATAATAAAATGGTTAAAAATGCAATTTTATATTCCACAAATTAACAAGGCTAAAAAAAAAGTTACAGGTCATAGATATTTTGCAAGATGTTTAGAAGAAAAACCGTTGGAAAAACGAAGTAGGCGGGAGCAAAGAACAATAGAGTACAATTATGCTATGGCCGATATTTGGCAAGAAGAATTAGAAAAACTAGAGTTTAAAATGGAAAAAATAAAAAAATAATTAAAATGGCTGAAAGAGAATCAAGTAAAACAACATCTAAACAAAGTGATGATATTTTATTAGATTCAATGATAATACATCACATATTAGCCGGTGGAAATATTGTTAAAAACCTTCAAAATATTATGAATGAATATGATTCAAAATTTATTTTATTGGATAAAGTAAATGAGGAATTTAAAAATATGGAGCAAAGAGAATATGGGAAAACATACACGGATGAACATATCGAAGAAAAATTATCCAAGATTGGTATGTTTGAAAAAATCTCAGTAGATTATGAAAATAAAGAAATCATTAAAGCAAAAATAATGTATCAATCAGAAAAATATTATGATTTGTATGGTGAAAATATTTCATATGTAGATTATATTTTATTACAAGTACATATTACTCAAGCATTAGTATCAAGACCAACTAGTGTATTAACAGAAGATTGGGGATTGATTCGTGCAGCAGACCAGGAAGGCCGTTCAACAATGAAAGTAAATTATTCATGGAACACTAAAAATTGGTATTGTCCAGGATGTAGGAATACCCTTCATCATAAAAACCATCAAAAAAATCTCCAATGCCAAAATTGTGGAACAATGTTAAAAAAAATAATTTTGGATTCTTCCTAAATTTTAAACTCGCAAAAAGATTTCAAATTACACACATTACATTTGTTCACACCATTCTGATGTCTGGATTCATTCATGTTTTCAAAGAGGTAATTATGACACATCTTAAATGCAATTAAAAACAAAAAACTACATTGACTAACATTACATTTCATGGAGGAGTAAATGATATTGGAGGAAACAAGTTCCTAGTAGAATCAAAAGACACCAAAGTGTTCATGGATTTTGGAATGTCTTTTACTCAAGAAGGACAATTTTTCTCACAATTTCTAGGTCCTAGAACATCAAATAGCCTCAATGATATGTTTGAGTTGGGAATTTTACCTAAAATCAAGGGGCTTTACAGGCGTGATTATGCAAAACATATGGATTTTGATGGAAATGAGGATACCGAAATTGATGCTGTATTGTTGACCCATGCACATGTTGACCATTGTGCATATCTTCCATATCTCAGAGAAGATATTCCAATTTACTGCTCAGAAGAATCAAAATTAATTTTACAAAACTTTGATGAAACATCATCTAGTCAATACCTAACTGCAAAACAACGATTCCAAATTTATGAAAATAAAAAGGGAACAATGAGTAAAGCAACAGGAGATAAAGTTGCAATTCCTAGACGAATTGAAATATTTGAATCAGGAAAAGAATTCTCTATTGATTCAATCGGAGTAGTTCCACTTCCAGTAGACCATTCAATTCCTGGAGTTCACGCATTTATTTTACATACTGCTGATGGGTCCATTGGAAATACTGCAGATTTGAGATTTCACGGAAGACGTAAAGATGACACTGAAAAGTTTGTAGAGCGTTGTGCAGAATCAGATCTTGATGTGTTACTATGTGAAGGGACAAGAGTTGATGCAGTACCATCATTAACTGAATATGATGTAGAATCCAAAGTTGTAGATATTGTAAATAATACAAAAGGGTTGGCAATTTGCGGATATCCTGTAAGGGATTTGGATAGACTAATGTCATTTTACATTGCAGCAAAAAATAGTAATCGAGATTTAGTAATTGATATGAAACAAGCATATCTTTTGAAACTGTTTCATGCATCAGATGCATTACGAGGAAAATATCCTTCACCTACTGACAAAAATATCAAAATATACATTCAGCGAGGGTCTTGGGGGTTAATTGATAAAGACATTAACAAATTTACTCCAAAATTATTACTAGCTGATTATGCATCATGGCAACAAGAATTCTTAGACTATCCAAACGCTGTAGACTATAGAGATATCCAGAAAAAACAAAACCAATACATCTTTTTTTGTAGTGATTTTAGATTGCAGGATTTAATTGATATCAAACCATCTGAAGGTGCCACATACATTCGCTCACTAACTGAACCCTTTGATTTAGAAATGGAATTAAAAGAAGATCAAGTTAAAAACTGGTTTGTACACTTTGGGGTACTCAAAAGAGACCAAGATTGGCATCAAATCCATGTTTCTGGGCACGGAGATGGCGAGCAAATCAAGTATGTTGTGGATAATACCAATGCCAAAGCACTAGTTCCGATCCATACAGTACATGATGAATATCATAAGAAATGGCATTCTAATGTTACTTCTGTGAATCAGCATGGAAAATATAACTTATAAAAAATCAAATTTTAAAAAAATGATGACCGTCAATTATCTGGGGGTAGAAAATAATTGAGATGTAAAAAATGCCAAAAGACATTTCGTTCTCCTCCAATTGAAATGAGAGTAGACCAAATATGCAGTTTATGTAGATCAAACACACCATCAATTAAAAAAGAAAAGAATGTACAATGCAAAAAATGTCAAAGAACCATAAATGTTCCAAGTAAAAATGAAGAAAAGTATCAAACATGTTTTGTCTGTGCAAAAAAACTTTTTCCAGATAGAAGTGTCATAGAAATTGGGACAAAAGTTCAGATCAAAATTAACCTAACAGATAATCCAGAAGACTATGTCATTGGCACAGTCAAAGAAATAATCACTCCGGGGGCATGGCATTATGAAGGATTAATGGTAATATTGGATGACGGATATAGGGGCAGAGTAAAAAAAATAATTTCTGAAGATATGGGTGAGTCTTATGTAGAACATGATGAAAATTACGCACGAGTTATTGAATATGAGTCTGAAAAATCAATCAAAAATTCAAAAAATGATGAGATAGAGAAATTAGAAGAGAAACAAAAAGATCTTAATGATAGAAAGGTTCAGATTGATTTTGAAATTAATGATCTAAAAAGGGAAGAAGAAAAAATTAGACAGGAGATCGTTCTTGAAGAAAGTCAACAAAAAGAGAGACAGGGAAAAGGAATTTCAAAAATCTTTGGCAAATTCTCAAATAAAAATAAACCATTAGATGAATATTCAAAAAAGTTTTTTCAAGTAAAAAATTCTGAATTAGGAAATATTAGTTTAGAAATAGAGGGTTTGGTGTTTGAACAGATAAAAACAGAAACAGAAATCAGTGTTACCGAAAATGAGATATCAAAAATCAAAGAATTAGACCTAGAAATAAATTCCTTAGAAGAAAATATCAGAAAAAATATCAAAACAGAAGAACAGGAAGAAGAACAGGAAGAAGAACAGGAAGAAGAACAGGAAGAAGAACAGGAAGAAGAACAGGAAGAAGAACAGGAAGAAGAACAGGAAGAAGAACAGGAAGAAGAACAGGAAGAAGAATTCATAGATGATTTTAGAAGAATAGTGTTGAATGAATTTCCAAATAAGATTTTAAGCGACATAATTTTAAATCCTATAAAAAAAAGATTTACAAAAAAATTTGTAATTGAAACAATTGTTAAAAGTAATAATCTACTTGAAAAATATTATGAAAAATATTTTTACATGTTAAATGAACAGAATATACAATATTTGTGTGATACAAATAAAATCAAATATGAAAAAGATTTAGAAAATTCAAGAAAGAAACTTTTGAAAAAAAGTAAAAATTCAAATTTCCCGCACTATTCTGTGATTAGTAAATACAGTTCAATAAATGATTTACAAAAGATTTTTAATAAATTTATGAAACCACCAAAAAATAAAAATCGAATGATCGACATAATTTTAAACAATAAATTTTTAGAATTTATTGCAATTGAAGAATTACATTCATTATCAAAAGAAACATTGATTGATCTTTATGAAAAATTTATAATGGATAATCTTAAAAAAGGAAAATCTAGTAAAAAAAGTTTCATTCCAATTAAAAATAAACTAAAAAATACAATTATTTTAGAAATTGTAGAATTCTGGGGATCTGAAATTAACGTAGATAGTATTACGAAAGAACTAGATTATTTAAAAAAGAACAAAGAAGAATTATACAATGATTTTAAAAAGAGTAATTCAAAAAATAAAACCTGTAAAGGGATTTGTGAACAATTCAAAGTTACAAGACCTCCTAATGGGAAAAGATATGATTCAGGACAAGCAAGATGTCAGATATGTGACGAATGGATAGATTATAGGGGCATACATCAAAAAGACCAATCACCTGCCACTGAAGACTCCGTTGGTGGATATTGTAATTGTTGTAACTACAGGGTTAGACGAAAACCACGAAACAGAATATACAAAGAAAAGCTTCGAGGAGCATACAAAGTAATTGGACAGAAATTATCTGATGATATTAATGATGATATTAGAATTAATCAAAACCCATGCCCAAAATGTGGAATAATTCCCACAGCTGAGGATGTTGAATCTGTTTTTGGAATGAGGAAAAGTGGTGGAAAATCTATTCGACAAAGTCATTGTCGAGAATGTCGAAATTCTCCAAAAAATAAAATTAATGAAACAGATATTCAAGATAACGCTGATCATGAACAAAATAATCCAAATTCAATAAATGAACAGACCCATACAAGTTCATTAAATGAATTAATTTCATTGTCTTTAAAAATAATTGCAGACAACCCATTTGGAATTTATGAATATACATTAATGGAGAAACTAAAAATCAGTGAAAAAGAATTTCAAAAAATCATGCCAAGAATACTAAGATTGGATAACATTGATCATGAAATAAAATTTGTGAATGGAAGTTACAAAAAAATAATTAAAGAAATTGAAATCAGTCAGATCTCAGAATTGACATCAGAATTGGAATCCGATAAAAAACCAGACACCAAAATAGATGTTAATGTTACAGCAGAGGATATTCGAAAAGAAATTAAAAATATGGAATTAGAAATGACAAAAAAATACGATGAACAGATTAAAGATAGAGAGAAAATCAAGCGGGGAAATTCTTCAGACAACATCATGATGAATGAATGTTCATTAATAATAAAATATCATAAAAAAAGGAAAGACAAAAAATTCATGGATGAAGTGTTTGAACTTTATGATGAATACAAGTCAATTAAAAAAATATGCGTCAAAATGCCATGGGAAAAAGAAGATAGAATTAGGCTACATTTACGAACAAAAACAAGGTTGCCAGAGGAATTACAAAATAATGCTCACAGTTTACTTTCTGACCCAGATGCATCATTATCAATTCTGTTATATGCCACCGATTTTTTTAACTGGGATGGGGAAACTGCAAACATATCAAAAATTATGGAATTTGCAAATCAAGTGAAAGATATTTTTGAAAGCAACCAAGAATTAAGATTTGAATTGTATGGAAAAATTAAATAAAAAAAATTAAAATTTTGATTTTAATGAAAGATATTTTTTTCGATTTATCAGAGATATGTCTATATCAGAAGCAATTTTTTTATTTTTTTCGTTGTCATTGTATGAATTAATTAATTTTAGAAATACTTTGATGGAGGATCTAGTATATTCTTCCAATAAACGTGATACGTCTTCAATGGGCATATTCTTTCCATTATATTTCAAATTTCGAACGCCCTCACCATGAACCAATCCACTTCTAAGATTATAGACAAATTTAAGAAATTTGTAAACTGATTCACGTTCTTCTTCTGTTATTCCCAGAACCATGCTACCACGTTGAGAAATTTTTCTTGTGAGATCACCAGGCCCAGACGCATACAATGATTCCAAACAAGTGTTGTAATCAATTATTTTGTCAACAGATTCATTCCTATTGAGACCAATTTGAAATCTCATGATTGCCATTTTTACAAATGCGTTTTCCTTACTTTCAACATTAGATTTTTTAAATCTATGATAAAAATTTAACATGGAATTATATCTTTTTGTAGAAAAATACATTGGATTGTCAGTATTAGTGTAAACTATTTTTTTCCCAGTTTCGAATACTTTCCAGGGATGTTCAAAATTTTTGTATTGTGTTGAAATGCTTAATTCGCCTTTGAAATTTAAGCTTAAAGCATTAATAAAAAATCTAAATTCATTTTCTGCATCATCAAAATTAATAACATCATTTGATGATTTTTTTAAAAATACAACTACGTGAGAAAGAGTTTTGTATGAATCTGTGATACGGGAGTTTCTGTTCATGCCTGAAAATATCCTTAATTCATTGTCAGTAATTCTTCTCAATGTAACATTTCCAAATTTTTTTGGTTCACCAGTAAGATCAGATTGGAAATGATGCAACGGCATAATATATTCATCTTGATTAAAATTTTTTAGAAAATTTATAAGACTTTTGTAAACCTGATTAAACGTATTTTCTTCAAATCTAAAATTGTTTTGTAATTTCAAATAATAAGTTAGAATTCTTTTTAATATGTCTGCAGTTAGATCCTGTACATCGTCAAAATTCTGATTTAATTTAAAATAAAAGTCATGATAATAATTTTTTACTGGTTGTTCTGAAAAATACATGTTCAGTAATTGAAAACTTGACAAGTTTTTTATTTCATCAATTAAAATACGATCCACAAAATACTCATAGTTTTTATTTTTTCTAGTAGTATTTCTATAATAACAACCATTTTTTAGTTCTGGAAAAATCTCATCAGATATTTTTAGTTTATTCTGGTTGGATTCAGCTATTTTTAGTGATTCTTTTAGAAAGTCTATTAAGAATTCTTTAATTTTTGATTCAACTTCTGTAGATGCATCATCAGTACTTGTCAAGGCATTGAAATTCCAGGACGTGTGAATTTTTTGGTAAGATCAGATGCAAGTTTTATCGAATGTTCACCACGTGAACTGTCAACCAGCATTATTTGTGGTTCATTTATACGAACATAATCAATCAATCCATCATAGGTGGTATGGCTAGATAAATTAATACGCATAATGTCTTTGTTGATTTTGTTTCCATTGTCATCTTTTTTCTGCTCTCCGTTGGTTTCATAAACACTACCTCCAGTATGTATAGAGATATTTGCATCGTTGGAAAAATTATACCTGTCAACATAAATCCAATACATTGTCTGTTCCTCAGGCTCTACAATTTTAAGTTCAGTTGTAAAAATTATACATGATTCACCATATTTTCTTATTTGATAAGCTTCAGGAGTATCATAATCCATGAACTTCCTATCTACTTTTGATTCAGTCCCATAAAGTGCATTTTTTATTATTATGTCATCTGTTTTGGCCAAAAATGGAATTTCTCCAGATATATTATCCTCGTCATTCCCTTCATCCAAATAATTCATTAATTCTTGCAAACTACCCCTATTGGCGCTAACAACAACAGATTGGGTTTCCAAACGAGTTTTAATTTCTTTTAATGTAGTTCTTAAAACTGAATCTTTTTCAGTTGGAGTGTTAAACTGTGGAAGGCCATGTGAGGCATCCAATACCAAAATGTCACATTTGGGAGTGTCTGCACTTGGAAAAACAAAATCCCCCGAATACAGTATTTTTACATTATCAACATCAACATGAATTTGAGAGGAGCCCAAAACATGATCAGCGTCATACAAGGTTATGACCTCGCCAAATTTCGTAGTATGTTGTTGTCCATATTCCATTGATTTAATATTCATTCTTTGTTGTAGTGTAGGTTTTAGTGCAGTTGCAACTTTGTATGTTATTTTATGGAAAAGAATTTTATCATATTGAGTTGCAGATTCAATGTCTTTAATTTTCATATGATCTGCATGAAAATGAGTGAATACACCATTTTTTTTACCTGGAACATATCCATCGACAACTATCGAATTACCTAATTGTATTGGAAGGTTTTTTTCATCCTCTTTCCCGATAATTTTTGCGTAATTTTTCCAATTGTTTAAAATATCTTTTGGGTCAACCATAATTTTCATCCACCAATAATTTTTCTATGCATTCATTGTAAGTTAAATTTTTAATTTCCATTTCTTTTTCAAATAAACTGTGTAATTCTTCGTTCATGGTAATTATCATTACCTCATCATAAATTGAAATTGATTCACATCTAAGTTTTAGTTTAGCGTGAATTATTTTGATTAACTTTTTCTCTATTTCATCTGTTGAATCGGAAAGGTTTTTTAAAATTACCATGACATTTTTTGGAATATTATATGCCAATTGATAGTGAATGGCTGTTGGAACTTTTTCATTTGTAATGTACTCGATTGCAGACTTTAGTTCACACTTATTTTTTTTACGATAGTTTAGAATATCTCTCACGTCATCCCTCGAGAGTTTATCTTTCACGACTGCACTGATGATTTGGTCTTGCTCATCTAATGGTAATTTATGTAAAATTGCAACCGTACTGAATGTGATAGGCTTGTCCTGCCCCTTAAATCCAATCAGGCCAACAGATTTTTTTGAAATTTCAAGCAGTTGTAAAAATTTCAAAACCATAGACGTACCTGGTTTCTCAACGTGTATGTCGGTCAATATTTTGCCTGAAATGGATTTTGGTTTTCCAAGATTGAGTCGTTTTGCAATATCCGAATTAGATTCCCCCGTTTCATCCTTTATGGATTGCATTATTCGTGCACATTCTATTGGATAAAGTGGCCTGATTTTAGAATGGTTTATCCTACCTTGCTGACCTACACTTAAAGAAAGGTTTGTCAGCTTAATTATGTCATCAGTTATCTTAGTCAATTGGAATTATTCTTCGTCTTGTGAAACTAGTTTTTTTAAGGTTGAAATTAAAATTAAAGCTCCGGCATCCTCTGGTTTTCTTTTAATTTCACCCGATTTTGCATAGGTCATTAATTGGTTATCCGTTTCAGGTGGCAATGTTATCTTACGAATGACTTGTTTTGATTTTTTATTCTTTAATTTTCCAGGAATATCTCTGGCTTCTTGATGGGGATCCTTTTTAATTTCTTCAATAATATCGCCTTCCTCAGCTTTTGTTTTTGCATTAGCTATTATTTTTGCAGATTCAATCACTTTTTCATCACTGACCTCATTGTCAGAAGTCCAATTTAACAAATCAACCGCCGTCATGATTGCATCCAACGCGCTGTCAGGATCATCGGTGATTTCTCCGCTTACGTTTGCCTTTCTTAATCTGTCATTTAATCTGGCCCCTTTGACATATTTTTTTACGGTTTTTTCTGTCAGTCCAAATTTTTCTGCAACATAAGACATACTTGAACGAACTGCATAAAGATCAATTACACCTTGCATGATGTCGTCGGAAGTCATTTGTAATGAGTTGGTATTGGCACCAAGCGAAATGGCTTTTCTCTCGTCAGTATCTGCAGGTTCATCTCGAATCATACAATAAATTTTATCATAACCGCCGTCAGGGAATTTTTTATTTAGATTTACAAAAGCGTTCAGTCTCCTTTGACCATCAATTACCTCATACATTCCTTCGGAGTCAGAGGATTCATAGACAAGAACAGCTTGGGATTGTCCAAGTGCATGAATGTTAGTTTCTAAATCGTCCATTTCCAAGTCTACGTTATGTCTTCGAAGATTTTCTGCAGGAACACCTAATTTTTCTAAAGAAATTTTCTTTAATGTGCGCTCACCATGCATGATAATCTATAATGAAAAAAGAGTTTTTAACCTTATCGTTTTTTTAAAAATTTAAGTTAATACTATGTAATACCAGAAATCTTTTAAAAAAAACAACAGAATTAAACTTAGAGCCATGGTATCAATTGAAATTAATAAAATTAAAAATCGAACATTGAAGTCTCAAAAAATATCAAAAAATAATGAACAGCCAAATGGTGAACGTAAAGGTAACCCAAGTAGTGGTGAACGTAAAAGAAATGACAGCATTGATGATTTAGTAGAAAATATCAAAAAACATGGATTATCTAACCCATTTACTGTCTATCAAAATTCAGAAGATTATTTTGAGATACTAGATAATCAAAGATGCTTTGATGCGTTTTGTATTCTTAATGAAAAAAATCCTGAACAAGGATTTAACAAAATTGACACAATTACTTTTGACAACATTAAGGATATTTCATTTGTTGTAATCTCAAGGCAGTTACCAATGACTTCTAATAATGTCATCCAGGCAGTAATTGATCTTTACACAGACGTTTCTAGTGTAAAATTAGTTGCAGAAAAATTTGGACTGACAGAAGCATATGTGAAAAAAATTATTAGAAATGCATATCCAGAAAAACTTTTGACAATAGTACAGAAAGTAAGTGGATGAGAAAATGGGCGAAGATAATTCAGTAATTGCTAGAACTCCAGACAAATACTATATTTTGGACAGCTTTTATCAGAAAAAAACAGGCAATTCAGAATATTTGGAATTGACATTGGATGCATTCAGATTAGAGTCTGCAATACAGAATCAAGAATTAGCAATTATAGAATCCTTAAAAAACAATACCAATGTCAGCGTGTTTGATCATCAAATTCTAGCAGCAAAAAAAATGATTAATGAATTTGGATGTACAGGGTTACTTGCAGATGAAGTAGGTTTAGGAAAAACAGTTGAGGCAGGAATAATCATCAAAGAATTACTGGTTACTGGAATAATAAACAACGTCCTGATTTTGACACCTCCGTCACTTGTCCCGCAATGGCAAGCAGAATTATCTGATAAATTCAATCTTGATTTTATAAAACAGATTGACGATGACAGATTCATCAATTGTGGTGTTCATGATTTTTTAGTAATGTCCCATTCGTCTGCGATTCAATCTAAAAATGAAATATTATTAAATCAAAAAACATGGGATCTGGTTGTTGTTGATGAAGCTCACAGTATGAAAAATGCTGAAACCATAAAACACAAGATGGTAAAAAATTTGATGAAAAAACGCCTTCTGTTACTTTCTGCAACTCCCATTCAAAATGATTTAAAAGAATTGTACAACATGATAGAACTGTTACATCCATCACTTTTAGGAACTTGGAAAGAATTTAAGAGAAAATTTGTTCAAGACAAAAACATCCGGGAGATCAATCCCACACATAGATTGATTTTGCAGGACATCATCTCAGATTTGATAATAAGAAATACACGCAAGGAAGTCAGCAAGTACATTGATTTTACTAAAAGAATTCCAAATAACCACATACTGGAACCTAAAACGAATGAAAAATTACTTTATGATTTAGTTACTGAAAAACTTCGGGAACTGTACCTATCAGGATCATGCGGCGAGATGATAGTAATGTCATACCAAAAATACATCTCTAGCAGCACTGCTGCAACAAAAAAAGCCGTCAACAGAATGAAAAAATCCAATTTGATATCTAGTGATGAACATGATGAATTCATCAATCACGCAAACAGCATCGAGATAGATTCTAAAATGGAACATATTTTAAAAATTATTCAAAAAGATAAATCCAAATTTTTAATATTTTGTGAATTTTATGCAACCCAGAACTACATTGCAAAAGTTTTGGAGGATCATGGCTTTTTAACTACTCTTTTTAATGGTACAATGACTCCAGAAGAAAAAATATCTTCAGTAAATTCCTTCAAGCAAGATGTGCAGATTTTAATATCTACTGGTGCAGGCGGAGAGGGTCAAAATTTACAATTTTGCCACAACATTGTTAATTATGACCTACCATGGAATCCGATGAAGGTAGAACAAAGAATAGGAAGAGTTCACAGAATTGGACAAAAACATGATGTGAACATTCACAATTATGCAATAGATGGCACAATTGAGGCATATATTTTGGAATTGCTGTACGTCAAAATTGAATTATTTACTTTAGCAATAGGCGATATGGATGTCATGTTTGAAGGTATTTCCAGCGGAGACATAACAAAAAGTTTCTTTGACGACTATATGAAGTCAAAAAACGAGGATGATTTAAAAAACAAGTTTACAGTGTTGGGTGAAGAGTGGAAAACAAACAGAGGCTATGTTTCAGATGTAGTTCACACTTTTAATAAAAATGTGTTTAAAAATTTTGATTTGGGATCTGTTGAAAAAAATGAATGACAAAAATATTCAAGAGTTTGTTCAGAAATTTGTCATGACTTTTTTTAACCAAGTTGATTCAGAAATCATTACTACCGAACTTATTTACAAAATAAAAGCACCAAAAAACCTATTTCACATATTTGGCGAAAAGCCTTTTTTAATTACATTTGTTTCAGATGCAGTTCAGGATTCAGATTGTGAGTTTGTCACCCCAGGAAGCCAAATATTAAAAAAAATCATCAACATTTGTAAATCAAAGGGTCCAATTTCAAAAGGCATTACAGAAAATAGACTCGGCAATAAAACTGATCCCAGTTTAAAAAATGCAGTGAGATTTTATTTTTATATCAAATTTGAAAGCATGAGTAATTTCTCAGACGTTTCCTATGTCGATTTAGATGCAAACACATTGTCAGCCATCGATATTAAAAATACAATAATGTTGGATTCTGATATGAACATCGAAAGTTTTGATTCAAATTCATTGTCAATATTATTTTCCAAATCATTGGAGGAGATAAGGAAAAAATACAGCCTAACAGAAAAGACAATACTTGACAAAAGTTCATCAAAAAAACAAACAGAGATAAAAAAAATCAAGGACAATTATGCAGAATTAATCGAGGATATTGAGAATCAGATCAAAAAGAGTGAAAGTAATTTGTTGGATTTGAAGGATAAAAACAAATTTTTCGACAGTTCTGTTAACGAAATATCCAAACTCAGGAATATTCAAAACTATCTAATAAAATCCGTAGGTGAGAAGTATCAGTCAAAAATTCTTTATGAAATTATTGGAATAACTTTTTTCAAATATTGAGAAAAAAACATTGGTATTGGTGCTAATCTCATTATAGATCCATTCCCTGATTTTTCTAAATCAATACTTCCACAAAATGAATTCTTTGTTTTTTCAAAATTGTCTAATGCTTCTTTTGTAGTATTACCTTTATCAAAACATGTGCCAGTACTTGAAAAAGATCCTTCTTTATACCATTTGAGATATCTTTCTAACTGATCAGTAGGTCAAAAGTTATTTTTTTTGATTAAACTTTCAGCTAAACACAAAGCCATAGAAGTATCATCTGTCCATTGTCCAGGTTTCAAACTAAATGGACCTCCACCAACAATATCTTTAATTGGTGTAACTAGTTCAGGTTTACAAAATTCTAATGCAAGTCCTAATGCATCTCCGATTATTAATCCAACTAAAGTTTCTTTAAAATAATTTAATCTTTTTTCAATATGTATAGACAATCGTTATTCCCATTCCGGTATGGGTCTTAAACTCATTTTAAAACCATCAGATAATTTTTCAAATTCTTTTTTTACCATTTTTTTACCATTTTTGTAAATTCCTTTATTTTTCCCAACAATGATAATAGCAAAAGAATCACCTTCAAATTCATATCCGTCACCTACAATTTCATCATTATCTCGAAGATGGCCTTTCCAGTATGCATCTATTTCTTTGATTTCTCCAAAGCGGTCCAATTCTTCTTCTATAAGATGCCTAGCAAATGTATTGGGAGTCATGTCATTTTTTTCGCAAAGGGATTTTATTTTGTTAAAAGTTCCCCAGCCTAAAGTCAGAGAGATCATAGGTATTGTATCAATTATAACATTAGACTTTCCAAGTTCTTTTGCTAATTCTAAAACAGTTTCATCAGAAACATCATTATCTTTTGTCCATTGTAAAGCATCAACCGCATTAAGTACATGATTGATGGCAATTTTGGGTTTACCATTAACAGATTCCAAATTTTCTTGAATTGATGAGGGTAATCTTGCAAATTTGATATATTTATTTACCAATTTTTTTGAAATGCTGAGTTTTTTTGCAACTGTTTCCACATCACCAAATACATCAAAAAGATTAGCACATACGTCGATTCGATCTTTCAAAGTCAAGGGTTTCTGACGCATTGTTTCTTCGAGACTCATTAATTTTACAAGATTTTCACCATCAGGAGAAACAATCATACATTGAATTTTTCCCCAACCTTCATCAGGATATTGAGAATTCAATTGACGGATTGCATGTAACCTTCTATTACCACTAAAAATGACATATTTTCTATCTTCATTTTTGTAGACCACAAGAGGAGATAGCACTCCACCAATACTTCTAATATTTTCTGCAAGAATGTCTATGCCTTCTACTGTTTCTTTTTTTTATCAGTTCTCAAAACTAAATCATCAATATTTATTTCACAAAATTCAGACATTATTAAAATATCATGTTTACAAGTTAAAAGATTTAGGGTATAGAGGCATTTTCAAATACTGATTTTATCTAAAGATTTCACAATTGATGAGATTTTTTCCACAGTAAATTGAATTTCATCTAATTCATTGAATCTTCCCAATCCGATTCTAATTGCATAATGAGTTGTATCCTCCTCTAATCCCAACGCTAACAATACGTGAGACGGTTCCACAATTTGTGTAGTACATGCAGACCCTGCAGAAATCGCAATCTCTTTTGACACAGAATTAATGATTGATTTTCCCTCTATTCCTGGAAAATACATGTTGAGATTATGAGATAATCGTTTTATCGGATGTCCATTTAACTTTCCATCAATTTTCTCAAATTCTTTTAACATCAAATCTGTCCATTTCTTGAATTTTTTATTCTCAGCATCCATCTCTTTTACAGCAATCTCCATTGCTTTACCGAATCCAACAATTCCAGGCACGTTTAATGTTCCTGAACGAATTCCTCTCTCTTGACCGCCTCCATAAAATAATCCATCAGGCTTTACTCTGGGCTTTACTCCGCGCACATACAGGGCACCAATTCCCTTTGGACCATACATTTTGTGGGCAGAAAATGACATCAAATCAATATTCATTGTACCGACATTAACAGGAATATGTCCTACTGCTTGTGCAGCATCCGTATGAAATATTACTTCATGTTTGTGTGCAATTTCTCCAATTGCTTTTACATCTTGTATGGTTCCAATCTCATTATTTGCAAACATAATACTAATCATTACTGTATCATCCGTGATTGCATCCTCTAATTCTTCTAAATCAATTTCACCATACTCGTTGACTTTCAAGTAAGTTACTTCTTTTCCTAAACTCTCCAAGTGTTTTGCAGTATCGAGGATTGCCTTGTGTTCTGTAACACAAGTTATCAAATGATTTCCTCGGTCTGAATATTTTTGCATCGTGCCAATCAGTGCAATGTTATCAGACTCTGTAGCACCTGA
>Ga0233434_1002084_pt1 | contig 18130 bp, 19 predicted proteins | sample SI_122_August201_4_FD_182738 | JGI IMG/M metagenome (GOLD analysis project Ga0233434, IMG submission 182738) | Seawater microbial communities from Saanich Inlet, British Columbia, Canada - SI_122_August2016_120_MG | ecosystem: Environmental > Aquatic > Marine > Inlet | place: Canada: British... | reverse complement strand
TTAAATGCTGAAGTGTAGCTGGTTCGTTTTTTACTCATAATTTTTTACTCCGAATTGTTTGGTTAAGTTTAACTCGTTCGAAATAAGAAATTTTAGATTGTTGTCTTGATTTGTTGGGGCACTATACTTTCCACTTATATGAAAATTAATTTAAGAATAGTATCTCATCTAATTAAATATAACCTCGATAGATTTCATGCCAAGAGACCAAATTACTTGGACAACTTTGATGCCACTTCAGAAATCCTGGGTCACTTGGTGTAAGATTTTTATTTTCTATTACATATTCCTCATCTATGAAACAAGTAAAAAGTAATGAAATAAAGTGGCCTCTATTTCTCTGTTTATCTGCAATAACCTCATTAACAGCTATAGGCTCTAGGTTACAAGTCACAGGGGCTCTGAGCTCAGTCCTTGCAACCTCATCAATCCGCTGCTTAATATTCTCTTTATATCGAATAATGCCTCCTGGAATATGCCAGCCAGTGCCACTATATTCATCATCTCTCCAAGATAATAAAACCCTATTATTATGATCTTTTATCAACAAATCAACGTTTACTAATGGTGTGGTTCTACTAATATAATAAAAGACACTATCAGGCAACCCTTTTTCTGGATTTTTCACTAAACAATCTAAAATACGAATTACATATTTAGTAAAAAATTTCATGCATTATATATCACTGCTAACTTTTTGCGAAGCAATTTCATCCCAACCACTACGATTAAAGCCCATGTTATATGCGGGCAAGCCAATATCCATGCATTTCTTGCAAATCTCAATTTTTTTCTTACCTAAATTAATATCATCTAAAGTCATCTCAAGATAATTTTCTGAAACAATTGTATTCTTTCGATCAAACACCGTGCAACAGACTGGTACAGTAAGATCGTAATTAATATTTATTTGATTGTTTTTGAAAGGACAAATATCTGATTTAAAGTCACTTACTACTGAAATCCCCTCATCAATGGTAACTGGCAAGATCTTATTAAGTTCTTTAGTTTTTATATCTTCCTTGCCATCACAATAATCCATAACACGCTCTAATGGCATCACTAAAGAGTTAACAGTAGATAAAGAAAAATCCAACTCATTACAAAGTTCTTGCATCTTTTGCAAATTTTTTCCATTATTATTCGTATAAAGATGGTAATTCACATCGACAAGCGTGTCGGCACCAAACTTATCTATAAAGTATCTAATCCTATATAAGTTTGATTTGACAAGATTAATATCTCCTCCAGCATGTGTTGTATCGTATACATCAGGATAATATCCGGAAAGTGATACTTTTAGATATTCTGGAGAAGATCTAATAACTTTCTTTATTTGCTCCCCAGATGCTATAGATAAATTACTAGAAACTGCAGCTGCTATACCATTATCATGTAAATAATTAATAATCTTGTTTAACTCTGGGTGTAAAAATGGCTCACCCCAATTATACAAACTAACATGCGTGACAATACTCACTTCGCTCTTCATTTTGCTTATAACGAGCTTAAAATCTTCAAAACTCATCAAGCCTTTTGATGCTTTTTGTCCATCAATACTGTACGCACATGAAGCGCACCTGAGGTTACATGTTCCAACTATATCAATTGTATAAAAAACATCACAATAATCTGAATATAAAACAAAGTCTCTCTCGACAAAATCCATCGTTTTAAGCGCTTTTATAATTTCATCCTCTTTTAACGAGACCGCTATTATAATTACTAGGTCTGGATTAATTCTTTTAAGATCAACAAGATCTCGAGGTTCTCTAACAATAGTATTGTTTACTTTTTTACCAAGTAGGGCTGGATCTGAATCTATAAAGTTAATAACATTTAATGAATGTGATTTGGAAAAGCGTAAAAAACCCATTCCAGTCATTCTAGCGCCCCAAATAACAATAGGTTTATTTTTTAGTAAACTAAAAAGCTCTTCTGCTTTACTTACCATCATTGCAATTTTTTACAAAAATCTCCAATATCGAAAGAATTTTTATACCACTGATATAGTTCATCAATGGCGGATCTTAGATCTGTAAATTCAAAACCACCAAATTCCTCTAAAAATCTTGAGTTATCTCCCGAATACTCTGTATTAAAACCAGGTTGCTTTATTGTAATTTCGCCTTTTCCATTTTCATGAATATCATTAATTATATTGGCAACTTCTAAAAATTCTACAGGCTTTCCTGTACAGATATTGTAGTTTCTATGCTTTGTATCTGCAGTAAAAAACTGCTCAAGAATTTCAACAAAATCATTAATATAAAGAAAATCAAACTTCATATTTTTATTCATTGAGATTCCTTCTCCACAGAGGGCTCTATATATATTATTAGAAATAAAACGCCTCGTATAATCTTCATATTTTCCATAAATACCAAACACTCTCAAATTTACAATATTCCTAGGTTTCTTTCTAATATCATTTGAAATTATGAACTTTGATAAGCCATAAGTATCAGAGGGTATGTTTTGGGAAAAATATTCTTCATTCATTAATGGTTTATAGTTTTTCATGTCATATTCTGCACCAGAACCTATAGTAATCATCTTATCAAACTTACTTGAACAACGTTCTAAATTAAAGTACGTTGTCATATTTTCCTCTAATGAATGAATATTGACCACACTATAAATCACAATATTTGGCCGATTTTGACTTAAAAATTGATCTACTTGAGCAGTATCGAGTAAGTTTAACTCATGTCTTTTTGGAGATAAGACATTGTAGTTTTTTAAAGTCAAATATTCAACAATATTTTGACCTATAAACCCATTCGAGCCTAATACTAAAATCTTTAATGAATCATTATTCATATTTATTATGTTATTGAAAAATCAGAAATAGCCTGACTATTGTCGGTCCATGGATTATTTGACGATATTTCATCTTTTGAAGCGCCTATAGCTTCAAGCATTTCATTTTTTACTGGATCAAGGTCCTCGTCTACACATACCATAGGTGCTGAACAATGATTACAAAAATTTATTTTATCTCTATCTCCCTTTAACATTGCAATTTGCAATTGACGTAATGAACTACCTTCCCAAATGTCCTTAACATTTTCTTCATGTGTGTTTCCTATAACTACTTTCCTTGGCCAATCAAGTGTACATGGACTTGTAGTCCCATCACAATTAAAATGTAAATACATAAAAATAAAAGGACAAACCTCTTTATATATTTTTATCTTTTGATCATACATGCCCGTATTAGAAACTTCGTTTTGTTTATCGTACTGGGTTTCAGCCCATTGTGGAACAATTTTTTCAATGTATATTTCATCGCAGATATTTCCAAATGTATCAAAGAAAAACTGACGCTCTTCTTCGCTCAAAACATAAATAGAATTATCTTTTGAATCTAACGCACTCGTTCTATCTGCAATCTTTACATATATTTTTAAATCACCCCGAATGCTATACAAATGTGAAATATTAGATATAAGCTCATCCATGTCAAATTTAACTCCAGCGACTTGCTTGTATCTTTCATTGGTCAAGCCCTCTAAAGAAATATTAATTCTTTGTAAACCAGCATCGACCATAGCCTTATTTAGGTCAGGATTTAATTTTGAACCATTTGTGAATAGTTCAATAATATCGGCTACGCCTGAATTTTTTGCATACCCAATCATCTCTGGAAGATTTTTATTTAGAGTTGGCTCCCCATGATTTCCTATTTTTATTTTTTTGATTTTAGATTCAAAACCAGACAGGTCGTCTACAATTTTTTTAAACAACTCTACCGACATAAAATCTCTTTTAAGGCCTGCCTTCTTCATGGCAACGTTATCTGCTTGAAAACAAAAACTACACTTAAAGTTGCACAAACTAGCAACATCAATATGTGCAGAAAATGGGGTTTTTAGTGGAATTTGATCCTCTAAAGTAACTTTTTTAGCTGAATAAATTCTTGGTTGAACAATTGCACCAATATCTTGATTTTCCATAAATACACACCTATAAATATAAAATAATGAATCTTATTATAATCGATTTAATGCTTTGAACATCGCATTTGGGGTATCGACAGTAACAATACTTTGATCTATATAATCTACATAACCATAGCCATAAGAGCAATAAATAAAATCAACGCCATTGTTCTTTGCAGACTCGTAATCATCAAAAGAATCTCCAATTACAACACTGTTATTTTTGTTATTTGTTGATAAAATTTTCTTTACTATGTCGGATTTATTTTTAAATTTTCCAGAATCGATCGTTATGGTATTATAAATGAAGTTATTAATCTTTAACAAGTCTAATATTTTTTTAGTTGGAACCAGTGGTTTATTAGTTGATACTAATATTGTGTTACCTTTGCTTAGCTCTTGTAAGCCTTGATAAACCCCTGGAAATAGTTTTGTTTTTAATGCCCCTTTATTGTCATAATGGGTGCGAAATTCTATAGATATGGCACTAATAAGATCCTTATTAGACATAATCCTCCCTAATAAATCCCGTATCGGCGGCCCTATTAATCCTTTATGCAGCTTGTCTAAATAACTAGGAGCGTGCTTCTCGACAGAATACTTTAGTGAATCTAATACGCCTTCTTGACTGTCCAACAGAGTTCCATCTAAATCAAAAATGAATTGCATTTTTAATTTAATCTACTTTCGAGCATTTTTATTCTTTTATCATCTTCACTTTTGACTCCAGAATAATATCTTTTTTTACTTTTTAACCATAATAATTCAAATTCAACAGCTTTTAAAATTGATTCTTCCCCATACTTACTAGATTCAGCAGGGAATACCACCTTTCTTGTTTCATATTTATCTATTAAATTTTCACTATTAAATCTGCTAATAATAGGCAGTGCATCTTTTGCTATTCCACCACCTAAAGCTGTCTTTAATGAACGTTTTTTTGATTTAACAAAAATATCTCTACAAATGCTTTCCACTTCTTCTGAAACATTTATTAAAGATCTATTAAGCCCCATTGATCCCACCAGATCAACCCTACCCACAGTAACACTTGATAAATTAGCAATATTATGAATGCTAAACATCTCATCAAGATTTTTATATGCTGTAATTGTTTCAATATTTACTGCAAATTCAATATCAGCAGCATTGTCCTCAGCAATAAAATTTTCAATTAAGTCAGTAAATTTAGATAGTGCATATGGTGTTTCTGCCATTGGAGCCACAATACCATGAACACCCAGCGCCATCCCATTGTATACATCAGTTACAGCCTCTACACCTCCTATCTTTAAAATGATTGGCAGGTCTACTGAACTTGTAACGTCTTTCAATCGCATTAATTCCTCCATACGACTTCCTTCAGCCTCAAATTCAGCTTTTATTTCAAAAACACCATACTTCTCTTTCAGCTCAGTTAATACTGAAATCATTTCATACTCTAATATATTCATAACAATATCCTCCTTAAAATAGTTGCAACATAACCACGCACACTAATAAACTTCCATCTTAGTGGTTCAATAAATTTTGCCAAAAATGATGGGAAGAATAATACAGGAACATGAGCTAACCAAAATACTGGGCTAAAATAATATTTTTTAACCATAAATAAAAATGCTTTTTTTATGGTAATTACATCATATTTTTCAGATGTAATTTTATGAAAAATTATTTGATTTAAACTTTCATTAATCATTATTCTATGTAACTTATATCGCAATTTAAAAGGCACACTGAAAGAATCAACAAGAGATGAGCAAAATTTCAAGAATTCAAGATGATAGTTTAGAAAATGATCAATACAAACATCCGTTTCTTCACTAGCTCTTGCTATCGCCCTTGCTCTTGTTTGATGTACACCTGGATGAATAATAGTAAAAAGCGGTTTCTCTATAATGAGTGAACCGCTTTTTACTGCAAGACTGAGCGCACAATACATATGTGGATACCCCAACTCTACAAATTTTTGCGTGTCATTCTTGGATACCAAAGATTTTCTAAATACACAAGCTGACACCATTCCAGATCTTATTAGGGGCAGTAACAATAAACTGAAATCATCGATTGTACTGTAATAGTTATCATTTTCTGGTATTGCTGTTTGAGGATCTCCTTTGTTAAAAAAAAAATTGATAAATCCAAAGCCAATATCTAAGTTTGAACTTAGTGCTTCGAACAAATATTGAATTGAGTCTTTGCGGATTTCATCATCATCAGACAAAAGCCACACGAATCTACCTGATGCATTCAAAGTTGAGCTCATAAAATTAGCTTCACCTCCAAAATTTTTACTATTTCTAATAGATGTAAATTTGTATGATTTTTCTATCAAGGAAAATTCTTTTGTCACATCTGATGTTGAATCTGTGGAACAATTATCAGAGACTAAAACTTCAACATTTTTTGAAATTTTAGTCTCAGACAGGATTGAATTAATACTATGTAGTTGAGAATACAATTCCTTTGAGCGATTAAATGTAGGGATCGCAATTGTAAGTAAAATTTCGCCCATGTTGTTATTAGTCATAAACCCCCTGCATAATTATAAAAAAATATTTACCATTAAACTTATCCATCATCTCTCTGAATTTCTTCTCAGAAATGTGAGAAGAAATTACATACTTATTTTTCATTGACATAGCAACACATTATCATTTTTTTATGCCTCTAAAGTTATCTAGACCCAAAAACATTATTGAATTCAATATATAAATATGAAGATTGTTACTTATCTAGTTTTGAGCATATATATTGTATCTTCATATGAAGAATAATTTGATATTAGATTATTGATAGTATTACATTCTACTGGCCATAGTAATGATCTGCGCTCTGAAGGATAAACTCCAAGAGAATTATCTCTAGTTGTATCACTCATCATAATTGGTATTACATTACTATTAAGGGCCTCACAAAGGGCTGTAGAATGCCAACCCACAACAAAACTTGGCTGCTTCTCTTTAAGAACAAATGTCGCATCTTCTCCACTTAAAATTTCAAGCTCAGATGTATCAAAAATATTATTCCATACAATATCCTCTAGCCCGTATTCAGATTTAAATTCTCTGGATGCATTATGTAACGGGTGCATTTTCATGAATATAGAATAACCATGCAACTTAAACTGATAAATAAGGTCTGACAACTCTTTTGAATCAACCCTAGAAACATCATCAGCCATAAATAAAATTACATTTTTATTATGAAGTTTATTTTTTATTGCAGGATAAACATATACTTTTGAAGTTACACCAATATTCTCAAAATATCTTTTTTCATCAAAACTATAAACATAAATGGAATAATATTCAGGATAAATATTCAAACAAACTTTGCCGATTAAGCCATGGTAAATATTAACTGTTTTAAGGTTGGATAATATCGCTGCATGTGATTGAATCAATGCTGTACTAGTGTAAATTATACTATTTGGGTTCTTATTTCTAATTTCTTCGAAAAAAGTTTTTAGGTACGTATAGGTAGATAAATTTGTTAATCCATTTTTTACTAAAATATCAACAATGTCACTAGAGAATCCCATTTTAAGTACCACTTTATAATCATAAATAGAGTTTATTAGATTCTTAGTAAGATTAAATATTCCTACTCTCTCATACTGCATATAACTATCAATAGAAAATGCATTAATTAAATAAGTTTTATCATTTTTTATCTTAAATAATTTATATACATTATTGCAATCATAGCCACGGCCTGTGTCAAGAATAACAGATTCTATTTTAATTCTTCTGTTAACGATTATAAAAAACTGTTTTAAATAAAGATAAAAGATACTAAAAAATGACAGTATACAAACAAAAAGAAAATATGCTGAAACCTTCTTGGTAAGAGTAATTTCATATTTTTCTTGTATGAAGTAGTTATTCTTCTTTAAAAGCAGTTTCTCAATTTCACTACTCACTAAAGTCCATCTATATGCTGCGGGAACACATTGATCTATTTGTTTATTTGTGTACTCTTTACTCATTCCGATATGTGTAGACTAATACAGTATCTATTCAAACAACAAATTGCCTGAGTATTTTTCTGTCTAGAAATCTCTAATATTTATTTAGATTATCTGCACTATAAAATAAATCCATCGTCCACCACAAGATTTTGTCCATTTACGTAGCTACTCATATCGCTAAGTAAAAAGATTAACGTACCATTTAGATCTTTCCCATCTAGCATTCCCTTGGTTGAGCATTTCTGATTATATTTTCTTAAAAATTCATTTGGCTGACCATCCAAAATACCGCCAGGACTAATTGCATTAACTCTAATATTCGTACCTTTGAGATATTTAGCCATATATTTAGTTAAGTGCAACATACCTGATTTAATAGCAGCATATTCCACAGGCATCGTCATTTCTGTATTGTTATATATCTCAAATTTTGGCGCTATAACTCCGTAAATTGAAGATATGTTAACTATATTTCCATAACCTTGTTTTTGAAAATACAATGAAAATAATTGAGATGGAATAATGCAGCCTCCTAAATTCATTCCTAAATTCTCAACAAAGTCATCATATTCCACATCAAAAAAATGTCTGCCATAATTTTTATTTCTTGGGTAAGCATTATTAATTAAAGCATCTATTCTCTTATATTTTCCATTCACATATTCAATACATTCACTTATAGAATTTTTAGATGTAATATCAAGTTTAAAAAAATCAACACTGTCACTTTTCAACTCTTGAGACAATTCTTTACTAACACATTGCATTCTCTCTTCATCAATATCAGCAATGATAACCATACCACCTTGATCAATTATTGCTTTAGCAAACTCTTGGCCAATTAATCCAGCACCACCTGTAATTACAATTACCTTACCCTTTATTAACATTAAGCCCTCTCGCTAATAGTATTATTTAATATAGACTCTGCAAAGTTAAAATCATACATATCGTCTATATCAACTGCTCTATACCTTGGAACCTCTACACTTGTAACAATTCCATCAAATATATTGTCATTACTCATAATAAACTCCACGTTGGCAACATAAACTACAGTTGTAATATCAAAAACTTCTGGCGCATCTTGACGACGAGAGATTGAATTAGTAGGCTTGTTCACTAATTCTATTAAATTATTGCCCAATTTCTTCACCATATTGAAATATGGACTCCGGCTTGCAGGGGTAATTGCAATACAAATATCTGCACCAATATTAGACCTTTTAAGTACGGCAGATTCTACATCTTTCACGCTTCTCAATGGACTTGTTGCCGGCAAGCTTATAAACTCTTCAAAATCTCCGTATTGCTCTCTAACCCAACTAATTGCATGCTTCCATGCTTGCCATTCTGGACTATCATCCTGTGCTAATTCAATTGGCCTATCAATAACAATAGCCCCATTCGATCGGGATACTTTGGCAATATCAGCATCATCTGTAGATACAAATACCTTGTTAATGCCTGAAGTCTGTAACGCTATCTCGATGGAATATTGAATAAGTGGCTTTCCTAGCAATGGCTTAATATTCTTTCCCGGTATACCTTTTGAACCTCCGCGCGCAAATATAAAAGCATGGGATGTCATTGCTTCACTCCTTGAATTGCACAGCTCTTAATATCTTCAATTAACTCCACAGTTTTTGTAGCTTGTTCTAGATCAATACTTGAATTCTTACGCCCTGCAACTAAATCTAAAAAATCTGTCAACAAAGAAAGGTACATCTGATTAGAATCCCAATCCGTTTCAGCAAATAAAACTACACTACCTTCTCCTGCATGTAATGTGATTGTATTGCTTCGTAAATCCCAGTCCAACCTTCCTTTTTCGCCAATAAAACTACATGTTCTACTTGCCTTCTTTTGTAAAAGATCTAGATGTACATTGCAGACTGTTCCAGTGTGAGACACTAAAACTATATCTGCCAATTCTTCAACCTCTAAATTCAACTCTGATGAAGATCTTAGTTGAGCATAATGCACTTTCATAGAGCCAATCAACCATTGAATGTAATCAATCTCATGACTCAATTCTAACAACACACCACCACCAAGACTTTTTTTAGCCGTTACTGAATGTCTATAATCTTTTGACGGTCTCCAATCTGGCAGATACTGTCCAATATCCACAAATGCATTGTAGATGCTTCCTATTATATTTTGATCTAATAATTCTTTAACCTTAATAGATGAAGGCATATATCTCAAACAATATCCAACAGCAACAGGAGTATGTGTTTCTTCATGTATCTTAATTAATTCATATGCATCTTGAGAATTACTAGTAACAGGCTTCTCTATAAGAGTTGGTATTCCAGAAAGGAGAAGAAGCTTAGCGTGCGATACGTGAAATGGGGCTGGCGAAGCCACAATTGCTATATCAACTCCTTCTGTTATTACTTCATCCAAACTCAAAATTATTTGATCTGAGAACTCAACATTCTGATGTATAACTTTTCCACTAGCGGGAACTGCGATTATAAATATATCTGGAAATAATGATTTTAAATTTCTTCTATGACGTAATGCAATATTCCCAAGACCGACAACAACCGCTCTTGTAATCATATGCATGTCTTAATATCATTTTGGGCTTTTGAAAAATCTGAGTGATTGCCAATATCTAGCCAATATTCTTGAAGTGGAAATGAAACAGTCTTATTTTTTTCAACAATTAATTGCTCAAATAATGATGTCATATCGTAGAATTCATCCTCTGGAATTAGATCGATACACCCTGGTTCTAGCAAATATATCCCGGCATTTACAAAGAAATTATGAATTGGCTTCTCTTTAATTGAGCAAATATTCTCATCCTTGATACTTACAACGCCATAAGGCACCTGAATATCATATTCACGTACACACATAGTTGCCTTAGAATTATTTAACTCATGAAAATCTAACATTTTCTCAAAATTAACATTAGTGAGCAAATCTCCATTCATAACAAAAAAAGACTTGTTAGGTTTTTTCTTTAATAAGGTCAAGGCACCTGCCGTACCCATTCTTTGATCTTCGATTATATAATCTATATTCACCCCGAATCTACTTCCATCCTGGAAGAAATCTTGTATCACATTCGATTTGTAACCCAAGCACATTGTAATATTAGTGAATCCATGCTTAGAAAATCTTTCAACAATAGTCTGAAGTATCGGTTTACCGCCAACCTTCAACATTGGCTTTGGTGTATTGTCAGTTAATGGTCTCAAACGCTTCCCCAGACCACCTACCATGAGTACTACAGTATTTTCATATTCTTTTGATAGCTCTTCCTCCAGAAAAAATAAATTAATTATCTGTTTATCATCGCCAACAATAGGGATTTGACTAATTCGGTTCATGGAGCATAAGCGCAATAATTCTTCATTTGAATGTTGTTCATAAGCAATTATAGGATCCCTAGAATAAATACCTTCAATAGAATCATCCAAAGTCTTCTTTCTTAATATCCCACGACGAATATCTCCATCACTTAAGGCCCCCAACAATTGATTATCGTCATTCACAACTAATGCAATTTTTACTGCACCAGAATCAATCACGCTTAAAGCCTCTCTTATAGTGGCGTTATCGTGTAAGCAAATTTTTGAAATATTGATCATAAGATTTCTTTAATCAGCATAAAGCTTTCTGCGTAATTACATCGAGATGTCGCACCTCTATAAGTTGCTAGTGCTCTTAAATTTCGCTCACTTCTAGGGAATGGGTGATCGCCCATTTCACTTTCATAAATTTTCATTGCTTCAATTTTTCTATCCATATACTCGCTTATGTCGACAAATACATTTGGTACGAAGCTATCTTCTTTAGTACTTAAAGAAAATTCTGTCTCACTTAGAGTCTCCATCATGTATATTTTCTTAATAAAAGGATAGCGAAAAACCTTTGTGCAACTGTATGCCGCATCAAATATATATTTGTGATCACTATGAACATCACCCTTAAAAGGTAAATAAATAATATTTGGCTTTACTTTGTTAATAATGGATGAAATTTTTGAAATTAATTCACTCATGCTATATCCATCAACTTGCGTAGTTTTTAGTTCTAAATTATGCGTGCTATCAAAATCATATGCTTTTTGTATCTTATTTATTTCTTCTTCTCTAGTTTTGTAATACTTGCTCGATTTATCTATTGTTGTACATATAAGCCAATTTATATCATCACCATTAGCTTTATGCTTCAGAAGAGTTCCGCCACATCCTAGTGTTTCATCATCTGGATGGACCGCAACTACTAATATTTTATTTAATTGTTTGATAGCAGTCCTTTGCTATTCAATATTTCATAAGCTTTGATATTAAGAGGTAATGAATAGTAATCTTTAAAATCGTAAGAATTATTATTTGATTTAATATTTAATTCTTTTGTTAAGTTAGGTTGTACACTTTTTCGTATATCTAATTCTATATTTTCTTTGGCTAATTTATCAATTAATATCTGTGGATTTTTAAATGTAATTGCTCTAAATAAATCTGTTGTATTAGTATCATCTAAATAAATAGATAAAAATTTATTATAAAAATTAATAACTGACTGCTTTATCATTTGATAATTATCAAATGATTTTAGTTGACTTAATAACAACATTTGATTTAGTCTTGAAATTTTCATATTAAAAGCAATATATTTATCTTGAAACTGATCATAATGAGGTTCAAATATTTTTTTTTGGCTACACAAAACTCCACCAATGCCACCTGTTAATGGTTTTGTAGAGCCAAAGGAGCCTATACCAAAATCACTATATTGACCTAGTTTAAAATCTTTTTTAGAAAATAGTGAAGTTGAAAAATCTTCTATGATAGTTATATGGGGATGGTTAAGTTTAATTTTTTTAATCACTTCTTCTTCAATTAGAACTCCATACATATGCGTAATTATAATAACTTTAGTTTTTTTAGTTATTTTTTTAGCAATATTTTCGTAAGAAGCTCTAAAATCTCTATCAGACCTTACATCACATATAATAGGAGTTGCATTTTCGAATACTATACAGTTATATACAGACCAACAATTAATAGCAGACATTATTATCTCGTCATCTAACCCTATCTTTAGATATTTAAAAATAAGCAAAAGAGATAAACTTGCCGATGGTGTTAGTTCAACAAAAGAGTAAGCTAAATAATTTCTTAATTTTTTTTTTATTTCATCAGTTAATTTTTCATCATAACCAACATAGCCTATATCAAAACACTTCATAACACTAAATTTGTCTTGCTCTGTCAAGTATGGGAAAGAATGTGGAACAACTAACATAACGGATCTTCAACTTTTTGTATTAAGCCTTTTAAATCAATTTCTTTTATTAGTTTATATGCTCTATTTGCGCTTTCTCCATCTCCATAAGGATTGATAATATTTTTAATTGAACTTAAAAATATTTGAGATGTTGCTTTTTCAATAGTTACAGTGATTTCTTTAATTGATGTCTCACAAAATACAACATTTTCTCCAGCCATTCTATCCTGTTGTCTTTTCCCCACATTAATCGCAGGTATAGGTATAGCAGCTGCCTCATAAATACCTGCAGATGAATTACCTATTATGAATTGACTCATTTTAAATATAGATAGAAATACATCTCTATCTATATTTTTAAAAAAATAAAAATTTTTATCATTATTATATTTTCTAATAATATTTATAATTTTACTTTTATTACTATCTGTATTTGGATAGCTTACAAATGAAAAAATATTTTTATTTTTTAAACTTTTTAAAATATTTTCAAAAACAATACTATCATCATCCAAAACTGAAGGAGAAGGATGATATATAACAAGAGAAGACTTTTCAAAAGATTCTAGAGATAAAAGTCCTATGATTTTCTTTTTAGAATAGGCCTTATTGCTTTTAAATCTATCAAGTGAAATACTGCCAATATTAGAAATTCTGTTTTGACTCTCTCCAATACTTAATAATCGGTTATAGTGTTCTTTATTTGAAACAAAATGATATGTAGATAACTTAGAAGTTGCATGTCTAACTACTGTATCTTCATGACCTCCTGATTCATGGTCGCCTCCGTAAAAATGTATTGTTGGAATATGCAAATACGTGCCTAACAAGCCTCCAATAACAACATCTTCTCTATCTCCAGCATATAATATAACATCTGGATTATATTGAGATATAACATCTATACTATTTTGTAAAAAAATACTTGCCGTTTTTAATTTGGATTTTAAAGTATCTGAATTTATTAAGGTTTCAATTTCTAGCAATATATCAAATCCGTCTTGCTTTATATACTGAACTGTATAGCCAAACTCTTCTGATAAATGAGCACCTGAAACTAATAATTTAAAATCTATACTCTTGTCATTATGTAAAAGTTTATAAAGAGAAGATAATAGGTCATAATCTGAGCGTATAGAAGTCAAGGCTAATATTTTCATATTTACCACTCCAAAACCTCTGACAATTTTTTGAATTTTCTTATATCAAACATCTCTAAACAGCTATTAAATTTTCTTTTAGAAGTTTTTCAGATTCCTTACAACCTAAATTAAATGCTATATCTAAAGAGCTTAAACCCGATTCAAACTTTTGCGAATTTTTTTGAGTGTAAGTTGGATGTGAAAATTTTTGATACTCTAAATGGATCCCTTCTATTTCAAACTTTTTATCATCTTGATAATCTTTAGCTCCTGTACCCGATATGTATTTTGTGGCTTCAACTTTTTTTAGAATATTAAAAACCAAGTCATCTTTAGTTAAACTTCTATCTATATCTAGTTCTGAAGCTAGGAGTAACTCTGTCTTAACATTAAAAATATTAAAACAAGCTTCCATACCATCTATTAAGATATCTATTAAAAAATTATATTTTTTTTCAAAAATAAATTCAATCTGAGGATAAATTTCATTAAAAAAAGGATGCTTCTTATAATTTGCAATCATAAAGCCTTTTTGCTTCTTTTGCCATTTTTTATCAATAACCTTTAATTCTCTAAGCATCTTTTTTTGATAATTTTTTTTTTGCAAAGGAATAGTCAAGTATTGAACCTCTCCATTATGATTTAAAAAAATATTTCTTGATTGAAAAGCATTATCATTAAACTGTACATTATCTAATAAAACAAAAGTATCACTTTTTTCAATTTTATCCAGTAATCCCAACCATGGGAAATAACTTGGTTGGTGTATTGAAACTATCATTTCTTTTTACCTACAAGATAAAATTCTGATGCTGTATCATTTGCAAGATAGGAAGAATTACTAAATATTCCATAATCCAATTTAATTAAATCATATGTTTTAAACAAATTTAAGAAATCCTCAATAGTTGATGGTGAAAAAATTGTACACCCTTCTTGATGTGGAATACTACTTGTAATAACAAATGTATTTTTAGAAATTTGTTGTGATAATGTTACCTTTAAATCATTACGAGTTGGCAACGTTAGGATAAATACGCCATCATGATTTAATCTACTGTATAACTCTTTAAGGCTTTCCTTAAAACCTTCTTCCGTATTGTAATATAACACTTGCCAAGCTAGAATAAAATCAAATTTATTAAAATTTGATTTAAATGAAGTTGCAAAATTCTTTTCATAATATCGTTTGTGTGATTTCAATCTTTTTTTTGTTATACCAATAGATGACTCAGAAATATCCAATCCAAAAACAGACTCCATCTCTTCTATTAAGAATTCTGTATTATTACCAGAACCACAGCCATAATCTAATGCTTTTCCATTTAGAGTTATATTGTTTTTATGACGTAAAAATTGAGTAACAAAAATTTCACTCGGATATCTAAAGAAACTCCCACTTCCTTTTTCTTTATATATTCTTTCCCACATGAGTTTATTTTTCATATTAATTCATCATCCTTATAATCTTTTTGTGCAATACTGCCGACTATTTCATCCCACTTCATAGGAGATATCCCATTTCCAGGTCGTTTGGTAGTTATATTCTTATCAGTAAATTTCTCATCTTTTTTAATATCTATTTTCGCAACAATTGATTTTCGTGAAATATCTATATTAACACTTTCACTTGGTGATGGTTTTTTTTCACTACTGCCAAATGCTTTTTCGATATTTCTAATAGATGAAACCAGCTCTTTCAACTCTTTTGGCTCTAATGATGCTTTGTGATCCGGTCCTTCCATTGTTTTATCTAGTGTGAAATGCTTTTCTATACATGAAGCGCCCATTGCGACAGCAGCAATATCTACTTCTATTCCTAATGTGTGATCGCTATAACCAACAGCAACATCAAACTCTTTTTGTATTGTTAACATTGCATTCAGATTTACATCTTCCATTGGCGTCGGGTACATTGTATTCGCATGCAATACTGTAATATTATCTTTAGATGTGCCTGCATTAATCAAGATATTCAATGCATCCCCAACCTCTTTAAGATTTGACATGCCTGTAGATAATATAACCTGCTTATCTAATGATCCAACATGTCTTAAATATGGCAAGTTAGTAATTTCACCACTGGCTATTTTAAAAATTTTCAACCCTAAATCACTTAATAAATCAATACTTTCATGATCGAAAGGTGTAGATAAAAACATTATGTCTTTTTCTTGACAATAAGCAATCAACTCCTTATGAGCTTCCACATCAAGTTCAAGCTTTTTTATCATATCAAACTGAGATTCTGATGCATCAGTAGTCTGCTTTTGGTATTCAGCCTTTTGGGTATCTTTAGCTACCAAATTTTCAGCTTTGAAAGTTTGAAATTTAACAGCATCAGCGCCAGAATTAGAAGCTACGTCAATCAACTGCTTTGCTAGTTCAACTGATCCATTGTGATTAACGCCAGCCTCTGCAATAATAAACACACTCATGTCACCAAACTTCCCGCCTTAATAAAACAGCCCTTCTTAATTGTAATTAACTCTTTAGTTATTGCACCACTACCAATAAAACATCCGGATTCCACTGTAACCCCACCATTAATAGTTGCATTCGTAGAAATATGACAATGTTTGGATATTAAGCAATCATGCTCAATCAATGCTTTCGAATTTATAATGCAATTATCTCCTATCGACGCACTTGGGTTAATTATTGCATTGTGCATGACAACAGTACCATTGCCAATAGAAGAATGTCTGGATACATAAGCATTTGGGGAAATAATATTAGGCAATACAAACCCTGCTTTGATGGCCAAATTAAATAGCTTTATTCTAAGCTCTGGAGTTTTGATCTGACCAACTGTTATTAATGCGTATTGATATTTTTTTACTAAATTATCTAAATCATAATCACTACCAATAACTGAATACCCTAGAACATCAGAACCCAAAAGTTCTGGCTTATCAATTATTCCTGCAATTTCAAATCGACCTTCTTGCTCAATAACATCAATGACTGATTTACAATGACCACCACCACCTATTAAAATAATACTATTCATAATATTGCACTACTTGGTATATTAACAACTCTATCTTCCAGCCACTCTGAGTTTGTTAAGTCACCACACTGCGCATTATTGAACATTGGTAATTTGTTCATTAATTTCCAAATTGGACGAGTCATAACGTTTTGAGATCTGGTCTTATCTAAAAATTCATCTCGTTGCTGCCCATCTTTTAGAATAATTGTATTTAACCAATAATTTGATTTAGAATTTTCTAATTCTGTTACAAACACAATATCACTTTTTTTGAAAAATTCTTTATACTTATTGGCCAGTAGCCTCTTGTTTTCAAGAAATCCATCCAATTGCTCCAATTGCGCAACCAATAAAGCAGCATTTAAATTTGGCATACGATAATTGTAACCAATCATGTCATGAGCATATTTCCATTTATGTGGCACTTTAGCAGTTGTGGTTAAATGTTTAGCTTTTTTTGCGAGTGTTTCGTCATCAGTAATAATACATCCTCCTCCTCCAGCGGTAATAATTTTATTACCATTAAAACTCATCACCCCCATTTGACCAAAAGTACCGGTATGCTTGTTTTTATAATAACTACCTAGGCTCTCAGCCGCATCTTCTATTAAGGCAATATGATATTTATTACAAATATCCTTAATTTCATCTATTTTGCAAGGATGTCCAAAAGTATGCATAGGTACACATGCTTTAATTACTCTACCAGTTTTATTGTTTATACACTGCTGGTTTTTGATTGATGTGTTATTCTTAAGAAATTCTTTTAATGCTGACGGAGACATCCCCATAGTGTCTTGATCAACATCAACAAATACAG
>Ga0233434_1002077_pt1 | contig 18175 bp, 20 predicted proteins | sample SI_122_August201_4_FD_182738 | JGI IMG/M metagenome (GOLD analysis project Ga0233434, IMG submission 182738) | Seawater microbial communities from Saanich Inlet, British Columbia, Canada - SI_122_August2016_120_MG | ecosystem: Environmental > Aquatic > Marine > Inlet | place: Canada: British... | reverse complement strand
CGATGCCGGACACCTGTGACGCCTGCAGTGTGTCCACACCATGCAGCGGTGTCAGTTCGTGATGCTCCTTGGGAGCAAACTCACCGTCGGCGTGCAGAGGATGAGCAGGCATCGATGCGGCGCTGTGCTCGCCCTTGCCGAGTTGATCTGCGGGCAGATAACCGCTGCCCGGCAACCACACCCCCTCTTCGACATTGTCCGGCTCGCCCGCACCTTCCGGCATCTCGTCATGCGGGTAATTCGGAAACCAATCGAGAATCTGCTGCCACTGCTCACCCACCTGCCCGAGGGCGGTCTCCAGCTCCCTACCTTTTTCGCGTAGCTGCTGGCCTTTCTCGCGGGCTGCGTCTGGATCGGTACGGCCCAGCTGTGCCAGTTCCTTCTTTCCCGCATTGAGACCATCGATCTCCTGCTGTAACTCACGCCGCTTCGCATCGAGCTCGAGAAAGCGATCGACATTGGCCAACTCGGGGTCGACTCCACGCCGGGCGATGGCCTGGCGCAATTGGTCTGGATTCTGGCGGATCTGCTTGACGTCAATCATGGGGCAATTGTTGGCTCACTGGACGGTAGTGATCGGGGTCTTCTCTCTATATCCAAAAAACGAGGTTGCTGCCCACAATCGCAACCGCTCTTGTCACCAGCCTCGATCGTTTCTTTGTTCCCCCCATGACAACAGCCGTGATTTGGGATTGTGACGGGGTCCTCGTCGACAGTGAAAAACTCAGCTGCTCTGCCTGGCTTCCCGTGCTGCGTCGACGCGGCATCGAAGTTGAGTTGGCCGATATCGAAGTCTTTATCGGACGGTCGGATCCGGCCGTTCTGGAGCACTACCGTCACCAGGGCCATCCGCTCACAGACGACATTCTTCTGGAGCGCGAGCAGGAATACTATGCCGCCGCCGAAGACACACTGGGCAGTTTCGACGGACTGCAGCAGGTCCTCGCCGACTTACACGCCGCCCAGACGCCCATTGCTGTCGCCTCCTCTGGTGGCCCGGAGCGCATCCGCTTTTCCATTGAGAAAGTCGGGATTGCGCACTATTTCGAGGTGATCTGCAGTGCCGCCGAGGTGGCTAATGGCAAACCTGCACCCGATCTGTTTTTGCTGGCTGCACAGCGCTTGGGAATCCCACCTGCGGACTGTCTGGTGATCGAGGATTCGGTCCCCGGAGTCGAGGCGGCCGTCGCAGCCGGTATGCGGCCTATCGGCTTCACCTCTTCGCACGCGGCGCAGGTGCTCGAAAGTGCAGGTGCGCACACCACTTTCAGTGCCTATGCAGAATTACCACAGATTCTGAAGTCTGTATCGTAACATCCATAAAAACAATCACTTTTGATCAACATCGAAGGATCGCTTTAATGCGAGGCCGACGATTTCCTCAAGTTCGGCCGAGACCGTCCGATCATAGGAATGGATCTGTGAGGTCTGCCAGGGCCAAGCAGATCCAGATTTCTTGGGGCTCCCCGCCGGGTTGCTGCTGACCGGCGGGGACTTTTTTGTCTGCTCCGGCGACTGGGTCAGTCCCTGACCCAGTGGCGAAACAGGGTCTGAACCGGCGCATCGAGCCCCTCGAAAACAGCCCGATCCACGGCGGGCACCTGATTGTCTTTCCGTCCCGGCTCGTCCACCATCCGGCGACGCTCATCTGAACCGGCCATCAGGACGTCCAGATTCAACCACCAGGGCGCCCAGCGAATCGCCAGTCCGATTCGTGCCTCTTCTGATGTGTTGGCAGGCGCCGCATGCCACATGCGGCTGTCCATGACCATCACCGATCCCGCTTTGCCCGTCATCTGCTTCGCATCCGGATGATCATCGAACTCGCCCATACCGTACCCTCCGGTGGGATTGTTTGGCTCACGGTGACTGCCGGGTACGATGAAGGTGGCGCCATTGCCATGGGTAAAGTCGGTGAGCATCCAGATGGAGGTCAGATGCATGACGGCGTCCGGATACGGCGCATCCAAGTGGCCCGCATTGTGTTGATTGAAAGGCCAGTCGGCGTGCCACTTGAGCTTCGTCGCGCCAGGTAGTGCGACGATCGTGGAGGTATAAGAGACCCGCACATGCTCACCCAGCAGCGCCTGAGTCAAGCCGAGCAATCGGGGTTCTACCAGATAAGGAACGAAGCACTGAGTCTGGTTGATCAGCCCGGAAACGGCGCCCCGTCCCGCGGGTACATTGGCAATGTCGTGACCGACGGCGGCGGCGGTGACCTGCTCGCACACTTGCCCCACTTCGTCGGTGGGTATGACTGATTCGAGCATCGTGAAGCCCTGATTGATCACCTCTTGCCGATGGACGTCCACTGCGCTCAAGGCGTTACCCACCCCCCCGCTGCTTGTAGGACGGTTCCCTGAGGCCGGGCGGTGACCCAGCCAACGATGGCCTTCACCAACTGCCTTTCCTCTGCCTGCAGAGACACACGACCTCGCCACTCACCATCCTGCTTATGCATGCCAGTTTCCTCAAGATCGACGACAACGAAATCAGCAGACATTTCCCGGCCCCGATTTTCGCCTGCTGCGATCTGTGTCGGTTGGCCCATTGTCAGCAAGGCGATATGGGCGGTACTGGGTCGTAACGTGGCGGGATTAGGTTGGAATCTCACGTCCGCTGACTCACCATCCCAGTGCAGACTCAGAACCCCACTGCTGTCCTGCACCGCCGGCAGAGGTGACCCTTCGAACCAGCCACGCCATGGATGGCCATCGACGACAAAACCCGGCGTATAGACCGTAGGGTGACCCCAGACATTTGCGTAACGACGTTGACGGCGTGTGAAGTCGGAATGACTGAATGGATCCGTCCAGCCGAGCCGATTCCAGTAGTCAACATGGAAGGCAATGGGCACCACGTTCTCCCAGAGCTGCTCATTCTCCTTCCAGTTCCCCAACCAGCTCTCAGCAGGTGGGCAACTGCTGCAACCCTGTGATGTATACAGTTCGACCAGTTGCACGTGAGTTGCCGGGCTGACGAAAGTGATGTCTCGAGCGTCTGCGGCCCTCGGATCGTCGCCGCCCAGGATGTCGGCACCCAGATCGTGCACCCTCAGCGCGCCGCCACCTAGGACGCAGGCGGACAGGCACAGCGCGAGGATGGACAGACGCCGCATCATCCACTCAGTCTGCGGTCGAGTTCGTTTTCGTAGTCGCCAAGGACACGCGCGTATACCTCATCACTCATGAACCCTGTGACCTTGAAGGACAGATTGTTGCGGTATCGACCGGCGGCGATATACATGCGGCTATCGCGCCCGGCGGCACGCTCCCACAAGGAGTGCTCCTGCGGCAGCACATGTTCGAGAGGCTCACGACTGCCATCACCTCGTTTCTGAAAGAGCGTGATCAGATGCGGTGAGTTTCGATCTCGACCATGCATCAGACTCCCCGCATCGAAGCCATCGACAACCAGGCGCTGGGCTCTGCGGCCATCCCGGCGCCGAGGGTCGCTGCCGCCGTCAACCATCATCGACAGATGGCCACTGAGTGTGACCAGGGCACGTCGAGGCGCGATCAAATCAACGCGCGAGTTACACAACACGACGAGGTAGCGCTGAAAAAGCCCCCCGCGTGCGTGCAAAACCAGATCGTTGATGACCTCTACATCGGTCTTGTCGTAGATATCACGGGTCTGGCTGATGAAGTATTCGGCCAGAGCGACAGGTAGCAACTTACGCAGATCGGCAGGCGTGAGGACTTCTGCGCGGCTGCGACCCGTCCTCAGTTCGGCAGCAGCCTGGGCATTGTCGAGGTCATCGTAGAACTCACGCCGGAACTGGATCTTCGTCGGATCATCCGGGTTCTCGATCACCTGGACCACGCCCTGCTTCTGCGACAGTCGAATCAAGTCGGAGTGGAAGAGGACAATCTTCTCCAGAGAAGGTGCAAAACGACGCACTTCTCTTGTCTCCGAAATGACTTTGGCCCCCTTCACTTCATGGCCTTCAGCCAGATGGAAGGGCTCCGTCCATAGTCCACAGTCATGCATAAAGCCGCCAAGAAAAATCTCGACGAGTTCCTCACGGAACAACTCGAAGCGATGCGCCTCCCGTTCTTCTTCCGTCAGCTCCCCCGCCGTGGACGGATCGAGAGAAAGATCGGCGAGGATCTGCGACATATCTGCCTGATCGAAGTATCTGGTCAGGGCCTGCTCGTCGCCGTCGCGCAGGCCAAGGGACGACGCCATCTCGGTTGCGAAGGCCGCCACGGACAGAGCGTGTCGCACCGTGTCTTTGTCGAGCTGAAACTTGAGGATCAGATCCATCACCAGTGTGTTGCCCTGCAGATATTCATCGAGGGCCTTTTTTACCGATCCATGAAAGTCGGCAAAGGATCTCTCGAACTGCCGCAGGCTGGCATCTGTATCTGGCTTGCGTAGATCGGCAACGGAGAAGTCAGCACTGCCAAGGGCACGTTGTACTGACTCGGCTCGTCGCGCCACGGTCATTGCCGCCTCGCCTACGGCTTTCGAGTATTCACTGGCGCGCTTCTCCCGATCTTTCTGATCGGGAACGACTTCTGGCTTTGCGTCGATTTCGTCGGGTGGCGGCACTTCTGTACCCGTATTGGGGTCGCCGCGTACAAAGCGGACATCGACATAGGTCGTTTCACTGCGCGAGGGATTGCGCGACTCCATCCATTCCAGATGCTTGAGATTCAGCGGTGTCACCCGCGTGATGTAGACGCCACCACCTGGCCCTGGCACATCTTCGGCGGGGCAGACATTCAGATCACTCTCACGATCTTCGATCTCTCGGAGAATATCCCGGACCCGCGTTGTGCTCATACTGACGGTCTGTGAGCGATTCACTCCGGTGCCTCTACCAACGCCGGCGGCGCGGCGATCTCTTCCGAGGTCTGCTCCCAAAGCACCGCCTCAGCTTCTGCGTCAGCAGCCATCTGGCGAAAAATGTAGAAGACAGTGACACAGATCAGCATCGCCATGCCGACAGCGATACGCGGCTGACCACGACGCAGATTGTGCAGCACGAGCAAGGCGAGAATGCCCAACCCTACCGCCACCAGAGGATTGGCGATGAGATAATTTGTCAGATCCAACATCCAGCAATTCTTCCTGACATCAGTCGCCTGCTGTGTTTTTGAACGTCGAGGCCTTCAGCACGGTTTGTGTCTCATAGATCGACCCACCCTTTAGCGACGTCGGTAGAGCAAGTTGCACGGGTACTTGCTCGACACGCACGCGCTGACTCGGTTCGCCACGCAGAAACGACTTGGTGAACCCTTCCCAATCAGTGCCCAGCAAGGGCCACGAATCGCCAGATGCGTATTGGAACAACAGCAGACGTCGTGGATCAGGCGACCGATTCGGCAGTGATCCGTGCAGAGCGCGTACGTGGTGGATGGAGATGCCTCCAGCGGCGAGTTCAACCTTCTCTGCAGCACTGTCGTCAAAGTCGGGATCCGTCACGGCGCCCACAAAGTGTCCGTCCTGGTGATGGTCGAGAACCGGCCCTTTGTGTGACCCCGGCATCACCATCAGACATCCATTTTCTTCTGACATGGCGTCGATACAGATGCCGACGGCCAGTAGATCGTCGTTGCTGTGAGGATAAAACGCCCAGTCCTGATGCCATTCTACAGGAGAGCCGAAACCACCGGACTTCATGTTCAGCTTGTTGCCATTGTAGCGGACCGCTTCGGTGCCCACCAGCCGCGAGACAATGTCGAGAACCTTGTCGTTGCGCAGAGCCGCCTCGTAGACGGGATGACTCGTTACCGGACTCTTGAGTCGGCGCAACTTCGGCATCTCAGGTGTATGATCGGGTTCCAGATCATACTCCGCCGTGTGCTGTGTCACCTCGCGGGACTTCTCGACAAATTCGTCCGTCACCCGTTGCAACTCGGCAACTTCCTGGGCTGAGAACACCCCCTCGACGCCGAGATATCCCTTGTCCTGGTAGTGATCGATCTGTTGCTGACTCAACATGGCACTCGGTTCTCCTGGAGACAGGCGCTCTTCGAACGCACGATCCGGCATTACTATTTGAGAGAAATCAGTTCCTGGCGAGGTGCAGACAGACGATCACTGAAACCATCACTGAAGACCAGCCCCTGCCCACCCCAGTCGGGCATGTAACCGATAGAGTAGCAGAAATATAGAGTTCGTCTCGGACGGCTGGAAACGTTGACCGTCGATCCGTGCGTGAGAGCTTCTGTAAAGATGATGGCATCCCCCGCCTTCGCCGGAACCGCTTGTAGTGGCGGATTGTCTTCAGGTTCCGGTCCCCACGGCTTGGCAAAGTTGCTCTTGTGGGCTCCTGGGATGACGGCGAAACAGCCATCCTCTTCATCGCAGTCCAGCATGGGGAACACAACCTTCGTCAACGTGGAAACCATCTGTCCGCCGCGACAATGGTACTGACACTTGGGAATGATCGGTGTTCCGTGCATGTGCAGGCGCGTCACTCCCCCACCCCAGCGATAGATCGTGTACGTGTGATTGAGACGATAGGGGCCGCCCGTGATCGTCTCGACTGCATCCAGAATTGGGGGCACGTCCATGAACGGCAGGAAGGCATCATCGCCTTCGATGATGTTCGAGATATACAGATTCTCCGGACTGCGATCCTGGCCCAGCTGCAGAGGTGTGGGATAGTCAGATTCAGCCATCGATTCGTAGCGGTCGAGGGCGGTATTGGCTGCTGCCAGCATGTCTGTACTGACCACCTGATCCATGACCAGATAACCTTGGAGATCGAAGAGATACTTCTGTTCGTCATTCATGTGTTGGGCCTTTTGTCATTGCTTCATTCTTCATTGAGGGGCCACAATGCCGATGCCAGGACTTGCGTCCATTTGAGCAAGGTCTCGTCGCGATTCGAAGCGGCCACTACCTGCAGGCCAATGGGCAAGTGTCCAACCTGTCCTGCGGGGATACTGACGGCGGGCAACCCTGCATGTGTCCACGGCAAATTCATCACAGGATCTCCCGTGGACTCAAGGCCTGCAGGTGCAGGGCCCGTCGCCGCAGGGCACGCCCAGGCATCGATGCCGTGCTCTGTCATCTGCGCTTCCAGTCGTTGCCGCAGGTCGCTGCGGCCAGCTCGACCGGCAGCAAGCTGCTGCGCTGACACCTGTCGGCCACGCTGCAGGAGTTCCCGTGTCCGGGGGCGATAGTCATCGAGATACTGGTCCATCCACAGCGCGTGTTCCGCTGCCATCTCCGCTGCCTGCATGTGGCTGTGACGCAGATTGATGGGCTCGATGTCTTCTAGTACACCATCGATCTCACGTATTTCGATCCCAACCTGTTGCAACTGCGACAACTGTCTTTCAAAGGCATCTCTCGCCTCAGCAGAGGCCTGATCGAGGTAGGCCCCCATAGGGACCCCCAGCAAGGGTCTCCCTCGCCTGTCGACATCCGGCGACCAGCCATCGACAATGACCGACGCCGCCCGTTCCATCAAGGTAGCATCAGGCGCAAATAACCCGATCGTGTCGACGGACGCCGAGCAGAGCAGCAGACCATCCGTGGCAATGCGCCCGTACGTTGGCTTGAAGCCGAAGACTCCACAGAAGGCGGCAGGACGAATCACGGAACCGACGGTCTGTGTTCCCAATGCAATCTGACAGTAACCGGCGGCGACGGCAGCAGCCGAGCCACTGGAAGAGCCTCCGGGTGTATGCCCTGCATCGTGGGGATTTGTCGTCGGGCCGGGCTCGAAATATGCGAACTCCGTTGTCACGGTTTTGCCCAGCACAACGGCCCCCGCTGTCCGCAGGAGGCGTACGCAGGAGGCTTCAGCGCCACGAAACAAAGATGACGGCAGTTGCGTCCCAGCCTCCGTCGGTAAGCCATCCACGTGCAGAATGTCTTTCACACCAACCAGGCACCCCGCCAAAGGCCCGTCTGTCGGCCCCTGTTGCGCCTGGGCCATTACTCTGCTCCTGCGCTCAGTTTCCGGCAGCAGCGCCTGCAACACAGGTTCGCGGGCATCTACCAGATCCAATCGGAGAATCAGATCCTCATGAATTTCTGGGTTCATACCACCGGCCCACGTCGATAGGAGATGCAGTGATTACACAGAGGGGTAAAGAAGCTGAGTTCGGTCAGCTGCGGGCTCGACGTCTCGCAGCTTGAGAATACGTGCTTCGAATTCTGGCTCATTGAGGGCAATCGCGGTGCGACGCAACAAGGGCAGAAAGTGGCTATAGTCGAATGGCTCGATCTGCGGATGCAGCCACTCGCTGTCGATCGCTGTATCGACCAAGAAGCGAACCCCCTTTCTGAGCGATCTCCCCCCGGGACCCTCATGCTGCCACAGATCTGCCCCGAAGTGAGCAGCCAATGTCGCCAGGTCGCAGAAACCAAGCAGATTCATCACACAGTAGCTGAGGGATTTCGTGCGCTGCAATTCTTGTGGCTGCGACCCGTCGGGATCGATTTGAGAATCGATCCGTGCTGCAGCGGCAGCTGCGATGCGTTGTCCCGTTTGCCGATCATCTAGAAAGGCCGCCAGCGCCAGCACCTGGACGTCGTACCACGTCCCGTGGTGATCTGGTTTGGCCGCTTCTTCGCGGCCCACCTCGCTCTGTGTGAGCCAGGAGAGGAAGGCTTTGCACCACTGTCGAAGTTGGTCGTCGTCGTCCGAAGACCAGGCCGTTGAAGCAGCAATCAGTGCCACCGCATCGAGTACGCTGGGCAATTGAGCCGTGTCGATGATGCCGGCACTGCTCCCTTCGCAGACACCGGGAATCGCCTGGGCAAATTGCAGGTGCGGATTCATCCGCGTCGACGGATCGACGAACCACGTGCGCACGAGCCGTGCCAGGTGCTGGGCGAAGCGTTCGTGGTCGCTCAGGTAATAAGCGAGTCCGAGGGTATTGGACGTGCTGATGAGACCGGCAAGTGCCTCGCGGTCGGCCTTCTCGCGATCGAGGTTGGCTTCCCCGTCTTTGCGAACAAAGGGCAGACCATCCTTTGCCTCCGGATCCGGCCACCAGTAGGGGCTGTGACTGACATAGTCGTGCTCGTCGCCACTGGGTGATGCGACTTCCTTGTCGACAACACTGAAAGGCCCTGCTCCCATGGCCAACTCAGCATCCTCCAACAGCTGTCGATCTGCCGCCTCCAACGCCTCATCCACCTCAATAACCCGACTGCGGGTGTGTGGCAACTGCTGCGGATCGAGCAAGAAGACGCGTGGGTGCTGATTCGGTTCAGCGTCACTCACCCGTTGGCCTTTGCCCAGGTGCGCAGATGCTTCTTGAATGACTTGTCAATTTGCGTACGAATCGTCTTTACATCGTCGAAACGATCGCCAAAGACCGATAGCATGTAACCACCGCCGATCTGCTCAGGACAGGAAAACATCTCTTGCCCAGGTTCTGCCGCTTCGAGCCAATTCTCCAGGACGCGGTCGACGAAGACCATGAAATCGACGAACTCGGGGGTCAACTTGCCCTTGGCGTTCAGTGCCGGTACCTGAGCGTGGTGGCCATTAAATGGGCGGAAGTGGAATTGATTTGCCAACCGCATGAGATCTGTGCGTTCCGCAAGTCGATCCCAGTAGGGTGGTGACAGATGCTTAACCACCGCAGGATGGGAGAAATCCCACGTCATCTTCAATGGTTTGCCTTCAGCCTGCTCATAACCTTCAGCCAGGGCGTACGTCTTCTCCGGGGTCTCCGTGCAGGTATCCCGATGGACCTCGATGGAGACATCGAGATCGATCTGGGCCCCCACGTCTATGACCTTGCGCGCAACCTCGACTGCAAGCGCTGTCGGCGTATCGTGATCGAGCATCTGCACATTGCAGACTCGCGCGCCATGCTCCTTTACTGCCGTCAGCTTGGGCTCGGCGTCATCCACGCCCTCCATGTCGGTGGTACAGGCGAAGATCAATCCGCTATCCTCGACCTGCTGCTTGCTGAGCATATGGACGCGGCCCAGGAATCCGTCGAATCCTGCCTTGCGGATTTTCTTCAGCTTCTTGTCGACGGACCATTCCTTCTTGCCGCCATATCCGCCCAGTGTGCCAATGCTGCACATGTGGCGAATCTTTGGCTTTTTCGGACTCTTCTTTGTCATGTGTCGTCTACTCCATCAGGGATCGTCGGGGATGACTGCGTGATTGAAGTATCCTACTACAGGATCTCAACTTAGCGTGGCTGTTGATCGCCGACAACCAGCTCCGAAAAAGCTTGACCCCCCCCAGGGGCTCCAATACATTGTCGCGGCTTTTTCGCCACACGGCGATGACCGTGACCAACGAATAAACTCTAACTCTGTGCCCGAGGAGTTGCCTGTTGGGTCGCTTGCTTTCATTGATCGTCCTCCTCTTCGGAACCTGGCTGTTGTGGTCAGGGATCTATCAGCCGCTGACGATCGGGTTCGGTGTCGTTTCCTGTCTATTCGTGGCCTGGTTATCGGCGCGAATGGGAATCGCTGACGAAGAAGGCACTCCGATCCATCTTGTCCCCCGACTCATTCTGTATGTCCCCTGGCTGGTCTGGGCCATCGTCAAGTCGAATATCGATGTCGCGCGGAGAATCCTTCGACCGAGTCTGCCCATCTCTCCACGCCTGGTCAAAATCAAGGCATCACAACAGAATGATCTGGGTCGCGTCGTGTATGCCAATTCAATCACGCTGACACCCGGTACTGTCACCGTCGATATCGAAGGCGACGAACTGACGATCCATGCGTTAACGGCGGAAGCGGAAGCTGATCTGCTTACGGGCGAGATGGATCGTCGCGTGACCAACCTGCAAGGCGCGGGAGGCTGAGTCAGCATGTTCGCCGCCACGATGGCCGCCGTATTGGTCACGATGATCCTCGCTCTTGGTCGGGCCGTGCTCGGTCCCACGACGTACGATCGCATCCTTGGCGTCAATATGGCAGGTACCAAGACGGTGCTACTCATCGCCGTGCTGGGTTTTCTGACAGGTCGCCCTGAATTCCTCGACTTAGCACTGATCTATGTGTTCCTCAACTTCATCGGTACCATGGCCGTGCTGAAGTTCATCGAATACGGTGATCTGGCGCGCAGCACCGAGGATGCGGACTGATGGACCCTGTGTCCGCTATCAACAGCATGAGCCCGATCGATGCTCTGAGCTGGGTCATGCTGATGCTGGGATCTCTCTTCTGCATCATTGGTGGCATCGGTTTACACCGCCTGCCAGACTTCTTCAGCCGTCTGCACGGCGCCGGCATCACCGACACCCTTGGCGCGGGGCTGATCCTTTTCGGTCTGATGCTGCAAGCGGGATGGACCTTGGTCACGGTGAAGCTGCTGTTCATTCTCGCCATTCTGTGGCTGACGAGCCCGACATCGACCCATGCCATCGCCAAAGCGGCGCGTATGTCTGGCCAGGATCCATTGGTGGACGAAGGGGCTGCTTCAGCCCAGGGCGGCGCATGATGATCGAGATGGTAGACATCATCGACCTTACGCTGCTGCTCTTCCTCGCAGTTCTCGCCATCACGATCGCGCGTCTGCGCAACCTGTTTGCCGTCGTCATCGTCTCCGGTTTCTACAGCCTCGTTTCGGCGGGTCTGTTCACGGTGCTCGACGCTGTCGATGTGGCCTTTACTGAGGCAGCCGTGGGAGCTGGTATTTCAACGGTCATCATGCTCGCCACCCTGCTGATCGTGGGGACCGATGAGAAACCGTCAAAGCGGCCCATTGTCTGGCCGCTGCTAGCTGTCGTCGTCACAGGTGGCTTTCTGGTCTTTGGCACACTCGACATGCCCCGCTACGGAGACGCCCAGGCGCCGGTCCACCAACATGTCGCGCCGCGCTATATCCAAGCCTCGGGTGACGAGATCGGGGTACCAAACATCGTCACCTCCGTGCTGGCCAGCTATCGCGGCTATGACACGCTGGGTGAGACCTGCGTCATCTTCACGGCCGGCGTCGCGGTACTCCTGCTGATCGGCCAGGCTTTGCGCTTCCGCCAGAAAGAAGGCGAAGCATGAGCAACCAACCGATCCTGCGGGTCATCGCCAAGATGTTCATTCCTTTTCTCATGCTCTTTGCCCTGTATGTGCAGTTTCACGGTGATTTTGGCCCGGGCGGAGGTTTTCAGGCGGGTGTCATTTTCGCCGCCGCCTTGGTTCTCTACGCCTTGATCTTCGGGACTGAACAAGCCAAACGCGTTGTCCACCCACGGGCGCTGCAGTTGCTTGTTGCATGCGGCATTCTGCTCTATGCCGGGACCGGTGTCGCCGGCATCGTGTTGGGTGGTAACTTCCTCGACTACGGCGCCCTGGATCACCATAACCCAGTACACGGCCAACACCTCGGCATTCTGCTGGTTGAGCTTGGTGTGGGGATCACGGTGACCACTGTGATGACGTCGACATTCTTCATCTTCTCCGCTCGTAAGAAGTCATGACGCCTGGCCTCATCAACTACTGGGTTGTCGTGTTTCTGATGATGACAGGTTTCTATGTCGTCATGTCGACGAGCAATCTGGTGAAGAAAATGGTGGGCCTGACACTATTCCAGACCTCCGTCTTCATCCTCTATATCACGATGGGCAAGGTTTCAGGTGGCACAGCGCCGATTCTGACGGCACCGGGCACGGCGTATTCCAACCCCCTGCCTCACGTACTGATCCTGACAGCGATTGTCGTGGGTATTGCCACAACGGCTGTTGGCATGGCGTTGATCATTCGTATCAAAGAGGCCTACGGCACGATCGAGGATGATGAAATTCTGCTGGCGGATCAGACATGAATTTGATCAGCCAGCATTTGCCGATTCTACAGATCATTGTGCCCATGGTTGCTGCGCCCCTGTGCATCATTCTGCGGCGCCGCCAACTCGTTTGGATCCTCGCCGTCGTCGTCGCATGGGCCTGCCTGGCCATGGCAGGCGGTCTGATGTTGCAAGTATTGTCTCACGGCCCAATATCCTATCACCTCGGCGGTTGGGAACCACCCTGGGGGATTGAGTATCGTGTCGATGCGGTCAATGCTTTCGTACTGATCCTTGTATCGCTGATAGGGGCCGTGGTTCTGCTGTATGCTCCTGCCAGTATCGAAGCCGAATTGCCCGAGGCACGAGCGAGTCTGTTCTACACGGCCTATTTGCTGTGTCTCACGGGCCTGATGGGGATGACCATCACGGGAGACGCGTTCAATGTCTTCGTCTTTCTCGAGATATCGTCTCTGTCGATGTATGCCTTGATCGGGATGGGAACCGATCGACGCGCGCTGACGGCGTCTTTCCAGTACCTGATCGTGGGGACCATTGGAGCGACGTTCTTCGTCATCGGTATCGGTCTTCTCTACATGATGACGGGCACCCTGAACATGGTAGACCTTGCCGAACGCCTGCAGCCGGTCATGCATACACGCACCGTGCTGGCAGCCTTCGCCTTCCTCACGGTCGGACTGAGCCTGAAGTTGGCTCTGTTTCCGCTGCATCTGTGGCTGCCGAACGCCTACACCTACGCACCATCCGTGGTGACTGCCTTCGTGGCCGCGACGGCGACGAAGGTCTCCGTATACGTCTTCCTGCGATTCTTCTACGGGATCTTCGGCCGCGAATACGCCTTTGACACGCTGCATATCGAGTATTTCCTCGTGCCACTGGGCTTGCTCGGCGTCTTTGTCGCCTCGACGGTCGCCGTGTTCCAGACAAACCTGAAGCGCTTGCTTGCCTACTCATCGATTGCCCAGGTTGGCTACATGGTCGTAGGGATCGGCCTGGTATCAGTCACTGGCCTCACGGCGACGCTCGTGCATCTGTTCAACCACGCCGTCATGAAGGGCGCTCTGTTTCTTGCCCTCGGTTGTATCGTGATGCGTCTCGGCACGGTGGAATTATCTGAGCTGCGCGGCATTGGCAAGCGCATGCCCGTCACGATGGCCGCCTTCGTGTTCGGCGGCCTGAGCCTGATCGGCGTGCCATTGACCGTCGGCTTCATCAGCAAATGGTATCTCGTCAGCGCCGCCCTCGAGCGTGGCTGGTGGCCTGTGGCAGTTTTGATCCTTCTGGGCTCCCTGCTTGCTGTCGCATATATCTGGAAGATTGTCGAAACAGCTTACTTCCACGACCCGGAAGGCAAAGCGGCGCAGGCCACCGAAGCACCTTTGGCCATGCTGATCCCCACGTGGATTCTGATCGGCGCCACACTCTACTTCGGTGCGACAGCCACTTTCACTGCGGGTCTTGCACGAGCCGGCGCTGAAGCCCTGATGGGAGGCCTGGCAAGATGACGCCACACACGGCTCTGCTGGTTTCCCTGCTGTTGCCAATCGCCTTCGGACCGATCATCGCCCTGTGCGGATCTCGCCCGAATCTGCGCGATTCACTCACGATCATTGCAGGTCTGCTGACCTTTGGCACGGTTTGTACTCTGGTGCCGACAGTACAGACCGGTGGTGTCGCCGAGTTGAACGTGCTGGAATTCGTGCCGGGCCTCTCACTGAGCTTCCACGTTGAGCCGCTGGGGATGATTTTCGCCCTCGTTGCTTCCGGCTTGTGGATCGTCACATCGCTGTATGGCTTCGGCTACATGCGAGGGCATCACGAAGTCGATCAGACACGGTTCTTCTTCTTTTTTGCCGTCGCCATTACGGCAGCCCTCGGTGTCGCCTACGCACGCAACCTGCTGACACTGTTCGTGTTCTACGAGGTGTTGACCCTGTCGACCTATCCGCTGGTGACACACGCGCGCACGGCGGACGCTCTACGGGGTGGCCGTATTTACCTGGGCATCCTGATCAGCACGTCTGTTGCATTTCTCTTGCTGGCAGTCATCTGGACGTATGTAGCAACGGGCACGCTTGATTTCACTCCAGGAGGCATTCTCGCCGGCAATGTCGAGGGCAATTCCCTCTACATCCTGCTCGCTCTATTCGCTTTTGGTACGGGCAAAGCTGCGCTGATGCCTTTCCATCGCTGGTTGCCAGCAGCCATGGTGGCACCAACACCGGTCAGTGCCCTGCTGCACGCAGTAGCGGTCGTGAAAGCCGGTGTCTTCACGATCCTCAAAGTCATCGTCTACATCTTCGGGATTGATTTGCTGGCAGATACAGGCGCCAGTGTCTGGCTCATGTATGTGGCGGGTGGCACCGTGGTGATCTCTTCGTTGATCGCGATGACGAAGGACAATCTGAAGGCTCGGCTGGCTTACTCTACGGTGAGCCAATTGTCCTACATCGTCCTCGGCGCCGCCCTGGCCACGGAGTGGGGTATCATCGGTGGTGGCATGCACATCGTCATGCATGCCTTCGGCAAGATTACCTTGTTCTTCTGCGCCGGCGCCATCAATGTCGCCCTACACAAGACGGAAATCAGTGATATGGTCGGCATTGGCAAACAGATGCCTTTCACCATGATCGCCTTCTTCATCGGTGCCCTCAGCGTCATTGGCGTGCCGCCCCTGGGTGGTTCGTGGAGCAAGTGGTATCTGGCGCTGGGAGCCGTCGAATCCGGTCACCTCATCTTCGTCGCTGTGCTGATGATCAGTTCACTGCTGAACATCATGTATCTGATTCCCATCCCCATCCGAGCGTTTTTCCCCGGCGTGTTGCGGGCCCCAGCTTCGGCGGGTGCCGCCGCCACGGATCATGGACACGTGCAGGCCGATCACGGTGAGGGAATCCATGAGGCCCCTGTTCTGATGGTTGGCCCACTGATGTTCACGGCCCTCGGTTGTATCGTGCTGTTTTTCTACGCGGAGCCCGTCTTCCGGCTCCTGGCGCCGATCGTTGGCAAGTAGACTTCAGGAGCGACCCATGACTGACGAACAACAGCAGACAGACGAAACGCAGACACCGTGGATCGAACGCGGTTCAAGTCTGACCCTGCTCTATCGACTGCTCATCGTGATCTGCCTGGGTCTGCTGATTCCTGACGTCCTCGATCTGCTTCACATCGGCTATCACAAACACATCCACTACAGTGCCGAAGGCTGGTTCGCCTTCTATTCGATCTTCGGTTTCATCGCCTATTCCCTCATCGTGGGCGCTGGCTTCATCTGGCGTCGCGTTGTCATGCGCGACGAGGACTACTATGCCTGAGCACATGCCACCTGGCACGCTGCTCATCCTCGGCGCCCTGCTGGTACCGTTGCTGCGCGGTCACCTGCGCTCGGCGTGGATGCTGGCTTTGCCCCTGGTAAGTTTCGCGCACCTGCTCAGCCTTGGGCACGGGTCCTACGGCGAGATCCAGTTGTTCGACTACCATCTGACCCTCGCCCGGATCGACAAGCTCAGCCTCGTCTGGGGCTACATCTTCCACTTGGCGGCCTTCCTCTGTGCACTGTATTCGGTACACGTGAAGGATCCGATTCAGCATGTGGCAGGCTTTATCTACGCTGGGTCAGCTATCGCTGGAGCTTTTGCCGGTGACCTGATCACGCTCTTCGTCTGCTGGGAGTTGACGGCTGTCTCTTCCGTGTTCCTGATCTGGGCTCGCCATACGGATCGCTCGTACAAGGCGGGTATGCGATATCTGGTGATTCAGGTGGGATCCGGTGTGATCCTGCTGGCAGGCGTATTGATCCACTACGGCGACACAGGCTCCCTCGCCTTCGTACACCTGGGCGACTTGAGTTTCACGGACAATCTGGGGCCGACACTGATCTTCATCGCCTTTGGCATCAAGTGCGCCTTCCCCTTCCTGCACAACTGGCTGCAGGATGCCTACCCGGAAGCCACCGCAACGGGCACCGTATTCTTGTCAGCCTTCACGACGAAGTTGTCGGTCTATGCACTGGCTCGAGGATTCGCCGGCACTGACATTCTGATACCGATCGGCGCCGTGATGATGGCCTTTCCCGTCTTCTTCGCCGTGATCGAGAACGATCTGCGCAAAGTGCTGGCCTACAGCTTGAACAATCAGTTGGGCTTCATGGTCGTCGGTGTCGGTGTTGGCACAACGATGGCGATCAATGGCGCTGCCAGTCACGCCTTCGCCCACATCCTCTACAAGGCACTGTTGTTCATGTCCATGGGGGCGATCTTGCACCGTGTGGGCACGACCAAGGCATCCGAGCTCGGCATGCTCTATCGATCGATGCCGTGGACGACCTTCTTCTGCGTTATCGGCGCCCTGTCGATCTCCGCCTTCCCTCTGTTCAGCGGCTTTGTCACCAAGTCCATGACCCTGACCGCTGTTGCAAATGAGGGCTGGGACCTGACCTGGTTTGTCATGATCTTTGCCTCCGCCGGTGTGCTCCACCATTCAGGGATCAAGATCCCCTTCTACGGATTCTTCGGCCACCACGACAGCGGTATCCGCTGCAAGGAAGCACCACTGAACATGCTGCTGGCGATGGGCATCACAGCATTCCTTTGCGTCGGCATCGGAGTCTTCCCCGCGCCACTCTACAGTATCCTGCCCTACCCCGTTGAGTTCGAGCCCTACACGGCAAGCCATGTGGTCACGCAGCTACAACTGCTCGTGTTCGCTCTGCTGGCCTTCGCGGTCCTCGCCCGACGCCACTGGGAGACACCGGAAGTGCCGTGCACGAACCTCGACTCAGATGTGTTGTATCGGAAGTGGATTCCCGCTCTGATCAGGACATTCAATGGCATCGCCGGTCCGGCTCGCGACGACTTCATTGCCGGTGGCAAGCGATTGGCCGCCAACTGCATCGGCTATGCAAAATCATACCATGGCCCCACAGGCGTTTTCGCGCGCACGTGGCTGACCAGTACTGGAGTGCTACTGATCGTCACGCTGTTATCGGCCTATCTGCTGTTTGTCTATCGCGGCAGCTTCTGATCAGGCTGCAAGAGAGCCCTGCCGAGTCGTGAGATTACGCGACGATGCCAAGTTCGCGAAGGATGCGCTCCACAATCTGCCCAGGAGTGGCATCGATACTGATGGTCAGTGCTTGCTCTGGCGTCTCGAGGGTGTCGAACTGACTCTGGAGAAGCGAGGGCGGCATATAACGATGGACTCGGTCGCGAAGTCGTGAACCAATGAGCTCTGCCGACCCGTTCAGGTGTACAAATCTTATGTCTTGTGGCCTGTCTCCAACCAGCAGATGTCTGTAGCTGGCGCGCAGGGCCGAGCAGGCGAGTAGGCAGCTTGTGCCCGCATCAAGGTGGGTACCCAGTTCGTCGGCCAGACGCTGGAGCCAGGGCTTGCGGTCGTCATCCGTCAGGGGTGTGCCCTGAGCCATCTTTTCAACGTTCTTCTGTGGATGGAAATCATCGCCATCGAGGAATGGCCAGTCGA
>Ga0233434_1002074_pt1 | contig 18198 bp, 12 predicted proteins | sample SI_122_August201_4_FD_182738 | JGI IMG/M metagenome (GOLD analysis project Ga0233434, IMG submission 182738) | Seawater microbial communities from Saanich Inlet, British Columbia, Canada - SI_122_August2016_120_MG | ecosystem: Environmental > Aquatic > Marine > Inlet | place: Canada: British... | reverse complement strand
AGACCTTGGAGATCTTGCAGAAGACTTTCCAGTCGTAGCGGGCTCTATTGGACCAAGCCATGGTTTTGTTCATGTTCGCGAAATCGATACCAAGGTCAGCTTTTTTGGAATTAGTATTTCACCAAATGACTTGATTCATGCAGACTTGCATGGCGCAGTAATTATTCCTAAAGCGGTAATTGATAGTTTAAAAGATGCTATTCATAAGTTATTTGCCTCAGAAAAATTAATACTAGACCCTGCTAGAAGAAAAGACTTTAATTTTGATGATTTTAAACGTGCATGGGAAGATTTCGAAAAGTCAAGAACATAAACTTTTAAAAATTATAGTATTTTTTTATGAATACGAATGCAAATAGTACTTTTATTATTTAAAGTCTGTGATATAATCCATTGCAATCGTATGCAATAAGAAATTTGATTTCAATGTATTTGATTAATTTGGGCTTAAGTCCTTAAGAATAAGCCTATAAAAAAACTATTACTGAGATGGTAATAGCAAATTAATAAGACACATCAAAAAGTGTGTCCAATAAGACAGGAGAGTAATCTAATGACAATTAAAAAAATTGCAACAACAATCGCAATCTCGCTTATTTCTTCAAGTGTATGGGCTGGGTGTGCTTTTGAGAACAATATTGAACTAAAATCACTTTCAAATTCTTTTGATGCTATGAAAGCAGTCACTGAATCTATGGCAGAATGTGGCAATGTCACTTCAGTCTTGGATGTAGATTTTAAGGACAAGCAGCCAGAGGCATTTGCAGCAAACCCTTCCCTTTATCAGATAGGTGGTGTATCAAATGGCACAATGGTGCCGCTTCTAAATGCAGGCACAATTCGTCCCTTGGACGACCTTGTAGCTAAGTATGGAAGCCAACTAAAGCCTAGTCAGTTAATTAAAGTTAACGGTGAGATTATGGCAATCGCTATGATGGTTAATAATCAGCATCTAATGTATCGTGAGGATGTTTTAAGTGAGTTTCGTATTGCAGTTCCGACCACTCATGCTGAAATGGTGGCAGCTGCAGCTATAATAGCAAAATATGACGTAGTTGACTATCCAATTGGTGGAACATATAAAGCCGGATGGAATCTTGGCGAAGAATTTATCAACAATTACTTAGGTAATGGTGGTGCATTCTTTGGAGAGGGAAATGCGCCATCCATTAATAATGCAACTGGAGTCGCAACTCTTAATACAATGAAAAGTCTAACGGAACATATGGATCCTGAATATCTCGTTTCTGATTCAACTTATGTTCAGCAACAATTTCAGCAAGGAAAAATTGCTATGGCAACCCTTTGGGCGACGCGCGCAGGTGCCATGGACAATGCTGAAGAGTCTGAGGTTGTAGGTAAGGTTATAATGGCTTCCGCACCAATGGGATCTGCTCGACCTGCTTCCACTAACTGGTGGGATGGTATTGTTTTCGCAACAAACATGACAGATGAACAAGCTGATGCTGCCTTCCGTGTTGCTATGGAAGGTATTGATACTGAAATGGTTCTAGCTAATAATGACGACGCTGTTTGGCTAATTGACGGTTATGTTGCCGGTTCTGCTGCTGCAGGCGCTATCGCTACTGCTGATAATGGTGCGGCTCCTTATCCTTCAAGCTCTCCTGGTATGGGAGCAATGCATACAGCATTAGGTAATGGTATCGCAGCTTTCCTAACAGGAGAGAAAGACGCTGCAACAGCTCTTGCTGATATTGAAGCTGCCTATACAATTTCAGCTACAGAAAGTGGCTTAATGTAATATCTCTGTGTCTCCAAGAGGGCCCTCTTAGAGGGCCTTCTTTTTATCTAATGTTTTAATCTTGATTATTGATATAATTTTCCTAGTATGAATCAAAAGACATTCTTAGCTTTTATCGGGCCATCTGTTTTAATGATGGTTTTATTTATTGCTTTGCCATTAGCAACTGTTTTAAAGCAGAGTTTTTATGTTACCCAGCCAGTATATCAAACGCTAGAAGTTGAAACCTGTACTCCAACTTTTACTGGACAAGTTTGTCTCAAAGAAATTAAAACAATTCCTACAATTGGCGATAATGGAAAAGTGATAAAGCAAACAAGTTTTGTGGGGTTTGTGAACTATCAAAATGTACTTGAATTGCCGAGGGTGATTAAAGCATTTGCTAATAATAGCTGGCGACAATTTATGGTAATTGACTTTTGGAAAGCATTACGATTTACTTTGTCATTTACATTAGTTACTTTGCCACTAGTACTTTTTTTTGGCCTGATAATTGCTCTTTGTATAAATAATGTAGCAAAATCTATTAGAGGACCGGTGATATTTGTGTCACTTCTTCCAATGATTATTACTCCAGTGATCGGAGCTCTTTCAATTAGATGGTTGTTCATTGGTGATGGAATTTTGACCTCATTTCTGGAATGGTGGTTGGTGCGAGATATTTCAATGTTTGCTCAGGCATGGACTATAGAGTTAATGATGATGTTTTATCGTGTTTGGCATGTTGCGCCTTTTGCAGCCATTGTTTTTTATGCTGGTCTTCAAACTGTAAACCAAGATACTGTTGAAAGTGCCATTATAGATGGGGCAAGCCGTTGGCAAAAGTTGCGTTATGTAATATTACCTCACCTAATGCCTTTAATAGTTTTTGTAACATTGATTCATCTGATGGATGCCTACCGGGTTTTCGAAGAGGTGGTTGGTTTCTCATCACAAGCACATGTAATTTCACTGCAATGGCTAACCTATGATTTTCTAACTTCAGATCTAATGGGAAATCGTTCTATAGGTAGGGCTTCAGCCAGTTCGATGTTGACAATGATCGGAATTGTGCTTTTATTAATCCCAGTTCTACGAGGTGTATGGACTGACTATAAGGGTAAGCGATTATGAAGGATATAAATTTAATACGCCAACCAATAGGACTTCGTTTAAGCTCATATTTTTTTCTAATATTCTGGTGTATTGTCGCTGCTTTCCCAATTTTTTGGATTACTGTTATAAGTGTAAAGCTTCCTATTGATGCATTTAACTCCAACCCATTAAATGTAATTTTTGGGCCGGAAACACTATCTAAAGGCAAAGGGCTCTCGTTAATAGATATAACTGTCGGCCTTTCAATAATTCTTTTTACTGCAAAACTTACAACAGGCTGGTTAGGAAGAATGGTAAATAAATATTCTCCAAACGGCTACTTAGGGTTTGGATGGATTATTGGCGCCATGGCGTTTGGGCTTTCTTTTATTATTATTTTTTTTGGAATTATGCCCTCAGTGCTCTCCTTATTTAATGATATTTCTGGCCCACTTGGTAATAATATATTGGGCTTCTCTACAGAGCATTACTCTACCGTCTGGTTTGAAAAGGGCTTTATAAAAAATTTCCAAAACTCTATCATGGTAACTACAGGTGTAGTTACAATCTCTCTCACTTTTGGAACGTTGGCCGGATATGGACTTGCTAGATCAGGCTCTAATTTAGCATTTTGGATACTCATTATCGCCTTAATTTTCCGTGCCCTGCCACACTCGGTTTTAGTCACTGGATATCTTCCATTTTTTATAAATTCTGCTGAAATACTGAGGCCAATATTTGGTGAATCTGCACCAACACTCTATGGAATGCCTTGGGCAACGGTCGCTGTACTGGTTGCTATTAATCAACCCTTTACAATCTGGATGTTGCGCTCATTCTTCCAAAGTATTCCATCTGAACTTGATGAAGCTGCTAGAGTAGATGGATGCAGTCATTTTCAAGCATTTAGACGAGTCATTATGCCTGTAATGTGGCCAGGTGTAATTACTACTGGCCTCTTTAGTTTTCTGTTGGCTTATAATGATTTTTTAGTTACTTCAATGCTTCTAGAGGCTCAAAATACAACTATGGTTCCAGCTATTGCTAGTATGTTTAATATGGAAACTACAACAACTGATCAGGTTGTAGCAGTTGCTGCAGCAGTATCCATAATTGCACCACTATTCTTTTTGGTTATCTTTTTTCAGAGGCAGATAGTAAGTGGTTTAACTTCTGGCGCTGTTAAGGGGTAAAGCTTGAGTAGTTATGATTATATTATTATCGGTGCCGGTTCTGCGGGATGTATATTGGCTAATCGTCTCAGTGAAAACCCTGAAAATAGTGTCTGCTTAGTTGAAGGTGGCGGAAGTACTAAGAGTCCTTGGGTGAAAATTCCTGCTGGACTTTCTGTTTTGTATGGCCACAAGAAGTTTGATTATGCCTATCAAGGCGTTCCTCAAAAAAAATTACATAATCGAATTATCACTGTTAATCGCGGCAAGGGCCTTGGAGGTTCTAGCTCTATTAACGGCATGGCCTATATTCGTGGAAATAAGAATGACTACGATAATTGGGCTAAACTTGGTTGTAAGGGCTGGTCTTATGAAGAAGTCTTACCAATATTTAAAAAATTTGAAGATGATCAAACAGATGGGGATCCAAAATATCATTCTCAAGGCGGAGAGTGGCCAGTAGTTAAACCACAAGATCCTAATACAACTGTTAAACGCTTTATTAAGGCTGGAGGTGATATAGGTCTACCCCATAATCCTGACTTCAATGCTGCTTCACAATTGGGACTCGGGGTTTATAATGTAAACCAACACAAAGGTACTCGAGTAAGTTCCTATACAGCCTTTGTCGAACCAATTCTTTCGAGACCAAACCTAACACTCCTTACTCATACAAAAGTTAAATCAATAGAGATTGAAGGTGAATATGCCAAATCGTTGAATATTCAAATTAATAGTTCTGAAAAGCAGTTGAATTGTAAAAAAGAAGTTATTATTAGTGCTGGGGCAATTGAATCACCTAGGATGCTTTTAGCTTCAGGTATAGGAAGTGAAAATGAGCTTAAAGAGTTGGGGATTACTTGTAAACATAATCTAGCTGGAGTTGGAGAAAACCTTCAAGATCACCTTGACACAATGGTTACAGTTCGTTCAAATAAAGCTGAATCGATAGGCGTTTCTTGGAGATCATTGTTGCCTCAAGTAATTACATCTCCTTTCAACTACTATTTTAGAAGAATGGGTTGGTGGACAACTAATTTCGTTGAAGCAGGTGGTTTTGCAGCAACTGATTTTGGTACTACTAACTATCCAGATGTTCAGTTTCATTTCACACCTATTTATCGAAGCCATCGAGGTAGAAAATTTGAATTTGGACATGGCTACTCTCTTTTCACATGCTTATTAAGACCGCATAGTAAGGGCTCTGTTAAGCTAGGCAAACAGGGAGACGAATATAAACTTCTCATTGATCACAATTTTTTGTCTGATTCTAGAGATGAAAAAAATATTATTGAAGCAGTAAAAAAAGCTAGAGAAGTTTTATTATCTAAAGAGTTTGATGAGGTCCGTGGTAAAGAAATTGCACCTGGAAAGACTATAAAGTCTGATGCAGATATATTAGAATACATTCGCAAAACAGCCTTGACTGTCTACCATCCTGTTGGTACCTGTAAGATGGGAATTGATGATTTAGCTGTTGTTTCTCCGAAGGATTTAAAGGTAAAAGGAATGAATAATTTACGCGTCATTGATGCCTCCATTATGCCAACCATCGTTAGTGGTAATACTTCAGCACCAACCATGATGATTGCAGAAATGGGTGCAAGAATGATATTAAATAAAGTCTAATTATGAGTAACTATCAAAAAGAAAAAAAGTTAATTCTAGATTACTATAAGACATTAGATATGGCTCAAGGTGATGACATTTCGAAAGTTTTAGAAAGTTACATCGCTAATGATTATATCTGGCGAGGTTACCACCCTTTTAATGAGCTCTCAAACGCTAAAGAGGTTTCAGAGACTTTCTGGCAGCCTTTCCGAAATTCATTTAAAAACATGCAAAGACGCATGGATATTTTTATGGCAGGTAAAAATGAAATTGATGGATTTAAGTCTGTCTGGGTTGTTTCTATGGGCCATCTTATGGGTCTCTTTGACAACGAGTGGCTAGGAATTAACCCCTCTAGAAAAATGGCATTTTTGCGTTACTGTGAATTTAACAAAGTGGAGAATGGAAAGATTACTGAAACCGCTATGTTTTTTGATATTCCGCATGTTATGATTCAGGTTGGACTTAATCCATTCCCTCCTCAAACTGCCGCTCATCTTGTTCAGCCAGGACCAATGACTCATGAGGGCTTAATGTTTGAAGAGCAAGATAGTGCTGAAGGTGAAAAGACTTTAGCTGCTATTGACTTCATGGTTAATGATATTAGGACCTGGACAGAACATCAAGAACTCCCACTTGTAGATGAGCTCAGAAGGAGCTGGAACGAGGATATGATTTGGTGGGGGCCTGCAGGTATCGGTGCAACTTATACAATTGAAAGGTATGCAGAGCAACACTCTGGACCTTTTAGGGCTGGTTTTAAAGATCGAATATTTAATGGCCACCTTTGCAGAATTGCAGAGGGAAATTTTGGCGGTTTTTTTGGATGGCCTAACTTGACACTTACTCCTTCTGGAGGATTCATGGGCTTACCTGCATCGAGCAAATCTGGAGATATGAGAGTTATTGATATGTACCGACGAGATGGAGATAAGCTGACAGAAAATTGGATATTTATTGATTTTTTGCATTTCTGGAATCAGCAAGGTATTGATATTTTAGAAAGAACTAATAAAATCCAAAAAACTAAAATATAGCTCTATATAAGTGAAACCACCTCACTATTTGTAATTAAATTTTTTCTCTTGAGTTTCACGCTTTTTTGAATTAACATCAGTTCTATAGCAATTTAAATAGAACTGAAAAATGAGACGAGGAAGAGCTAAGGTTACTAGAGAAGTTACAAACTTTACACAGGCCCCTTATAGACAAAAAAAGAATCCTTTTCAGCCGATGAGTATTTTTTCAGAGGATGAGGTTGAGTCTATTCATGATGCGTCATTAAAAGTTTTATGTGATACAGGCATGGACATCCAATCTCCTCGTGCAGTTGGAATTCTAAAAAAAGCTGGAGCTGCAATTGACAGTGATGGCAAGCGTGTTAGGTTTGATCCTGACTTCATAATGGAAAAAATAGCCACCACCCCAAGTGAATTTACTCTTCATGGACGATCTATAGAAAGGCACGTTCATGTAGGTGGCAGCTCTGTTATAAACACAATGGTTTCAAGTGCCCCTAATGTTTCTGATTTGGATAGAGGTAGAATTTTAGGTAACTTTGAAGATTATTCAAACTTAATAAAACTTGGGGAGATTTTAAATACTGTCCATGCTTTCGGTGGCTATCCAGTTGAACCTTGCGATATAGATGTAAGTGTGCGTCATTTACATGCTGTTTCTACAGCCTCCCGCCTCTCAACAAAGCCTCTTTTTGGATATGCAATAGGCAGTGAAAGGATGCTCGATGCAATTGAAATTGTTCGAATTAGCAGAGGTATTGATGAAGAAACTTTGCTAAGAGAGCCCTCGATAACAACTGTTGTAAATGCCAACTCGCCACTGGTTTACGACAACGCTCTTTTAGAAGGTGCAATTGAAATGGCTGAACACAATCAGCCGGTAATCTATACCCCTTTTACCTTGGCTGGAGCTATGGCTCCAATAACAGTTGCTGGAGCACTGGTTCAACAAAATGCTGAGGCTCTTGCGGGCCTTGCTTTTCATCAGTGTGTTAACCCTGGCGCACCAGCTATGTATGGTAGTTTCACGTCTAATGTTGACATGAAGTCAGGCTCACCTGCCTTTGGAACTCCTGAATACACACAGGCCACAATTGCAAGCGGGCAATTGGCTAGAAAATATAAGATCCCCCTTAGGGCCTCAAATGCTAATGCATCTAATGCCCCTGATGAACAGTCAGTTTATGAGTCACAGATGTCTCTATGGGCTTGTCTACTAGGCCAGGTGAATTTTATTTTGCATGGGCATGGATGGATTGAAGGGGGGCTTTGTGCCTCTTATGAAAAAGTAATTTTAGACGCTGAAATGAACCAAATGATGGAAGCTTTTCTGCAACCACCTCCTGTCAATAAAGACACTCTAGGAGTTGAAGCAATAGCTGAAGTTGGTCCAGCAAGTCATTTTTTTGCCGCCAAACAAACACTTGAGCGCTACGAAACAGAGCATTACAACCCACTGCTTTCAGACTGGAGAAATTTTGAGTCTTGGAGAGATGCTGGCTCAGTTACTGCGACTCAAAGAGCAAATAAAATATGGAAGCAGCTTTTAGATGATTACGAAGAGCCAAAGCTAAAGTCAGAGGTGGAAGAGGAGCTTACAAGTTTTGTTGATAAAAGGGTTTCAGAGGGCGGAGCGCCCCCTTTATAAGGACTCATTTTTTTTTACTTGAGTTTCGTTCATTTTTGAATTAACATTTATTTTTCAGTGCTATATATTTAGGTTTGTGATATGAATGATCATGCGAAAGTTGTTGTTATTGGAGGAGGGGTAGTTGGCTGTTCGATCCTATTTCATCTTGCAAAAATGGGATGGAAGGATGTTATCTTACTCGAAAGGGATGAATTAACTTCAGGATCTAGTTGGCATGCTGCTGGCTCATTTCATACGCTTAGTTCTGATCCTAATGTCTCCAAACTTCAAGACTATACGATTAATTTATATAAAGAAATTGAAGAGACCTCTGGTCATTCAATTAGCATGCACCAAACTGGCGGTTTCTACTTAGCTTCTAATCAGAGTTGGCATGACTACCTAAAGCGAGAACGCTCAAAAGCTAGATCAATAGGATTAGATCAAGAATTTGTATCTATGGAAGAAGTAATAGAAAAACACCCATTGGTTGACCCCAAACACTATGTTGCAGCACTTTGGGATCCAACTGATGGTGATCTTGATCCCTCTGGCGTTGTTTATGCTTATGCAAAATCAGCGCGTGTTCATGGTGCTGAGTTTTTCACTCATACTCCTGTTCTTGAAACCAATCAACGTGCTGACGGATCTTGGGATGTGGTCACTGAAAAGGGTAATATTCATGCTGAATATATTGTTAACGCAGGTGGATTATGGGCGCGTGAGGTGGGTCGAATGGCCAATGTTCACTTGCCTGTAGTTCCAATGGAGCATCATTATTTAATTACAGAAGAAATTGAACAGATTGCTAATTTACCTGAAGATCGTCGTTTGCCACATTGCATTGACTTTGAAGCAAATATTTATTTGCGTCAAGAAAATACTGGCATGTTATTGGGAACCTATGAACCTCGTTCGACCCCGTGGTCATTGGACGGAACGCCACAAAATTTTGGACATGATTTATTGGATCCAAAGCTGGACCATATTGCTGACAGACTAGAATTGGCATTTGAACGAATTCCAGCACTGGGTACTGCGGGTATTAAAAACATTATTAATGGTCCGTTTGTATTTTCTCCAGACGGAAACCCAATGATTGGCCCCGTTCCAGGTGTAAAAAACTACTGGACAGCTGTCGGTGTTATGGCTGGTTTTTGTCAAGCTGGAGGTGTTGGAAAGACTCTAGCCGAATGGATGATTGAAGGAGAGCCGTCAGTGGATGTTTGGGCAATGGATATTGCACGCTTTGGTGAATTTGCAACTCCACAATGGGGTGTCATTAAATCCTCTGAAAATTATGAACGTCGATTTGTGATGACTTTCCCTAATGAGACGCTACCTAAGGGAAGACGCCAGAAAACAACATCAGTTTATGACCGTTTGACTCAAAAAGGTGCGGTATGGCAAGATACTTTTGGGCTTGAAAATGCACTTTGGTTTGCAAACTCACCAGAGGATGCTTATGAAGAACCAACATTCCACAGATCGAGATCTCATGACTATGTAGCTAACGAAGTCGAAGCTGTGAGAGCCTCTGTTGGGGCAAGTGAAGTGGCCAACTTTGCTAATCATAAGTTTACGGGTAAGGGTGCTAAAGCATTTTTGGATAAGGTTCTTGCGGGCCGGATTCCAAACCAAGGAAGGGTTAATTTAACACCTATGCTTTTAGAGAGTGGAAAGCTGAATGGAGATCTTACAGTTGCCTGTATTGATGAAGAAACTTATTATTTATTCGGCTCCAGCGTTGCACAAAATATGCATCTTCGTTGGTTCGAGAAGCATCTTGAGGGCGTTCAAGATGTTGTCTATCAAAACATGACAGATGATTTTCATGGTATTGCAATATCGGGTCCAAAATCTAGAGAATTATTGTTAAAACTTACTCGAGAGGATGTCAGTTCAGAAGCATTTAAATTTAGGGATATAAGAGATACATTCATAGGCGGCGTGCCAGCACTCTGCGTAAGAATTTCATTTACTGGTGAGCTTGGTTATGAGATTTATGTTGCGCCACAATACCAATTGAAGCTCTTTGAAGCTATAGAAGAGGCTGGAGCAGGCCTCGGTCTTAAATGGTTTGGAGGAAGAGCATTAATGTCAATGAGATTAGAGAAAAGTTGGGGTGCATGGACCATGGACTTTAGACCTGACTTTACATTAATGGAGTCAGGCCTTGATTTTTTTGTGGATTGGGACAAAGACTTTATAGGTAAAAAAGCAGCCTTAATTGAGAAAAAGAATGGCCCAAACAAAAAGCTTTCTGTCATACAGATCGATACCGAAACTGATGTTAGCGGTGATGAAGCTGTCATGCATAATGGAGAATGTGTTTCCTATATAACTTCTGGTGGGTATGGACATTCAGTTAAAAAATCTCTTGCGATGACCTATCTTCCAGTTGAGTTAATTGACCCTAACACAAAGCTTGAAGTAGAGATATTGGGCCAGTTTCATAAGGCTTCTATAGTAATGGAGCCTCTTTATGACCCATCTGGATCTAAAATGCGTTAATAAATAAGGATTGTCAAATGAGTTTTTCAACAACTAAAAGGCATCAAGCAAAAATTGGCTCTCATTTGAAAGGTGAAGAGGATATCTATAGTCTTAATAAGCACGCATTAGGACCTGGAGAGCTTGCTGAGTCTGAATGGCTAGAGGCAGGTTTGGAAAATCCAGACATGACAAAAATTAGAGAGTATAGATTAAGAAGAGTTCGAGAAAAACTCATTGAATTTGACTGTGCAGGAATTCTACTTTATGACCCATTAAATATTCGTTATGCAACAGACAGCACCAACATGTCTTTGTGGACTTCACATAACGCAGCCAGGTACGCCCTTGTAATGACCGAAGGCCCTGTCATTGTTTTTGAGTTTGATGCGCATGAATTTCTTTCAAATCACAATCCACTAATAACTGAAGTAAGACATGCTGTGACATATTTATACTTTACTGCCGGAGACAAGAACAAAGCGAGGGCGAAAATATGGGCATCTGAAATCGTTGATATAGTTAAAGAGTATGGCAAAGGAAACAAAAGATTAGCACTTGATCATTGCGCTCCTGAGGGTATTCATGAGCTTCAGTCTAATGGCCTTGAACTTGCAAATGGCGAAGAGGTGATGGAGCTTGCAAGGCTAATTAAGTCAGACGATGAGATGGCCGCTATGAGGCGCTCTATTTTTGCATGTGAAAGATCAATAGAGTTGATGCGAAATTATTTTAAACCTGGGATAACAGAACAAGAGCTTTGGAGTCGTTTTCAAATGGAGGCTGTTTCAAGAGGAGCTGAATGGATTGAAACGAGACTCCTTGCCTCAGGCCCCAGAGCAAACCCTTGGTACCAAGAGTGTTCATCTCGACCTATATTAAGCGGCGAGTTAATGGGGTTTGATACCGACCTGGTTGGCTCTTATGGCTACTGTGCTGATATGTCTCGAACCTGGTTGTGTGGTGACGTGAAGCCAACTGACGAACAAAAACAAATCTATACAATGGGTTATGAGCAAATTCAAACCAATATGGAACTGTTAAAGCCAGGTACAACTTTTAAAGAGTTAACACTTAATTCTAAGGAGTACTCAAAGGATCAGTTTCGCCATTACTCACTGCTTTTCCATGGCGTAGGTTTATGCGATGAATTTCCTGCAATACCATTTAGTTGGGAATTAAATGACAATAGTTTTGATGGTGTTCTAAAACCAGGAATGGTGATGTGTGTTGAAACCTATGTTGGCAGATTTACTGGAGGGCCTGGTGTCAAACTAGAAGAACAAGTATTAATAACTAATAATGGTTATGAGCTTTTGACGAACTACCCCTTTGAATCTAATCTATTGATGTAATTAACATGAGCACTATTCCAAAACAAATGAGCGCAGTATTAACTTCTGGCCATGGTGGTTTTGACAAGCTTGTATTTCGTGATGATGTTGAAGTTCCTAAGCCCAAATCAGATCAAGTATTGATTAAAGTTTTGGGTGCTGGTATTAACAATACTGACATTAACACTCGAACTGCATGGTATTCAAAGTCAGTTACTGGTGAAACTAATTTCAAAGAAGGCTTAGATGATGATGGAGGTTGGGCAGGTGAACCTCTTAAATTTCCAATCATTCAAGGTGCTGATTGTTGTGGTGTAATCGTTGCTGTTGGAGATGATGTCGAGTCTGATCGAGTAGGTGAACGAGTTCTAGTTCGAACGATGCAGCAATATCCGGTGGACTATCGGCCTTATGAATGTTGGACAATGGGCTCTGAATGTAATGGTGCTTTTGCAGAATATATGGTCGCATACAGTGACGAAAGCTTTAAGATTGAGAGCGATTGGACGGATGTTGAATTAGCATCTATACCTTGTGCTTACTCAACAGCAGAAAACCTTCTTGAGCGTTCCGGCGTGAAGGCAGATGAAGTAGTTATGATAACAGGTGCCTCTGGCGGTGTAGGTTCTGCAGCTATTCAGTTGGCAAAAAGACGAGGCGCAAATGTAATCGCAATATCTAGCAAAGAAAAAGCTAGTCAAGTTCAAGAAATAGGTGCGGATCAAGTCATCAATCGAGAAGATAAATTAAGAGACTCTATAGAAAGTGAAAGCGTGGATGTTGTTATTGACCTAGTGGCTGGAAAGGAGTGGGGGGATTTACTAGAAGTTCTAAAAAGAGGGGGGAGATATGCAGCAGCAGGAGCAATCGCTGGTCCCATTGTGGAGCTTGATGTTAGAACACTTTATTTGAAAGATCTAGTTCTGATTGGCTGTACTTTTCAAGACCGCCAAGTGTTCAATAATCTAATTGGTTATATTGAAAGAAATGAAATTAAATCACTAGTTGCTAAAACTTATCCTCTTAAGGATATTGTTGAAGCCCAAAAGGATTTTATGTCTAAGAAATATGTGGGAAAGCTTGTCCTTATTCCCTAAGAATACTATTTTTCTTTACCTGACATAAACTCTTTCCAGCGCATGTAGCTATTAACACCAATCCACATTAGTGGTTTTGGAAGTAGGTTTTTAGGAGGATCTTCCACTTTAAAGTTCGGTACAAGACTTTCATTTGAACCGCTTGCTTGCTCAGCAGCAATAATCCCAATGGCGGTTCCTTTAGCAGTGCCAAGACCATTTTGACAGCATGCAGAGTATATACCTTCTTCTACTTCACCTTGTGCATAGACATTATTAAGACTTAGGCATAAGCGACCACCCCAGCAATGCTCCATTGTTACCTTATTAAGCATCTGAAATCGAGCGTTAAATGATGCAATATGACTAAGCGAAACAGACCTCATGAATGAATCTGATGCCTCCATACTAGGATTGTAGGACCAACGATTACGAACTAAAATTCGATCTCCTCCAATTCCAGATATACGTCTGACTGATGACCCCATAGCATCAGCTGAGGTAAGTCCCCATTCAGATTTACCACCTAAGCTTTTAACTTCATCAGGTGTTAGTTTTCTTGTCATTGAGGCATACGTAAAAATTGTCATCAATTTATTTTTAAAATATCCAAATCTTTCAACCAGTCCATTCACAGCCAAAATAACTTTTGGACTTGTAACTGAGCCAAATTTAGTTTTAGCTTTCCAAAGCTTTTGACCGTTATGAGATCCCTCATTAATTAAGTCAATAACTGGGGAGTTTTCATAGATAGATAAACTTGAATATTTACAAATGCCATCTGCCAGACTTTGGATATAAAGTGCAGGCTGTAGCATTGCAGTCCCAGGAGTCCATAAGCCATTTTTGTAATAGTCGATACCCGTCATTTCTTTCATTTCACTTGGACCAAGCAATTTAAATTCCTCTCCGGTTTTTGTTAGATGATCAGCATACTCTGAATTAAATTTGACGCCCTTAGTGGTTGCTGCTGCATTTGTTTTTCCACTAAGCTCTATTGCTTCTGAAGGCATTTGATATTCTTTGGATGCATTTTTTGCAAAATCTATAGCAGAACGATTAATGAGTGTTTGCTCGAGATCTTTTTCGAGGCTACCCAAGTAGTCATCAGAGGCTAAATTGTGGGGAAGGTCAATCATAAAGCCAGAGTTTCGACCAGCAGGCCCCTCACCAATACCACAAGCCTCAAGTACTACAATTTTCGCAGTAGGTTCTAGTTGATTGAGGCGACGCGCAGCTGAGAGTCCAGCAAATCCACCGCCAATTATTAGATAATCTGCATTCAAATTATCAGCAAGATTATCATGAGGAACTCTTGATGGAAGAACAGCACTCCATCCAGAAATGCCAGGATTTAAAGGAAGCGAAATATTGTTAGCCATTGCTCAATTAATAGAAACTAGTCAACCGATTCTTCGGGTGCTCGATCAGAAAGATCAATCCAAATTGTCTTTAGCTCAGTGTATTGATCATGCGCATGAATCGAATTATCTCTTCCACCAAATCCTGATTGTTTGTAGCCACCAAATGGAGTGCTCATATCACCCTCACCATAACAATTAACAGTCACTGTCCCAGCTTTTATTGCTCTAGCAGCTCGAATAGCTTTTTTGCCATTGGCTGTAAAGACACTCGCAGCAAGACCATACTCAGTGTTGTTTGCAACTGCGATTGCTTCATCAAATGACTTCACGGTTATAACTGAGAGTATTGGGCCAAAAATTTCTTCTTGAGCTAATTTTGAATCAGGGTCAACGTTATCAAAAATCGTTGGAAGTACATAGTTAGGTTTCTCAGTTTTTCCACCTGTGATAATGTTGTCATTTTTTAGATAGCTGCATACTTTTTTAAAGTGTTCATCGTCTACTAAGGAGCCTAGATAATTTGATGGGTCTAGAGGATCTCCAGTCTTCCAATCTCTAAGATGTGCTAGCATTTTTTCTAGTAAAGCATCTTTGATATTTTCTTGCACAATCAATCTAGAGTTAGCAGAACAGTTTTCGCCCATATTCCAGAAGGAGGCATTCACAATATGTTCAGCGACTAAGTCTAAATCTTCAGCATCATCGAGAACGATTGCAGGATTTTTACCACCACACTCAAGTACGATTTTCTTTAAATTTGAGTCCGCTGAATAGCGCAGAAAGCGTCGACCAGTTTCTGTCGAACCAGTAAAAGAAACCATATCGACATCTGGATGAAGACCGAGCGGTTCACCTACATCAGGCCCCATACCTGGGATGACATTTAATACGCCTCTCGGAATCCCTGCATCCATCGCTAATTCTGCTAATCTTAGAGCAGTTAGGCTGGTTTGCTCGGCAGGTTTAACGATGACTGAGTTACCAGCTGCTAGGGCAGGAGCTATTTTCCAGGCTAACATTAATAATGGAAAGTTCCATGGCAAAACGCAACCAACAACACCGATTGGTTCGCGCACAATAACTGCCAAAGCATCCTCCCCCGCAGGTGCAGTTTGGTCATAAATTTTATCTACTGCTTCTGCATGCCAGAGAAGACAATCAATGGTTTCAGGAAGGTCGATTGTTGCACAATCACGAATTGGTTTCCCAGAGTCAATGCTTTCCATTACTGCTAGTTCCTGTATGTTTCTTTTAATGAGTTTTGATAATTTAATGAGAGCTTGTTTTCTTTCACTTGGGTGTAGTTTGGACCAGTGCCCTTGATCAAAAGCTTCTCTCGCTTTGACTACAGCATGGTCAACATCCTCAGAGTTACATGCCGCAATATTGGCGATAACTTTGCCAGTTGCAGGGTTTATAGTTTCAAATGTTTTGCCTGATTTAGATGACTGAAATTGCCCATTGATGAAAGCGTTTGTTGGAAAATTGAGTGATTTTTCTATGGCTATATATTCTTCATGAGTTAGTAGGTCTGACATTTAGCTACCCTCCTTCGTTATTAGGTTAATGGTGTGATTCATTACGCGAACAACCTGCTCTAACTGGCGTTTTTCATCTTTATTTAGAGGCTGTAATGGCTTTCTTGGAGGCCCTGCAGACAGACCTCTCATGGTTACTCCATGCTTTATACTTTGTATAAACTTGCCGCCTTGCTCAAGAACTCTCATGAGCGGCATCATTGCTGACATAATCCGTCTACCTTTGTCAAAATCTCCTTCAATCCTGCATGCTTCGTAAAGCGCCACATGAGCCTCGGGTGCAAAGTTAGATCCAGCGCATACCCATCCGCTAGCTCCCCAGGCAAAGAATTCCAGTGCCTGATCATCCATTCCACAGCAAAGCTGAATGTGAGGATAATCTCGTGCCAATAAATGAAGACGATCTATATCACCACTACTTTCCTTGATGGCACAAAAGTTCGATGACCTTCCAACTCTATCAAGATATTCTTCTCCCATCATAGATCCCATTCGACCTGGATAGTTATATAGGATGATGGGTAGATTTGCTGCCCGGTCAATTGCTAGTGCATGAAGCGCATTTTCTCTTTCTGTGGGAAGAGCATAAGGGGGTGTTGCTATTAAAATTCCGTCTGCCCCTATTTTGGCAGCTTCTTCTGCGTAAAAAACAGAGTCTTCAGTTCGAATAGCTCCCGTTCCAACTATATATGGAAGCCGATTATTAATTACATCTTTGCAAACCTTCATTAGCTGCAGGCGCTCATCAATGTCTTGAGCATAGTACTCACCAGTTGTACCTGCAATAACCAACCCATGAACACCACTACTAATTAGATCTTCAATAATAGCCTCGATGGCTTCAAAATTTATTGAACCTTTATCATCATAGGGGGTAATAATTGGTGTGAATATTCCTTCAAACTTCATTTTTTCTCCTAAAGATTTGACAGACTAATTTTTGCCATCTGTCCACCATCAATAGTATATACCTGTCAAGTTACAAAACTTGACTCTACGGAGTCTATCTGTAGAATTTGCCATATCAGATATTTACAATAAATAGAAATTACCTATCCTAGATTAATTAATTATTTAATGCAACATTTTTTTCTTAGAAACATGAAAAATACTATATTGACTAAAACTCTTATATTCTTGATATATCAGTAATTAAGAGTAAAATTTACCATTTTGAAAAATGAATAAAAATAATGTCTAATCTTTCTAATAATTACATAGCGGGCGACTGGGTTAAGGGCGCAAGTTCAATTTCTAATATTAATCCCTCCAATACAAATGATGTCATTGGAGAATTTGCCCAGGCAAGTAACTCACAATTAGAGGACGCTCTCAATTCAGCACAGGCTGCACAAAGACAATGGGCTGCAACAGGCCTAGAGCAGCGACAAGCAGTATTAATGAAGATTGGCGAGGAGATGATGGCTCGAAGCGCTGAACTTGGTGAATTATTGTCTCGTGAAGAGGGCAAACCAGTTGCTGAAGGCAAGGGTGAAGTCTATAGAGCCGGTCAATTTTTTACCTATTATGCAGCTGAAGTGCTTCGTCAAAGTGGTGACACAGCAGATTCAGTTAGGCCAGGAATTGAAATCGATGTTCGTCGTGAACCTATGGGCACAGTTGCAATTATTTCGCCTTGGAATTTCCCCACTGCTACTGCAAGTTGGAAAATTGCTCCAGCATTAGCATTTGGCAATGCTGTTATTTGGAAACCTGCTAATCTAACACCAGCGAGTGCCGTGGCGTTGACTGAAATCATCTCTAAACAAGACATTCCTAAAGGGCTATTTAATTTAGTTATGGGCTCTGGATCATCAATTGGTCAGGCATTGGCTGAAAGTCCGAAAGTGCATGCAATTAGTTTTACTGGATCTTATGATGTAGGTCGTCAGATTGCGGGTTCAGCTGCCAAAAATTTAACAAAGTTTCAGTTAGAGTTAGGCTCTAAGAACCCACTTGTTGTAATGGATGATGCAGATATGGATGTCGCTGTTGCGGCTGCCACTGGGGGCGCTTTTGGAAGTACTGGTCAAAAATGTACTGCATCATCAAGGCTAGTTGTTCACGCATCTATCCACGATGAGTTTGTTGATCGAATGACTCAGTCTACTTCAGCTCTTAAGGT
>Ga0233434_1002073_pt1 | contig 18199 bp, 18 predicted proteins | sample SI_122_August201_4_FD_182738 | JGI IMG/M metagenome (GOLD analysis project Ga0233434, IMG submission 182738) | Seawater microbial communities from Saanich Inlet, British Columbia, Canada - SI_122_August2016_120_MG | ecosystem: Environmental > Aquatic > Marine > Inlet | place: Canada: British... | reverse complement strand
AAAGATCGAGTAAACCTATTCAAAAAATGTATGTTTTTTCGTTCATGGCAATCTCAAATACCTACAGATGACTTTATCTTTAAAGGAATTAATATTTTAAAAATTTTTGATACAAATGAATTTCATTCTTTTATTATATTATTTTTAATTAAATTTTTAACAATTAAAAAAATTCTTTTGAATGAAAATCCTACAACTATTATTTGCGCAAATTCATTATCACCAATAATTAATAATCTGAATACTAATAATTTCTCCAATCAATTTTTTGATAATAAAATAACAGAAAAATTTTTTTGGGATAAAATAAATATAAAATATAATATTTTTAGAATAAATTTTTCTTTCACAATTTCTAAAAAAAATTACTTTAAATTAAAAAATTCTTTTGATTTTATAACAAATTTTCTTTCTAAAAGTAATTTAAAATCATCAGATATAAAGAAAAAAAGTATTCTTCTTCTTGAATTTAATACTGAATTTTTTTCTAAACTATTAAATCAATTTGAAGATTATGATGGAAATGTAATTCTTATTAATCAAAGAAGACCAGCTATTTGGAGTAAAAAATCATTTGATACTATAAAAAATTCTAATTGTAAAATATTAAATCTTCAACAAATTCTTGATGATGATGAGAAAAAGCAGATCCCATTATTGATTGAAAATTTTTCAAAATTAATTATCCATTTTTTTAATTCTAAAATTTTTGAACAATTTTTTACAATTGATAATTATAGCTTTTGGAATGCGATAAAAGATGATTTGATAAAAAGTTATTTAAACAAATTACCTAATTACATCAATCTCATTTTATGTGCAAATCATGTTTTTCATAAATTGGATATACGATGTATGGTTTCACTTAATGAAATTGGTGAAACGGAGAAAACATTTTTAGAATTTAACAATAAAAAAATTCCTACTATTTTGTTAGAACATGGTTTCAATGAAACCACTTCTGAAACTGAATTATATCATAAAAGTGAATTAACAGAATTTAATGATAAGATTGCTGTATGGGGTTCAATGCAATTTGAACATCTGAAAACAAAATTTCATGTTGATCCTGATAAAATTTTAGTAACTGGAAGTCCTAGACATGATGAATATTTTACTTCAAGAGTAAAAAAGAAATTTTCTAAAAAAATTACTGTTTTGTTAGCACCAAATCCTATTACTGATTTTTCTGGATTATCCAATACTGAATTAGAATTAAAATTCAAAAATATAATTTCTGAAATTATTAAAATTTTAAAAGAATTTGACAATGTGGAAATAATTGTAAAATTACATCAAATTCAATTACAACATAATCAAAAAATTAAATCAATGATATTGGAATTAGATAAAAAAATTAAAATTTTTTCTTCAGAATCAGTAATTAATATTATTAATAAATCTGATTTTGTAATAGTTGTTTCTCCTGAAAAATTTGGAACATCAACTATGCTAATGGAATCTATGATACTTGGAAAACCTACTATGAATATTGTTTTAGATGACATCCTTCCTAAATTTCCACATGTTCTGCGAGGTTCAGTATTGACTATTTGTAATAAAGATAATTTAAAAATATATTTAGAAAAGTTTTTGTTAAATAAAGATTTTCAAAATGAATTAATTATGAATGCAGATAATTTTTTAAATGACTTCTTAGAGAATCATTTTGATTCTTCTGAAAAATTTGCGTCACTTTTAAAGTCATATTAATTTCCTAGTAACGTTTTTTAGAATAACCATTAGTGTTAGTTTGTGTTTAAAGGCAAAAAAATTTTAATTACTGGTGGTACAGGTTCTCTAGGTCAAGCATTAACTAAAAGATTATTAGAAAAAGATGTTGATACAATTAGAATTTTTAGTAGAAATGAAAGTTCACAAATTCAGATGGAATCAAAATTTAATGATAATAGATTGAGATTTCTTTTGGGGGATATACGAGATAAAGAGCGACTTATTATTGCTATGGAAGATATAGATATTGTTTTTCATGCTGCAGCATTAAAACATGTTCCTAAAATTGAATATAATCCATTTGAAGCAATTAAAACAAATGTAATTGGATCTCAAAATGTAATTGATGCTTGTTTAGCAAACAATGTGAGTAAGGCAATTTGTGTTGGTACAGATAAAGCTGTGTCTCCATTGAATACTTATGGTGCAACAAAATTATTGATGGAAAAATTGTTTGTAACTGCAAATAATTATCTTGATCCAAAAAAACATCCAACTGTCTTCATTGCATTAAGATATGGAAATGTTGTTGGAAGTAGTGGTTCTGTAATTCCAAAATTTGTTGAAATGCTCAAAACTAAGAAAAAAATTACAATAACTGATCTAAATATGAGTAGATTTAGTATTACTATGAATGAAGCACTAGACTTTATTTTAAAATCTGCTGAAATTGGTAAAGGCTCTGAAATATTCATTCCAAAATTAAAATCATATTCAATAAAAGATGTTAAAGATGCAATGTATGAATTACTAGGAAATTATGGTGAAGAAATAATTGGAATTAGACCTGGTGAAAAATTACATGAGTCATTAATCAATAATGAAGAAATGAGAACTAGTTGGGAATATGAAAATTTATACTTAATTACAAACCCATTGTTTCCATTATTTCATCCTAATGTTATCAATGAAACATATAGTGGAATTAAGAAAATTGAAAATATGAATTCATATTCTTCAGATAATGTCGAAAAAATTTCTAATGATGGATTAAAGGAAATTATTCAAAATTATATTGATATGCAAAATGAGTAAAAATAATTTTTATTTTGTTTTAATAATACGTTAATTATTGTAATAAAATATGAAAATTAAAAATATATTATTTCGTGCAGATTCTGGTGATACAGTAGGCTGGGGACATACAATGCGTTGTTTTGCTTTAGCAAAAAAATTTCAAGAAAAAAATTTTACAATTTCATTTATTGTTAGAAAATACCCAAATAATCTTTCAAATTTTCTTGAAAAAGAAGGATTTAATATTTTTTATTTAAATGAGAAACAATATTATTGGAAATCTGATGCAAAACAGACACAAAAAATTATCCAAGAAATTGGAGATATTGATTTTCTTATAGTGGATAATTATAAATTAAATATTAAATGGGAAAAATTTCTTAAACCTCACGTAAAAAAATTAATAGTAATTGATGATATGACTTTACGAAATCATGAATGTGATTTATTACTTGATCAAAATTATTATGAAAATACAAAAAAACTTTATTCTAAATTAATACCAAAAGAATGTCGTTTATTGATGGGACCAAAATTTGCATTAATACGAGATGAATTTTATCAAAAAAGACAAAAATTAAAAAAAAGAAATGGAGAAATTAATAGAATTTTAATATCTTTTGGGGGTTCTAATCCCATTGATGATATTATTAAAACAATAAATGGAATTAAAGGATTGAAAAATAATAAAATTAAAGTTGATTTACTAATTCCTAATTCAAACAAATATGATATGAAAATACAAAAATTATTTTCTAAATTTGTAAATATTACTATTCATCATAAGAATTTCAACATGTCTGAATTGATGAATCAATCTGATCTTTCTATTGGTGCAGGTGGAAGTTCAACTTGGGAGAGATGTTGTTTGGGATTACCTTCAATTGTTTCAATTTTTGCTAAAAATCAAGTTAAATTAACTGAAGAAATGGCTAAAAATGGTTTTGTTATAAATTTAGGTATGTCCAAAAAAATATCCTCTGAACATTACACAGATGCAATTAAAAACCTTAACAAATCTAGTTTATATCAAATGTCTAAATTTGGATTAAAATTAGTTGATGGTAAAGGAACTACAAGAGTTAAAAATGAGATATTAAATTTATTGTAACTATGACAAAAATTAAAATAAATAAATTCAATGTTGGGCATGGTTGTGATCCTTTCATTATTGCAGAAGCTGGAATTAATCATAATGGGAATATTCAAACTGCGTATGATATGATTCGTGTTGCGAAAAAATCTGGTGCCAATGCAATTAAATTTCAAACTTTTAAGGCAAATGAAGTAGTTGGTAATGCTAAAGAAAAATATACTTATTTCTCTCAAGGGAAAGAAATCACTGAATCTATGTTAGAAATGTTCAAGCGTTATGAGTTTGAACGCAACGATTGGATAAAAATTAAAAATAAATGCATTGATGAAAAAATCATGTTTTTATCTACTCCTCAAAATCCTACTGATCTTGAATTGTTATTAGAATTAGATGTTCCTGCAATTAAAGTTGGTTCTGATGATTTTACAAATTTACCTTTATTAAAAAAATACACTGAAACAAAATTACCACTTTTAATTTCATGTGGAATGGCAAATTTATCTGAAGTATCTGAATCTTTAGAAACTATTGGTTCATTTGATGGTTATCCTACAATTTTACTTGTTACTACATCTCAATACCCCACTCCTACAGAGGATGCAAATATTTCAAGACTAAGTACTCTGTCAAAAATTTTTCCAAATATCCCTTTAGGTTTTTCTGATCATACTGTAGGTCATTTGGCATCATCATTAGCTGTTTCTCTGGGAGCCTGTGTTTTTGAAAAACACTTCACTCTTGATAATGATTTTCCTGGTCCTGATCACTGGTTTTCTGAAAATCCTGATAGTCTACAAAAATTAATAGATTCAATAAAACTTTCCCATTCATTGTTAGGTAATTCTTTGATTAAACCAACAAAAAAGGAAGAAGAAATGAAAATTTTAGCAAGAAGAAGTATTACAATAATTAAAGATGTTAAAATGGGTAATAAATTAACAAATAAAAATATAGGATTTCGTAGACCTGGAAATGGTTTATCCCCAAAGTTTATTGATCATGTTTTAGGTTTAAAGGCTTCAAAAAATTTGAAAGCAGGAGAATTACTTTCATTTGGTGATGTTAAAAAATGAATAATAATGAATTTAGAGAATCTTTCTCAAAATTAACTAATTTTCAGACTAATCCATATCATCCGTTAGTTTGGATCACTGGAACTCCAATTATTGGGAAAAATGTTTACATTGGTGGAATGTCTGAAATATCTGCTAAAAATTCTGAAATAAAAATTGGAGATAATTGTGATATTGCTTCATTTGTTTCTATTAATTGTGGTGATTCACATAAACGATGCATTGAATTAACCCCTGAAATAGAATATAAAAAAATAGTTTTAGAAAATAATGTTTTTGTTGGAAGTCATTCTGTCATTAAATCTGGAGCACATATAGGACATCATTCAGTAATTGCTTCTGGAACAGTTGTAGATGGAGTTAAAATTCCTCCATATTCTTTAGTAAGTGGAAATCCTATGAAAATTAAAAATGGATATTATAAAAAAATACATGATTCCACATAACAAACCAACTATTGGAAAAGAAGAGGAAGAATCTGCTATTCGAGTTCTTAATTCCGCCTGGTTATCTCAAGGTGAAGAAGTCTTATCCTTTGAAAATGAATTTTGTAAATATTTGGGTCTTCCAGAAGGTCATGCAGTTGCACTTTCTAATGCTACATCTTCACTTTATCTCTCTCTATGGGTTCTAAATGCAAACAACAAAAAAATAATTTTTCCTGGATATGCATGTTCAGCACTTTCTAATGCTACATCTATGATTGGAGGTAATGAAAAAATTCTGGATATAGCAGAAAATTCCCCTAATCTTAATTTAAAAATGGCAGAAAAAGAAAATGCAGATATAATAATTGTTCCACATATGTATGGAATTCCTACAGATTTAAAAAATTTTAAACAATTGAAAATAATTGAAGATTGTGCTCAATCTCTTGGTGCTGAAATTGATGGTAAAAAAGTTGGTTTACATGGAATAACTGGTGTTTTTTCATTTTATGCAACAAAAATTATTACTTCTGGCGGTCAGGGTGGAATGTTTGTATCTAAAGATAAAATTCTTGTTGATAAAGTAAGAGATTATAGAGAATTTGATCAGAGACATGATCGAGAAAAACGATTCAATTTTCAAATGACAGATTTACAGGCTGCTATAGGAAGATCACAATTAAAAAAATTACCTTCTTTTTTGTTGCGTAGAGAAGAAATATTTTCTAAATATAAAAATGCAGGATTAAATTTATTGGATGTACCATTGAATAAAAATAATTTAAAACCTGTTAGGTATAGAGCAATTTTAAAAACAGATTCACCAAAAAAAATTATTGATTTATTAGATCAAGTGGGAGTAAAGAGTATAATTCCTACTGAAGATTGGGAAGTAACTGGAAATACAGATGAACTTAGTAATAGTATGAAATTAACAAAAGAAACTGTTTCTCTTCCTATTTATCCTTCATTAAGTAATGAGGATGTAGATCTTATAATATCCACTATAGCAAAAAAATAATGTAATGGTATTTTTATTATAAAATAATATTAGTACCCTAATTGTCAATCTAGATAATTGACTTTTTCAACAGAATGGAATGATGCTTACAAAAATAATACTAATTTGAGTATTTGGCCATGGGCTGATTTAATCCATTTTGTAAAAAGATATTCTGGTCCTTTTACAAAAGAATTTCGAGTTTTAGAATTAGGATGTGGTGCAGGTGCAAATATTCCATTTTTTAATTCTTTAAATGTAGAATATTTTGGTATTGAAGGCAGTACAATTATTGTAGAAAATCTTAAAGAAAAATTCCCACATTTAAAAAATAATTTAATTGCATGTGATTTTACTAAAACGATTCCATTTTCTGGTAAATTTGATTTGATATTGGATCGAAGTTCATTAGCACATAATCCTACATTAGGTATTGAAAGCTGTTTAAATCTTGTATATGATAAACTAAATACTAATGGAAAATATATTGGAATTGATTGGTTTTCTACATCCCATTCCGAATATGTAAAAGGAGAAGATGGAGATGATATTTTTACAAGAAAAAATTATTTAGATGGTCAATTTAAAAATTTAGGAAATGCACATTTTTCTAATCAAAGTCATTTAGAAGATTTGTTTAAAAATTTTAAATTTTTAGTTTTGGAAGAAAAAATCATTAAATCAAAATTATTTGAAAATAATCAAATTCGTGCTACTTGGAATTTTATTACGGAAAAAATTTAATTCTTTATAAAAATAAAAGTACAAACATTAATTTATAATAAATTTTTTCAATATTTGTGAAAATACTTATTGTTGCAGCACATCCAGATGATGAAGTTTTAGGGATGGGCGGTACTATTCTTCGACATTCTAAATTAAAAGATATTGTTAAAATTGTTTATCTTGCAACAGGTATTTCTTCCCGACAAAAATATGATGATGAAATAAAATCAAAAAAACTATCTGAACTTAATAAAAATCGAATTAAAAAACTTCAAAATGACGCAAAAAAAGCAACCAAAATTTTAAAAGTTAAGGATATTTCTTTTTATGATTTTCCAGATAATGAATTAGATTCTGTTCCTTTATTAAAAATAGTTAAAGTTATAGAAAATGAAATTAAAAAATTTAAACCTGATATAGTGTATACTAATCATTTTGGAGATCTAAATATTGATCATAGAACAACTTATAATGCAACGCTTACTGCATGCAGACCTCTAAATAATAAAATCAAAAAATTAATTTCATTTGAAGTACCATCATCAACTGAATGGAATTACCCTCAAAGTTTTAATCCTAATTATTTTATTAATATTGAAAAAGAAGTAAATTCAAAAATTAAATCTTTTAAGATGTTTAAAAGTGAAATTAGAACTTTTCCTCACCCACGTTCTTCTTTAAATTTAAAAATTATTGCCCAAAAATGGGGTTCGGTATCTGGATTTAAATTTGCTGAAGCATTTGAATTAATCCGTCAAGTAGATATTTGATTGTACAAAATTAAATTTATTTAAATCAATTTTTGACCTTTCATTATTATTTCTAAACTGTTTGGCCCATGATTAAACAATAGATCTATTATTGACAAATTTGAAATATGATCTCCATGAATTTGTTTATACTTATAATATTGATAGTCTTGAAACCAAACTTTGATTCCTTTTGATTTAAAATCTTCAACGTTTGCATAATCTTGTCCTTCGCCCCCAAAAATAAATTCATCTGCATTCATTTTGATACACATATCTAATACAAGTTCAGATTTTTCTCCTTCTAATTTCAATGATTCACTTGCCTTTACAAATTTTGTATTAATTCCAAGAATTTTAATTAAATTAAGAAGAATGAATTCATTTAATTTTGATAAATAAATCCATTCTTGTTCAAATACTTCTTCAAAGAAATTATAGTAAAGATCAAAATATGGTGCACGAGAGTAGCTCATTTTAATAGCTTTAAGGTGTTTTTTATTCCATTTTTGAGTATTATCTATTTTAACTTCTGTAAATTTTTGCCCATGTTTACCTCCACTTAATACTGGAACAGTTAACCATAACCATCCTTCTGGTGTTCTAATTTTGTTTCTAGAACTCCAATCCCATTTTGAATATTGTACTGTATCTAAGTAAACAAATCTATCACTTAAATTAATTTTTGAAAATAGTCCTAACCAAGGTAAATACGAAGGTTGATGTGCTGTGAGAATCATTTTATATTTTAAATGAAACCAACTGCCCTTATTATTTTAGATCCTACTTTTTAAATTAGTTTTTTAAATTAATAGTATATTTTTATTATCTGAATTAAATTATATAGAATTATTTACAATTTTAATAATTTTTTCTATATTTTGTATAGTTAAATTTGGGTGAGTTGGTAGAGAAACTATTTCTTTACCTACTTTTTCTGTTACTGGTAAATGTATTTTTGATTTGTAAAAACTAAATGTATGAATTGGTTTATAATGAATACCAGTTTCAATTCCATTTTCTGAAAGTTTTTTGATAAATTTTGCCCTATTTTTTACTCTAATCCAATAAAAATGATATGAGCATTGATTATCAAAAGGCATTTTATTTTTTAATAAAATATTTTCATAATATTTTTTTGCAGTTCTTTTTCTTAATTTATTTAATCTGTCAATTTTTTTTAATTGTACTAATCCTATTGCAGCTGAAAATTCATTCATATAATAATTCCAGCCTAGGTTTTTTATATCATAATTATTCCCTTTTCTATTACTTATTCCACACCATCTTTTTTCTTTAAGGGTTTTAGAAATTTTTTCATGATTTTTTTCATTAATTGAAATTAATCCTCCTGTAGGCATTGCAAGATTTTTGACTGGATGAAAACTAAAACAAACTAAATCCCCTTGACTTCCAATTTTTTTATTTTTATAACTAGTACCAGTAGCATGTGCCGCATCTTCAATTAAATGAATTTTATGTTTTTTGCAAATTTCTGAAATTTTTGTTAGATTTGAAGAAAATCCTGCAAAATGTACTGGTAAAATTACTTTTGTTTTATTTGTTATGGCATTTACTATTTTTTCAGGATCTATGCACAATGTTTTCTCATCAATATCTACAAATTTTGGAATTCCACCATTTTCTAGTACTGCATTGGCGGTTGCAACAAAAGATAATGATGGTAAAATTACTTCCTTATTTTTTATATTGTACATTGATAATGCTAAATTAAGAGCTGCAGTTCCACTATTCACTGCAACACAATTTTTAGAATTTATATAATTTAGAAATTTTTCCTCAAATTTTTTTACATTTCCATTACCTGCACCAGATGCCCAAAAATTACTTTTCAAAACTTGTTCTATTGCAATTTTTTCAAATTTATCCGTATGTGGATCAAATAATTTAATCTTAGACAATTGATTTTTTATTATCCTTATTACATTTAAAATATTCTTCATCTTTTTTTAGAGCTGACAAATGTCCATCATGTTCTATGTGTTTATTTATTTCAAATAATTCTGGATTTTTTTTATAAAGATTGATTATATTTTTCATTAATATTGGTCTTTCAACAATATTTTTAATTATTTTTTTAACTAATTGTAAATCTTCTATTCTATCAACTGTATATCTAAAATGTGAGTAGTTTTCTTTTAATTTAATATTAATTAATTTGAAACCATTTTTTGGATCACACATAAATGGTGTTACATGTTCTCTTTCTGAAGGTTTTTTTGCTATTTTCCATGATTTTTCAAGACTCTCAAAAGAAAAAATTTCTACTTCTGTTCCATAAGGAAATGTTCTATCTATTGCATTTGTCATAAAATCACATTTTTCTTTTTTATATCTCTCTATTATTACATCAATAATATTTGGATCAATTAGAGGATTATCTGCTGTAATTCTTACAATATTTTCAGCAGAATTTTTTTTTGCACATTGATAAAATCTATCTAATACATCTTCTGAAGAACCTCTAAAACATTCAATTTTTTGTAAATTTGCATATTGCCAAATTACATCATCTTCAATTAAATCAGTTGTAGCAACAATAATCTTTTCAATTTTTTTAGAACACTTTACCTGATTTATTACATAATCTAGGACTGTATTTTTACTGTCAATTTTTTCTATAACTTTTTTTGGTAATCTAGTTGAGCCTGTTCTTGCTTGAATAATACAACAAATCATTTTAATCTATTTTGAATTATTATTATACATCAAAATACTTTTACATTTTTTCTATTAACTAGTTTATCAGATTATTTTTCTAATTTAGAAGATTTTTAATGCCTTCTACACTACCTTTTGGTAAATAATCTAATTCTTTTTTTGCTAGAGATATATCTGCTTGACTAAATCTAATGTCTCCTTTTTTTATGTCATTGTAAATAATTTTTAAATCCTTTTTAGATAAGGAAATCATTAATTCTGCAAGTTTTTTAATTGTAATTGTTTTTCCACTTGCAATATTGTATATTTGATTTTTTCCATTTTCAATTGAATGATAAATTGAATCAATTACATCATTTATTGAAATAAAATCTCTTGTTTGCATTCCATCTCCAAATATTTCAAGTGATTTATTCAATTCAATTTTTTTTACAAATTTTGTTATTACACCTGCATATTCTGGTGATTGACCTATTCCATAAATATTGAAAAATCGTAAAATGACATAATTTACATCATGATTTTCTTCAAATATTTTTATTTCATTTTCCATCATTGCTTTACTTTCTCCATATGGTGAAATTGGATTTATTTTTGATTTTTCTGTTAATTTGATATCTGCTTCGCTTTCTCCATAAACTGCAGCAGATGAAGAAACAATAATTTTTTTAATATTATTTTTTTCACAAGCAATTAACACATTTTTTGTACCATCAACATTTGTTTGAAATGTTTTAGTAGGGTTTTCTATTGATTCTTCAACTGAAATTTTTGCTGCTAAATGAATTACTACATCATGATTTTTTACAGCATTATTGATATCGTTTATTTTTGTAATATCTCCCTCAATAATTTTTACACCATGATTTTTTAGATTTGTAATGGAATCTTTTTTTGAATTTGAAAAATTATCAAAAATTGTTACACTGATCTTTTTCTTTATCAGAAACTCTACTAGATGTTTTCCAATAAATCCTGCTCCACCTGTAACAATAATTTTCATAGCATTAATTTGTAATAATCTGTTATATGTTAATCATTTTCATCTTGATCATTTATTTTATTTTTAATATATTCAATAGTTTTAACTGGAGTTGGATCAATTCCTTCTAAAATTGATTTGTATATTGTTACATAATCTAAAATGTAAATCAAACTAATGATTTTTGTTAGTATATTTCCCTTTACTGAAAAAACTTCTTTATAATCAATTTTTTTTTCATCAAAATATTTAGAAAGTATTTGATACTTTTCTGTCGTTCTAAAATGATCATCACTACCTCTGATCATTATTGGTTTAACTATTGATTTTTTTTCCCATGCAACAACTCCGTTATGACATGATTCTACAATATCTTCAATTATTACATGGGTTTTTGAATTTTCTTGCAATGAACTTTTGAATCTAATTGCAACACACTCTAATCCCCATGGATAATAAATTAGTGGTACATCTGATAACCATTTTGCTAATGACATTGCCAAATTATTTTCAGATTCATTTTTTATTGAAATCAATTTTTTTATTTCTTGCATTTTTTCTAATGTATCTTGAATATCTTTTTCTGGAATTGGAATAATTGGTGATAATATGTTTAAAATTGAAAATAAAAATGATGGAAATGAAGCTCTAGGTGAATGAAATTTTTCTATTTTTCTAAATTCAACATTATTATCTTTACAAAATTTTTCCATTTTTCCTCCTGATGAAAATGCAATTAATTTACAATTTAATTTACTTGCAGTTTCTAAAACCGTATTTGTTTCATTAGTATTTCCTGAAATACTAATTGTTACAACTAATGTATTTTCATTAACTGTTTTTGGTAAATTGTATCCTTTTACAACTCTGATATGCATATTTGTTTTTGATAGAATTGATGAAAAAATATCTCCCAATGCACCAGAACCACCCATTCCTACAAATACGATATGATTGATATTGGAAATTTTGATTTTTTCAAATTTTTTCTCAAAAAATATTTTTGCAATATTTGGCCAATCTTCATAGACTACATGCATATTTTGACTATCTATTTTTTCTAATTTTTGCAAGTCCAATAATTTTAAGACCTTTTATTCAATAAAATGTCTATCTACTCTAAATTTTTAGTATTGATTTTTAAAAAGCCTATTTTTTGTTGAAATATGGAAAATATTACTAGTTTACGAACTGTAGAATGGAAAAACAATAAAGTCATTATGATTGAGCAAACTAAACTACCTAATGAATTGGTATTTGTAGAATATGATGATTTTAATCAAGTTGCAAATGCAATTAAAACTCTAATTGTTAGGGGTGCACCTGCAATAGGAGTTTCAGGAGCATTTGGATTGGGTTTGGCAGTTTTACAAAGTAAAGCACAAACTAGAGATGAATTACTTAGTGATTTAGAAAATGCAAAAAATATTTTATTTGCTACTAGACCTACTGCTGTTAATCTAGGTTGGGGATTAGAAAAAATTATGAATATTGCAAAAACTGGAAATTCTATTGAAGAAATTAAGGAATTAGTAATTTCTACTGCTAAAAAAATGGCTGATGAAGATATTGAGATTAATAAATTGATGGGAAAAAATGGCGCTCCTCTTTTTGATGATAATGATACAATTATGACTCATTGCAATGCAGGTGCATTAGCCACCGTTGCTTATGGCACTGCATTGGGAGTTATTCGAGCAACTAGAGAAAGTGGAAAAAATGTTAAAGTAATAGCTACTGAAACAAGACCTATTCAACAAGGATCTAGATTAACAGCTTTTGAATTAAAACATGATGGATTTGATGTAAGTTTAGTTCCTGATACTGCAGTAGGTTATTCTATGTCAAATGGATTAGTTGACAAAGTTGTAGTAGGTGCTGATAGAATTGTAAAAACTGGACATGTTTTCAATAAGATAGGAACTTATCAAGTTGCTACTATGGCAAAACAACATGGAATTCCATTTTATGTTGCAGCCCCATTATCAACAATAGATATGGAAACAAAAGCTGAAGATGTAATTATTGAAATGAGAAAGGGAAGTGAAGTTACAGGTATTGGTGATAAAAAAACTGCTCCTGATAATATTGGTGTAATTAATCCTGCTTTTGATATGACTCCTCCTGAATTAATTGCAGGAATAATTACTGAAAAAGGTGTGGCAACCGCACCATTTGAAGAGTCTATTAGAAAATTATTTTTATCTGAAGAATAATTGGTGTTTTTTACTATGTTGTAATTTTTAATGATAATTCTTTTTTAGATTCACATACTTCACAATATTTACTCCATTTCTCATCATGTTTCCATTGTTCTAACCCTGTTTCATCATATTTTTGATGTCCCATCTGTAGTAATCGTGTCGTATCATGTTTGTACATGAATTCTTTAATTGCAAATAATTCTGGAATTGTAAAATATTGACTAACCGTTGCAGTATATTTTGTTGCATCCCCACACTCTGTCATAAATTTATCTAATGCTGATAATTTCCATTGATGTAATGTTTCCTCACTCACTTTTCCTTTTCCTTCTGCAATTAATTTCAATTTTGTATCGTATTGTTGTAGAAGATAATCTTTGTTGTCATAAAAAATTGGACTTCCCACATATGGTGTACAGATGAATGGGTCTATTTCTGCACCATTTTGAATCCAAAAATCAACTGTCTCCATTAAATCGTTGATATTTTCATGCATATTTCCAATCATAAAAGTTGTAATTGGAGTCATTTTTGCAGCTTTTAATGTGTCTACAGTTTTTTGTAAATGAGAACGCATTTGACCTTTTTGAATATCTTGATTCAACACTTTATCTGATGCTGATTCAAATCCAAATGAAATGTATGAACAGCCTGAATCTCTCATTAATTCAATAATTTCAGGTTTAACTGATACACTTGGGGCATCCCCTAGTGTTCCCCATTTTACAATTTTATCTAATCCTTCTTTAACATATAAATCACAAAATTCTTTTGTCCATTTTAAATTACTAGTCATATTTTCATCTAATATAGAGATAAAATCTACATCAAATTTTTCTTTTAGAAGTTTAACATTATTCACTGCGTATTCTGGAGTTGGCCATCTAGCTGGTAATTGAAAAGTATCATTTTCTTTATCTGAAATTCTAACTAATTTTTCTCCTGTTTTTCTATCTCCTTTTCCATAAATATTTTGTAAGTCTATTCTTGACATCCCGTTATGTGAACAAAATGTACATCCTCTTGGACAACCTCTTTCCCATACAGTTGAACTCCGTCTTTTTGAATTAAAACTATCTGCTGATAAAGGTAGTGATGAAAATTTAAAATAAATTTCTGTCTCCATTAAATCATATGCCGGATATGGAACAGTGTTTAGATCTGATATTAACGCACGTGGACCTGAAAACTTGTAACCTAAATCTTTGTCTCTAATACATAATCCATTTATTTTTTCAAAATCTTTACTGCCTTTATCTATTTCATCATATAACTCAGAAAATGTTTCTTCACCCTCCCCAATTACAATCATGTCTAATTGTGGAACTAATTCTAAAATTTCAGTAGGATTGTATGTACTCCATCCTCCACCTCCTACATACAATGCATTTGGAGCATACTTGCGAATTAATGGAGATATTTGTTTAATTCTCGAATATGTTGTAGTTAATCCACCAATTCCAACAATGTCCCACTTTTCAGAAGAAATTTCTTCCGCAATAATATGTGCTGGAACTTGAATTCCACCATATTTTACTCTAAGTGCATTAAGATCAAGAATTCCAACTTGACCTCCTTTTTGTTCCACAATTGCAGCTAAAATCCCTGCCCAAAATGGAAAATGATTTGGTGAACTATCTAATCGTATTTCTGGTACAATGAATAAAACTCTCAATATTTTAAAATATTAAATTCATATATTTAAATGAGTATGAATTGATATAAAATTTAATAATTAAAATTATTTAAAAAATCTCTGAATTTCATTGATTTAATTCGTTCACCAAAAATAGAACCACCTTCCGTTGCATTTATTGTATTAAGCCATTCTGGAGAACGAGATATGAATTCCTTTAATGCTTCGCTATAAAATTGAAACAATGGATCAAGTATACAATTACAATTAAAATCAGGATTATGGATTGTTTTAAATAATTTTTTGAATGATGGACTATTTTTATCAACATTTTTTGTCTCTAGCATATTTCCATGAGACATTATTTTCTCCCAAGAATCACTTTCTTCCCAACCATGATTAATTCCAATTAATGCAACAGTTGTACATTTAAGAATTTGCCATGCGATAAACCACGAAGATGTACCTACATTTCCACCTGTCTGAATTGCTGGTAACCTATGATTGTTATCTTTTGCTCTAATCATTAATGCTGATAAATAATTTAATGATTTTTCACCTTCATTGTAATCCAAAAGAGAATGCATCCAATGAATTTGAATTCCTGATTGTCTTGCACATTCAACTGCATTTGGATTTGCAATAACTGTAAAAATCCCCTTTATTTTAGAACCGTATGTATTAATTATTTCATGATCATAATGTTTTTTGATGTCTTTATATGGATCAATAGTTGTCACAAAAAATTTATGAAATTTGTCTGGTGTAACTCCAGCTTTTAAAGCATCAGATAATTTTCCATCACAACAAACTATTGTTCCTTGATAATCACTATCTGCAAGAATTTTTAATTGTTCATATTTTTCTATAGATGGCCCACGACCAATAACTATTGCTGACTCTTCTTCATTTTGAAAATTTTCATTAATGAGTGGTTGTAAACTCTTTGCTGATTTTTCATTCCATATATTAGATAAATTTATTGCAAAATTTGTTACCCATTCATCATAATTCTCATACTGTACTTTTTTCATTATCTTTTCAATACTATTTTGTAATTCTTTTGATGATGAAAGATTATCTGACATTTTTTCTATGATTTTTTTATAACTCTTCTAATCCTAATTCTTCATCTTTTTTTTCTGATCTATAAACCATGAATGATCCTTTTGCACCTGAACTTACTATGTATTCTTCGAATTCTTCTTTTGTTAATTTTTTTTCTGGTACTTTGTGACCTTGAATAACGAAATCGGAAGTTTTTTCATTAGACTCTGATGAATTACTGTTATTTTTTTTGAAATTTGTTTTCACACGTTAAGTAATTCTTGAGATTATTTAAATACTATTTTTAATGTTTGAAATCAAGATTCAAATTATTAAAAGTATGTTTTAACTAAATATAAAAAATTAATGTTATTCCAAGCTAATTAATACAAAGTTTTTATTGTTTTTCAAACTTCAGTATACAATATGAGTACTGTTTCTCCACAATCTATTGAAGAATCTTTAAAACAATGTATGGATCCTGAAGTCCCTTTAAACATTGTAGAAATGGGATTAATCTATGGAATTAATGTTAAAGAAAATAATGATGTTGATATTAAAATGACCATGACTACACAAGGGTGTCCTTTACATGAGACTTTAGTCGCAGATGCAACAAGATTTGCTAAAAAGGTTCCTGGAGTAAATAATGTCAATATTGAAATCGTATGGGAACCTGCATGGTCAATGGATAAAATGACTGAAGAAGGGAAACTCAAAATTAAAGAAATGGGTGCAAATGGATTAAACACTCCTGCTCCAATTAATTATGAAACTGCATTACCTCAAGGAGTCGGTAAATTAGTACAACAGGAAGATGGTTCAATGGTTTTAGCTAATGAACATGAACAAGGATTTATGGTAAATCAAGCAATTGTTGATTTTTGGAAGTCTTGTAATGGAGAGCGCAAAGTTACAGATCTTGTAGAAGTATTTGCAAATCAAACTGGACTTCAAAGAAATCAAGTTGAAAAAGAAGTTATGCAACTATTGCAACAATTACGTGATGGTGGATTAATTGCTATTGCTGGTCAACCAGATGCACCAAATGTTGAATTTAAAAAATAATTTTAAAAAATATAGTTAGAATTTGCACCATCAAAGTTTATTGTAACTCCTGATAGGTATTTTATGTTATTTTCAATTATTCCTTTAACAAAATTTCCAATTTCTTCTGGATTTCCTAATCTTTTCATAGGTAATGTTTTTTCAAATTCTTGAATATTATCTATTAATTCTTGTGTTCTATCTGTATTAATGGGACCTGGTGCAATGTTAATACAACTAATATTTTTTTGAGCATACTCTTTACTTAATACTTTGAAAACTTCTGAAAATGCTGCACGATATGCTGATGAAATTATTAATTTTGTATTTGGTTCTTTAATTACATTAGAACTAATTAAAAAAATATATCCATTATTATTTATTTTAATATTTTGTAATATAGTACAAAATCCTACAAATAATTGATTATGATATTTGTTCCAATCTTCTTCCGTAATTTTTGAGAATGGTTTTGGTTCTGGACCACCTGTATTTAGAATTAAAATATCTGTTTCATTATGGATGTGTAAAAATTTTTCTACACTATGTAAATTTGATGTATCGATATCTTTCTTGGATGCAGCAAAAACATCAATTTTTAATAATTTTAATGAATTTGAAATTGCTTTACCAATTCCACGTGAACCTCCTAAAACAATTGCTTTAGTCATATTGTTATTAAAAATTAGTTCTAATTAAATTTCATTATATTTTAAAATTAAGAATAATGTAATTTTATTAAATTACATTTTTCCTTGTTGCCATGTTTGATTAAATT
>Ga0233434_1002071_pt1 | contig 18205 bp, 18 predicted proteins | sample SI_122_August201_4_FD_182738 | JGI IMG/M metagenome (GOLD analysis project Ga0233434, IMG submission 182738) | Seawater microbial communities from Saanich Inlet, British Columbia, Canada - SI_122_August2016_120_MG | ecosystem: Environmental > Aquatic > Marine > Inlet | place: Canada: British... | reverse complement strand
AAACAAAATCCTGAGGGAGACACCATCATTATCACTGTAAAAGATCCTGATAAAAATAATATCATAATTGGAGTTAATGCATTTCTTCCTATGAATTTTATTCTTAATCAAAAACAGGTAAAATGTTTTCTGTCTTGTAATTCCATTGTTCATCCAGATTATAGAAAAAAAGGAATTTTCACTCAACTAATTTCAAAAATTCCAGAAATATTTTCTACAAAACAATTTTCTTCTATTTATGGAATTCCAAATTTGAATTCATCAAAAATATTTTCAAAAAATCAATTTTTAGAAGTTTCTAAACTTCCATTATTAATTAAACCATTAAATTTGTCTTCGTATTTCAAACCACCCTTATCAAAAATTATAAAACCTTTTGATATATTTTGGAAGCCAAACCATTCAGTGGAATCTGATATTCAAATACTTGATAAACAATTTACTTCTGAATTTGATGATATAATTAAAAAATCACTAAATAGATTTCCCATTTTTCACTTTAAAAATAAAGAATTTTTACAATGGAGATACATGAATCATCCAACTAGAAATTATCAAGTTTTAACATTAAGGAATAATTCAAAATTAATTGGATACATAATTTTAAGAGAAATGAATATTTTTTCAAAGAAATTAGGCATAATTGTTGATTTTGTGATTGATCCAAACTATAAACAAAGAAAAATTTTTCAAAAGTTGATAAAATCAACATTAATTAATTTTTGGAACAATAATGTATCTATAGCAATTGCTACATCTAAAATTGGGACGCTAGAAAATGAAATTTTACGTAAGTCTGGATTTATGACAGCACCGTCATTCTTAAAACAAGAACAGCTTCCATTAATTATTTCAACTTTTAATAATAATTTTAAATATTTTCAAAATTTTGATGATTGGTATTTTGCATTAGGTGACTATGATGTCTTTTGATATGAAACAAATTTTGATAGAAGATAGTTTCTTTCCTGATTTATTTGATAGATATCTATTAGTAAAAGTAATTGATTTTGTGAAAGATATATTATGAATTTAGAAAAATTTACAGTAGGTAAAGCAATTTATTTAATAATAGCCGCAGTTTTTTTTTATGTTTTGATTTTATTTCTATCTGATGGAAACAAAATAATTTCAGTTTTAAGTCAAATCCAATTTGAGCTGTATATTGGTATTTTATCATTATCCATTCTAACATTATTAATTCAGGGATGGAAGTACAAAGTTTTACTAAGTAAATTAGATCTGAATCTAAATTTTAAAGAGTGTTTTTTAATTCATACCGCAGGTCTTGCAATGATGATCACTCCAGGCGGTTCAGGTATGATTATTAGTAATTATATATTAAAAAAACGAACTGGGCATTCAATTTCTAGTACTATTCCAATATTCATTTATGATAGATGGTTAGATATTGTTGTTTTAACAACTATAATTGGAATTTTATTATACTGGAATAATTTTATTGCATCTCAGATTGTTTTTGTTATTGGATTAATACTCACTGGATTCATTTTCTTTGTTTTTAAAAATTCAGTTGGATTGGATTTATTAAACAAAATTTTGCTAAAAACACGAATATTAAAAAAATTTGTTGTTAATAGTGAAGAATTTCGAGATAGTGTAAAAAAACTTACTCCACCAAAAACCATGATTTCATTACTGTTGATTTCATTTCTTACTAAATTAGTACCTATGATTGCTGTTTATCTTGTTTTTGATCTATTTAATTTGAATATTGATTTTTTTACTACTAACCAGATTTTTTTGACAAATCAAATAATTGGGAATTTATCATTTATACCTGGTGGCATAATTATTATTGAAACAGGATTATTGGGATTGATTGTACATATAGGTACAGATTTTAGTGTTGCAGTAATGTTAGTTTTATTAATACGAATACTAACATTTTGGTTTCCAACTTTTATTGGTTTTATAGCATTAAAAGTTGTGTTAACAAAGCGTTAATTATTCATCAGCAAACAATTCTAAATTATTAGTATTTTCTTTGTTTACAGATTAGAACATTTGACAATCAGATTATTAAAAATTTAAAATATAATTTTTTGCCAATGGAAAAATAAATTCTGGTATACGATTCAAAAAGAGTATAGTTTTAGTAATGATACGCACAAATAATGATATATTTGTATTTTGAAATTATTAAATGAATATTTACAACTAATTTCCTGTAATTATAACATAACATATCTTAAATAATCGAATTAAAATAATTATAACAATTTGAAAGTAATTATTGGAATACCAGCTTTTAATGAAGAAAAAAATATAGCTGCCATTGTAGTAAAATTAAAGAAGAAATATGATCACGTACTTGTTTGTGATGATGGTTCTTCGGATATGACTCATGATATTGCCTCCTCGTTAGGTGCAATAGTAGTAAAACATCCTACAAATTTAGGATATGGTGCTGCTATAAAGACAATTTTTAATGAGGCAAGGAAAATAGATGGAGATATTCTAATAACTTTTGATGCAGATAGACAACATAAAATTTCAGAAATTGATTCCGTTTTGAAACCCATATCTGAAAATAAAGCAGACATTGTTATTGGTTCAAGATTTTTAGGAAAAACAAAAGAAATACCAAAATATAGAAAAATTGGAATAAAAATGATTACTGGTTTAACGAATACATTAACTGGTTCTGAGATCACGGATGCTCAAAGTGGATTTAGAGCATATTCAAAAAAGGTGTTAAATGAAATATCACCTACAGAATCAGGAATGGGAATATCTACAGAAATTTTAATCAAATCTTCAAAAAAACAAATGAGAATATCTGAAGTTCCAATTACCATAAGTTATGAAGACAATACACCTTCTCAAGAACCAATTTCTCATGGAACGTCTGTGGTGTTTAGTACAATAAAACATGTAGCTATTGAACGACCACTTCTCTATTATGGCGTTACTGGTTTATGTTTTATTATTACTGGATTGATTTTTGGTGGTTGGACAATTCAAATATTTTCTGAACAGGAAGTTTTAGCACCAGGTATAGCTCTTATTGGAATTGGCGGAGTAATTCTAGGTACAATTTTATTAATTACAGCGACTATTCTATTTTCAATTATTAATGTGATTAGAGAAAAACGATAATTTACAAGTTAGAAAATCAAAGTGAAAATATTGCGCAATAAACTTACTAAAAATTCTACGAATCTAGAAAACAATCTTCTAAAGATTATAAAAATTGCAATAATTGTGTTTATTTCATTTTCAGTTTTAGTGCACTTTATTCCATTTTTTGAAGGTTCAAACTCATATCATTATGGAATAGCATCAATTTTACTTGTTGAAGAAGGAATAACAAAATCAAATCCATTGTGGGAAAAATATGAAACAGATGAATTTCTTGTAGAAAATTGGTTACTAACAGATCAGAATGAAATGATTCCAATGTCTGGAAAGGGTTTGATTGCACTAGGCGGAATTGCTTATGTATTTGGAGGGTATTTTGGCCTGTATTATTTATCTCCAATATTATTCATGATTCTCTTAGTTGTTAGTGAAAGAATTGCAACAAATCTATTTGGAAAATATGCAGGATTGATTACATTAATTTTACTCTCTACAAGTAATTTATTATTTAGAAATAGTATTCAGTTTCATACAGAAAGTCTATTTTGTCTGTTGTTCGTTTTAGGAGCATATTTTTTGATAAAATTTGGGAGAAATAATCAGTCTTATTTAATTTTAATAGCCTCAGCATTTTTTGCATTTTCTTCAACAGTTAGATTATCTGGAATAATTTTATTTCCTATAGAGTTTTTCATTTTAACTATTTTTATTATAAATAATTACTTAAAAACTAAAAAAATAAAAAATGAAGAAAATATGAAGAATATAAATAAAAAAATTATTTCATTAGCTATTATTCCTTGGATAGTTTTCTTTTTAATTTTTGCTTATGGGAATATTATAACTACAGGGGAGCCTTTTGTGACATACGGGACACTAAATGCGGGACACAACGAAGTTTTTGAATCATCACCTTCAGCATTAATAACATTTGAACAAATTGATTTTGAAAATATTAAACAATATTCAAAATATTTGTTACCATATATTTTTGCAGGAGCATTTAACAATATAGATAATAATTTTGAGAATATTCTAGGTGAACATTGGATTGGATTAATACCTCTAATAATTTTGAGTTTAATTTTTATTTCTTCATATAAATTAAAAAAGAAAAAATGGGAATTGTTTGTAATGATATTACTCATATTTGGCACAGTATGGGTTTATTCATCAATTACATCTGAAAAACTAGGAGAAATTGGGGTTCCAGGCAGATACGTATTACCAGCATTTGTACTATCTTCAATGATATTTGGTTATGCAATAGAACAAATTTTTTCAAAAATTAGAAAAAAGAATGGACTCAAACCAAAAATCTTGCAATTAAGTTTAGTTTCAGTTTTGCTTGTATTTGTGATAATTTCATTTAGTTTTACACCTGCTATAACAATGCTTGAGCAAGATAATTATTTTAAAAATCCGTTTGATTATGAAAGAGAATTTCCATTAAAAGAAAATGGCATTAATGAAAAAAGCATACTGGTAACAGCAATGGGATCTAGAGCATTGGAATATAATTTAATACCATTTAATCCAACAAGTAATCAAATAATCACGAATGAATCCATAGAATCACTAAATTTATTGGTTAAAGATTACGATGTATTTGTTTTTAAAACACCTTATAGTAATAATACGATTAAAACAATTTCTGAATTAGAAAAAAAAGGATTTGTGTTTATGGATTATTCTGAAAATTTTTGTTCATTACAAACTGATTCAGAATTGTTAAAGTCTTATGAAAAATGTGTTTTTAATGAGCCCATAAGGAATCCGAATAAGAATTAGAATTTATTTCAATTAATCTGTAGACAAAAATTAAGATAATGTATTTTGAAACGAGTTATTCAGTTTTAAATGACAACAAAATTATTATATATAAATAAATAATGAAAAATAACAAAAATGAAAATCCTATTAATCAATCCAACATATGATGGCATAATTGTTGCTCCACATTTGGGTTTAGGTTATCTTTCTTCAGGATTAAAAAAAAATGGACATAAAGTAAAGATATTGGATGGTCTAAGAGAGAAGATAGAGTATGACCCATCAGAATGGGACATAGTTGGTGTTACAGCAATGTCAACATATTTTCCAGAATGTGTTCAAGAAGTAGCAAGAGCAAAAGCATATGGTCTTAAAACAATTATCGGTGGACCACATGTTATTTGTGATCCAATACAGAGTTTAATTGATTCAGGTGCAGATTATGCAGCAATTGGTGAGGGAGAGAAAACATTTAATCAATTGGCAACTGGAATTCCCTCTGCACAAGTAGATGGATTAGCATATTGGGAAAATGGAAAAGCAGTAATGTCAAAACAAAGTAATGAAATGATTGGAAAAACAGAATCAGGATCAACAACATTTCTCATGCAAAAAGATATCTACACTTTACAAGTTGGTAAATTAAAAAGAGAATTTCAATTAGATATTGATGATTTTGGAATGCCAGATTGGGAATCTATTGATCCTAGAAGCTATAAGTATGAACCACATGGAATGATAATTCATGCACGTCCAATGGCTCCAATTATTACAACAAGAGGATGCCCTTACAGCTGTACATATTGTAGTGCTCCAATAACTGCTGGAAAAAGAATGAGAACTCGTGATCCTCATAAAGTAGTGGATGAAATAGAAATGCTAGTCAACAAATACGGAGTTAAAGAAATTCAAATCGAAGATGATAATTTTACATTAGTAAGAGAACACTGTGTTGCTATTTGTGAAGAAATTTTAAAACGAAATATCAAAATTGTATGGAGTCTCCCAAATGGAGTTAGAATTGATAAATTAGATAAGGAGTTACTAATATTGATGAAGAAAGCAGGATGTGTTTCTATGGCATTAGGAATAGAATCAGCAAATCAAAGAATATTAGATTTAATTAAAAAACAATTGAATAAAAAAGTAGTAAGAGAAACATGTAAACTAATTTCAGAAGTAGGAATTGAAACTACAGGATTTTTTATGATTGGTTTTCCTACTGAAACAAAAGAAGAGATTAACAATACAATTAATTTTGCAGCATCTCTACCAATAGATCGTGCCCATTTTACAAAAGTAACACCACTTCCAGGAACTGAATTATTTGATTTATGGGTTGAAAAATACGCAAAAGGCAATGCTATTGATTGGAAGACATTTAATTATTACCAATTTGATGCAGATTGGTCAGAATGTAGTTTTGATGAAATATCTAGACTGCAAACTATTGGTTTTATAAAATTCTACAGTAAGCCAAAGCGCCTGTTAAAATTTTTATCACAAGTAAAAGTTTCACAATATCTTACACTAACAAAAAGATTGTTGAAAATTTTCTTACCGCCTAAATTCTATAATTCAGTAATTGCAAAAGAAGGAAAAATAAAAAAATCTGAACGATCCGCCTTCAATCATCAAATTCCCTCAATGTAAAAATTCTTCCCTGTTATTTACAGAAATTATAGAATAGATTATTTTATGTATCCAACAGATTTCAATGTTTTTTCAACTTCAAATTCTTCATCATAATTAGATTGTTCTAAATTCTTGAATGATTTACTAGAAGATTATTTCAAAGGAAAATTTACCTTAGACTTTTCCGGAATTAATAGAATTTAAAAGTGATATTATGTCCTTTTTGTAAACCTTATTGGGATTATTGTCAAGATGTTTTCTATCTTGTAAAATTATGTCACTAGCTTCCTCAAGATTTTGTTGTAAATGAATCTGTTTAAAATCTAATTTTTTAACAATATTATTAAATCGTTCATAAAATTTTGACTTGTTAAATTTGTGAGCAATAGCAGTAGTAAAGGCTAATGCATGACCATGTGAATAACCTTCATTTGAGAATACATACGAAAGAGCATGACCCAAGGTAGTAGAACTATTTCCAAATCCTAATCCAGTTAATAAAGAACCATAAGGAAGTTCATCAAATTTATCATTCAATATAGAATTTTCAAGATGAACAAATGCTTTTTCACAAAGAAATCTTGTGTACGGATTACCATTTAGACTATCAAATGCTTCAGAACATTGAGCACATGCATCTATTGCTGAGTTTTTGATTATTTCGTAAGAAGTGTTAATGATGAAATGCGGATCTACAATTGCAACATCTGCAAAATAATCGTCATTATGAAAACTTTGTTTTTTTCCATCAACTTTCAATACAGAAATTCGTGTTACTTCACTACCACTCCCAAAAGTTGTTGGAATCATAATCTTTTTTTTGTTCATTTTAAATGCACAAAATTTTGCAACATCCATTGAGCTTCCACCGCCAATTCCTACAATGTGACTAAAATCAAAATTTTTAAATTTAGAAATGATTTTTTCAGTAGTTTTTAATGATGGATTAGATTCTACAGTATCAAAAATTATTTGATTACTTAATCCAGTATGTTCTAACCATCCCCTAGATCTTGCCCCTTTTGATGTAATTACAAGACATTTTTTAGGAAATGAAAATTCTTGTACAGAATTTTTTCCAAAAATGATTTTTGGAGGCTGCTTTATTGTCGACATATAAAGAAAGTAGAAAGGTGTATTATTATAGATTAAATTATTTGCTTTAATTATCTGATCAAAATGAACGATGGAGCCAATATTCTACACTCAAAATTAAAAGAAAATCAAATTTTGAGAGTTGCAGGGGCATTTGATGCAATGTCTGCAAAACTAGTAGAACTAAGTAATTTTGATGCTATTTGGGCAGGTAGTTTTGCTATATCTGCTACTCATGCATTGCCAGATGCAAGTATCCTTACCATGACAGAATTTCTTTCAGTAGCATCAAATATGGCTGATACTTGTTCAATTCCAGTAATTGCTGATTGTGACACAGGATTTGGAGGACCCAGTAATGTAAGTCATATGGTAAAAAAATATGAAAAAGCAGGAATTGCTGCAATAAGTATAGAAGATAAAATATTTCCAAAACAAAATAGTCTTCTACAAAATGGTATCCAAAAAATATTACCAGAAAAAGATTTTGTTGCAAAAATTATAGCTGCAAAAAATGCCAAAGTTAATGAAAATTTTCTAATTATAGCTAGAGTTGAAGCATTAATTGCAGGATTAGGTGTTAGTGAAGCAAGAAAAAGAGCTGATGCATATGAAAAAGCAGGAGCTGATGCAATTTTAATTCATTCAAAAAAGAATACTCCAGATGAAATTTTTGAATTTTGTGAGACATGGGATGGAAAAATTCCCATAATTGTTATTCCCACATCATACCCAAATGTAACATTAGATGAACTTCAAAATCATAAAGTAAAAATGGTAATTTATGCAAATCAATCACTACGTGTATCTCATTGGGCTATGGTTGAATACCTAAGTAAATTATCTACAGCAAAAAGTCTTAGTGATGTTGAAACAAAAATGACTACTATGGAAGATATTTTTCATCTTCAAGAAATGTATGAAATTAAAAAACAAGAAATAGAAATTGAGAAAAATCTAAAAAAATTAGGATACATAAATTGAATGAAAAAATACAACGTAAGATATTTCATTATTTAAAGAAAAATAAAATAGAGAATTTTATAGGAGTTCCTGATTCTACATTAAAACACTTTATTGATGAATGTCTAAAAAACAACAGAATAATTATTTCAACTAGAGAAGAAGAGGCAATAGGAATTGCTACGGGAATGACTCTTTCTAAAAGTCCTTCATTAGTTTTTATGCAAAATGCAGGATTTGCTAATTCAATTAGTACTATTACTTCTCTAGTTCAACTTTATGAGATTCCTTTGATTTTTCTAATAGGGTGGAGAGGGTATCTTTCAAATGATGCTCCAGAACACCTGAAAATTGGAAAAATTCAGTCAGATTTACTTAAAATAATTGGATTGAAGTCAAAAATAATCACAGAAAAAAATTGGAAAATAGGCTGTGATTGGGCATTAAGGCAGATTAAAGGAAAAAAACCATGTGCACTAGTAATTAGGAGAACATATCATGATTAGAAGAGATGCAATCAAAATTGTTTCAGAAAATTTAAGAAAAAATCCAATTGTTTCTGCTAATGGTTTTATGAGTAGAGATCTATTCGAAGTAAATGACAAAGAATCAAATTTTTACATGATTGGTTCAATGGGTCTTGCATCATCAATAGGATTAGGGATTGCATTAAAAAATCTAAAAAAACGTGTATTTGTTTTTGATGGAGATGGAAATATTCTGATGAATTTAGGTTCATTGGTTACAATTGGTTCAATGGCACCAAAAAATCTAATTCACATAATATTTGATAATAGTTCTCATGAATCTACAGGAGGTCAACCAACTCAATCATCAATTATTGCAATCGATAAAATAGCAAAATCTACTAATTATACTGTATTTAGAACTAGTTCAAAAAAAGGCTTACAAAAAATTTTGAAGCAAATTATAAAAAAATCAGGCCCCATACTTATTCTTGTTAAGATAAACAAAAGTAACAGAGTTAGTAAACGTGTTTCTTTTACTCCAACACAAATTAAAAATAGATTCATGGAAGCGATTTAGTGAATTAAAATGAAAGCAATAATTCTTAGTGCAGGGGCTGGTTCTAGATTAGGTAATTTAACAAAGGAAATACCTAAAAGTTTAGTTGATGTTAACGGTAAATCTATTATTCAAAGGCAAATTGAAACATTTCTAAATAACGGCATTAAAGAAATAATTGTAATTGTTGGTCCACATAAAGAAAAATTTCAATTAAATGATGTTGAATATGTTATTGACAAAAATTTTCATGAACATGAACAATTATCAAGTTTGATGGCAGCAAGCAAATATTTTCAGAATGATATAATAATTTCGTTTGGTGATGTGATAGTTGATGATAAAATAATGAACCAGGTTGTTGAATCAACTAATGAATTTGGAATTGCTGTTGATCTAAACTGGGAAAAAAATTATGTGAATAGAGATCAACATCCAAAAAGTGAGGCAGAGAATGTCCTGTTTGATAAAGAAGGTAATGTTCTTGAGATCAAAAAAAATATACAAAAACCAGATTCAAAAATTGGTGAATATTTAGGTGTGATGAAATTATCTAGAAAAAATTCGAAGGTATTTTTAGACAAGTATTCAGAGTTAAAAATATCACATCAAGGAAAATTCCATAATGCAGCATCATTAGAAAGTGCTTATCTAACAGATATGTTTCAAGAATTGATAGATTCTGGAATTAGAATTTCACCAATATACGTTAGTGGAAAATGGTGTGAAATTGATACACCACAAGATTTGAAAAATGCACAAAAAATTTTTGAGGAATAAATTATTAACATTCCAATCCTTTTGAATCTAGTTGTATAATTTCATAAATTTATTTTTAGAATTTAGGTTTTATTCTCCACCAGTTACGCTAATAATTGTGTTAGTTATGAATGAACTTTTTGAGCTTGCAAGAAATAATACAGTATGTGAAATTTCAGAAGATTTTGCAATTCTTTTTAACGGTACTAAATTAATACGCTCTGAAAGGTCATTCCGGCCTATCTTTTTATGAAATGGTGTGTCTGTAACTCCTGGTCTAATGGCATTCACTAAAACATTATGTGGTGCTCCTATCTTAGCAAAAGCCATTGTTAGTGCCTCAAGAGCAGCCTTTGATACACTATAGTGGATAGTATCTTTACCCCCACCATATTTCCAGCCGCCACTACTAATGTTTATGATTCTTCCATTTTTTTTCTTAGACATGATAGAAAAAGCGGCACGACTTAATTGAAATGCAGATTTAAGATTTACTTGAAATGTTTTATCCCATTCTTCTTCTGACAGATTGTCTAAAGAAAGCGGCTTAACAAAACTTGCATTATTAACTAATACATCAACATGTCCTTTACTCCATTGGATAAATTCATTCCACAAAGCAGAAACTTCCTCTGATTTAGAAAAATCAGATTTAAAAAGTTTACATTGTTTATTCTTGGCAAATTTCAAAATTCTTTTTGCTCCATTTAGATTATCGTGATAATGAACTCCTACAAAAGCTCCTTCTAAAAGAAAATCTTTAGCTATTTGAAACCCTATACCGCTACTTGCACCAGTAACAAGCACATACTTATTTTTTAGCTGGTTTTTGTCCTTCATAATATTCCTTCCATTTACTTTCAAATTCTCCTCCCATCATCATACCATTTGCATCACATCTATTGCAAGGAGAGTGATTTCGATTTGCATTAGCTAGGTTTCCTCTTATTTCTTTATATTTTTCTGAGTTCCAAATATCAAGGATGGATGTTTCCTTGACATTGCCCATGCTTAATTTTTTATCCCAATCATGATTACAAAGAAGAACTGAACCGTCAAAATCAACTAAGAGTTGATAAAATGGATAAAAACATTTTTGCTTAAGCGCCTTATTTAGTTTAATTACATTTATGTCAGCCATAATGTTAGCACCGGCTCTATTGGTAAGAGAAGAAATACCAAAATGCTCTTCTGGTGAATACCACCGTTCTCTAATATGGAATTGTTCCTTATTGAGACCAGCTTCGGCTCTCAAATCTTCAAATGGTTTTACTTTTTCAGGACCATCATAGACACTAACATCAATTCGAGTAAGTCCTGCTTCAAAAAATGTGTTTAGTTTTTCAAGAGTTAGGAAATCACCATTAGTTACCACCTCTATCCGAGAGTCTGGACATTGTTCTTTAGAAATTTTAATTACTTCTTCAAGATGATTATACAAAAAAGGTTCTGAAAATGCAGAATAGATAATGCCACCCTTGAACCCTACCTTGTTCAAATCTTTCATAACACCTGTATACACTTCAACTGGTAGATGTAAAATATCGTTATTACCAGCAACTTTTGGAACATGATTTGAACGCCACTCTGGATCGCTCCATGGACAGAAAGTGCATCTACGATTGCATAAACCAATCAGATTAAACTCAATCCAAGAAAACAGTGGAGGTTCATTTGCATCTATCTTATTGGTTTCTAACACATCCCCTAATTTTTTTTTACGTGCTACATTTGGGTCAATAAATACATTTTTCTTATTCATTTCTTTTCCACATACTTAGCTTCATGTATAGGACTATTCTTCAATTTCATATCTTCCTTTCTCTCACCATCTGGTGGAAAATCATGTCTCTTTTTATCCAAATATTCTTTACGATGATCTCCTTTAGAAAGTAAATTGTAAGTCAAATAGATATTACTTCTTGGTTGGTCACTCTTGTTTGATTTTGACTGATGTGGTGTAAAATGATCAAAGAATAAAACATCACCAATTTCAGTTGGAACCATCTCAAATTTCATTCCTTTAAGATCTTCACCCTCTAATGGAGAATCATACTTTCCAATTAGTCCACGTTTATGGTGTCCAGGTGCAACTTCTAAACAACCATTATCAGGAGTACTTTGATCTGTTGAAATCATAACACTCATTGTATATTTAATAAAATCATCCCATCTTGCTTGAACATCTTGGTGTGGTCGGAAACCTCCTCCATGGGGTCTTTTAAAATTAATTTTGTCTTTAAAAAGTACGCATGGACCCCCCATCAGATCTTCAAGAACACTTAGAATTTTTTCAGAATTTGCTAATTTTCTAAATTCCTGATGATAATCAACATATTTCTCAATTCGACATAATATTCGTTCATTTTCATTTGTAGTACTTGTTTCATAATATGCCATTTCTTTACCCTGTTCCCAATCATTTGGTTTCATTTTAGAAAATTTTTTAATATTTTTGTTAATTGGTTCCAGTTCATCTTTGGCAAAGAAATTTTTTAAAAGTAAGAATCCATCATTTTCATATTTTTTAATCTGTTGTTCAGTTAAGTATTTCATACATAGAAAATACAGATTACGTTAAAATACATTTCGTAAAATTCCACAAGATACAATTAGAAGGTTTTTATAATTTATTTTGGTAAGTTTGAAAAAAAACGTCATAATTGTTCTCATAGATGGAGGAAGAGTGGATACAGCTATGAATTCTCCCACATTTACAAATCTGCAATCAAAATTTGTTTTTTGTCCACAAAGTATCACATACGCACCATATACTGTTGGAGCTATGCATGCTGTTCTATCTGGTTGTTATGGTAATAGAACTGGTGTTAACAGTTATTGGAATATATATAAATTTAAAAATAAACAATTTCTCACTTTAGCAGATTATCTATCTGAAAATAATTATTATACATATGCTGATAGTCACTCAAAAATAATTTTACCAAAATTTGGATTTGATAAAATAAATATTCATAATGAAGAAGAAATAGATCTAATTGAATGGCATTCTAAATTATTAGACGAAATGAATGTAATTTATAATAATGGGAAAAATTTCTTTCTCTACCTTCATTATAGTAAGATTCACACTGGCATAAGTAATGAAGTTCTAAAAACTTTTAATAATTTTAGTAAAGAATATTTTGAAAATAAAGAATTGAATATTGAACGTTATGCTAAATTATTCAAGAATACAGAAATTTACCTAAATTCAATAATGAATAAAATTAAAGACTTGGGATTATTAGAAAACTCTATTATTCTAATTTTATCAGACCATGGGACTAGTATTGGGGAAAAAATTGGTGAGAGGGCATATGGTGCATTTTGTTATGATTATACATTGAAAACATTTGCATATCTATACAATGCTGAAATAACTCCCAGAATTATCTCATCTCAAGTTAGACATATTGATTTTATGCCTACTATTTTAGAGATGTTAGATATACCAATTAATACATCATTTGAAAAATTAGATGGTAAATCGTTGATGCCTATAATTAACGGCCAAAACATATCTGAGGAATTTGCTTTTTCTGAAACAGGTAATCCTTTGAATGAGAAAGCACCTCCAAAAACACCGAACACCAAATCAATTCGAAATTCTAAATGGAAATTAATTCATAATGAACATAATAATACTAAGGAATTATATGATTTACAAAATGATCCAAGTGAAGAAAATAATTTAATCGGGGAAAATTTTGAAATAGAAAAAGAACTTTCAAAAGAACTCTTAAACCATACAAATGAATAACATTAAGAAAATAATTTTCTAGCTATTTCAAGATCTTGTGGTGTATCGATTTCACACCATTTTTCCGAAATAAATATAGGTTCCACATTAACTCCTGAATCAATTAACTCCTGAATCATATCTGGAATTATTGACTGTTTTAATGATGATGCACTATGAAATCTTCCATTATGAGATTTTTTTAATTCGTTAAATTTTTTTAAAAGTATATCAGAACCCTTTTTAGACAATTTAATAATTCCTGTAAATTCACCAATTTTTGAATCTGGTTTTTGTATATTTTTTTTGATCTCAAGAACATTACCTTCTTTATCAAACAGGACATTATCTGCCTCACTTTTTGGATGTTTATCTCTATTCACATAATTTTTTTCCCAGTTTAGATCAACAGTAATTCCAATATCACCTTTAAAATTAATTACCTGATCAATTACTGCTTTTTCAAAAATTATATCACTATACGTAATTATTGTACAGTCTTGCAGTTTTTCCCGTGCACAATAAAGACTTTCATTCCCTGACGTTGTAGAATAATTTTCATTTTTAAAATAGTTTATTGATGGAAAATTGATTTTATCTGCAAGATAACCTGTAACAATACTAATATCTTCAATACCACATTTTTTAAAAATATCAATCTGCATTTCTAGGAAACTCTTATCAAATAATTTTACCATACCTTTAGGAATATTATGCGTTTTTGATAGTAGTCGTGTGCCCAAACCAGCAGCCAAAATTATTGCATTCATATCATTTTTTTCTTTGCAGCATATATCATAACTGCACAAATTGTTTTTGAATCGATTATCTTTCCTGATTTAATTAATTTTATTAATTTAGGCAATTCCATCTTCTTTACAGTTATGAATTCGTCTGAATCGAGATTCATTTTTCCCCGTGTAAGTCCGGACGCTACAAAACAATGGATTGCCTCCGTATTGTATCCTACTGAAGGATAGTATGTGATTAGATGCGTCATTTTCTTTGCCTTGTAGCCTGTTTCCTCCTGAATTTCACGAAGCGCACACTTTCTTGGCGTTTCACCTTTGTCCAGTGTTCCAGCAGGAAGTTCTAAAACATATCCTCGTGGAAAGCGACGTTGACTAACTAAAATAATCTTACCTTTTTCATCAAATGCAAGTATTGCAGCTCCATCAGGATGTTCAACTACTTCTCGCTTAACTTTTTTACCACCTATTGTCAAGCTGTATACATCCAAGTGGACATATTTTCCATCATAGATTATTTTTTTTTTATTGAATGTAACCAAGTTTTTTTAATTCCTTTTCTAATTCATTTTTTTCATCTGAAGAAATTTCCTCAGATGTTTCTTCTAAATTTTCATCATGTCTTAAATCTGAAAGTATTTGTTCAAAATCTTTGATTTTTTCTGGATTTGTTTTAGCTAAATTGTGATCTTCAAAAGGATCATTCTGTAAATCGTACAGATGGACGGTATTTTTTGAATTTGTTAAGCTTCTAAAATATTTGAATTTGTCAGTTCGTATTCCAACAACTGGTTTTGGAATTTCTTTATAATGATGGATTACAGCACTTTCCATATATGCAGGATAATTTGGTAAGGTTTTTCCTTCTAATAGATTTTTTAAGCTAACTCCAGTAATCTTTTGTGAGTAACTTAAACCCAATAAATCCATAATAGTAGGAAAAATATCTATACATCTTGTTTGTTGATTGATTATAGAATGTTTTTCAATACCAAATCCAGAAAACATTAAAGGTACTTTAACTACATCATCAAAAAGCATTCTATCAGGAGCGGGTCTTGTTTTCAACAATCTTTTTTCGTGTGGTATCTGAATTTGTGATTGTCTAATTTTTGTAACAGCATTTTTTTTCTTTACATGAACGGAAGTACGATATGATTTTGGAATAAATAATTTTAATATAGATTTAACAATTTTTGTAATAGAACTTGAATAATCTTGTTTACCTTTATAATTATCAAAAGGTGACATATATTCACCGTGATCAGCTGTAATAATGATTAATGTATTATTTAGATCAATTTTTTCTAAAATTTTTCCAATACAAGAATCAATAGTTTCAATATTAAAATTATATCTTTCACTTAATGAAAGATTAACAAAATCTTCTGGAACACTACATGGTCTATGAAGATCCATTAAATGTATATAAAAAAACCATGGTTGTTGTATTTGAATTTCATCAAGTTTTTCAAGTATTTTTTTTTCTAAACCGTTATGCAGATTTAATGAGGATTCAAAACCTGCATCTTGATTCTCTATTTGTTTATTTAAACCAGCAAGACAAAGAGCGTTTTCCATAATTCCATAAAGACGATAATTATTATTTTTTAATATACTCAGTAAATTTGATTTTTCGGAAAAAATTTTGTAATAATATTCATTTTGTAAATCACCACAACCTACAGGATTTTTTGCAGTAAAAATTGATTGCATACATGGTTTTGTATAATCTGATGTTGTAATGGAATTGTTAAAATATGTTCCTTGTTCAATTAAAAAATCAATATTAGGAGTTTTTGCAATTTTCTTTTTTCCAAAAAAATGATCTACTCGTAAGGAATCTATAGTAATAAACAAAACATTTGGTTTCAATATCCTAAGTTTTTGTGATTAGTATATTAATTCTATTATAAAATTTTAATTAATCTACAAATTAATTTTGAAATAATTTTTAAAAAATTATAGAAAAGAGACTAAAAAAAAATCATTCCTAATTAAATCTACAAATTTTCTAATTAAATTTAATAAAGGCATAATTAATTTTCAAACTATTAATTATGATTTCCTTACCAGATTTTGAGAAAGCATTTGAATATGAAAATAATTTTTATCTTTCATGTGATATTACACGAATTAGTAAAATTTTATCACATTACGAAATTTATAAAATGATTAAAGAAGTTCCTGGAGAAATAGTGGAGTGTGGAGTTTTTAAAGGTGCATCTTTTCTTCGTTTTGCCATGTTTAGAGAAATTTTTGGGAATCCATTTTCAAAAAAAATTATTGGATTTGATATATTTGGGAAATTTCCTGAAACAAATTTTCAAGATGATAAAAAAGCAAGGAGTAAATTCATTGATTCAGCTGGTGAAGATTCAATTTCTAAAGATCAGTTATTTCAAATTCTAAATCAAAAAAACCTAAACAGACATCTAAATTTAATTGAAGGAGACATCACAGAAACAGTCCCAGATTATGTTAAAACAAATCCTGAATTAAAAATTTCATTGTTAAATTTAGACACAGATATTTATGAACCAGCAGTATCCATTTTGGAAAACCTTTATCCAAGAATTACTAAAGGTGGAATTCTTATGCTAGATGATTATGGTACTCATCCTGGAGAAACTAAAGCAGTTGATGAATATTTTGAAAATAAAAATGTTGAGATAAAAAAATTTCCGTTTGCCATGACACCATGTTATATAATAAAACCATAATCAAAAATTTTTAAATTATTTCATAATTAAAAAATATTTTATTTGGAAATTTATTTTCCAACTGTCTGATTGCGATTTACATATTTATCTATATCAATTAATCTGTCACCTAGACTAACTTTTTCACCTTCCATTTTTCTTGGTAAGTAACAATGTTTGCAAGGCTCTATTTCTTTAGTTCCCATATGTTTCAAATGAATTTCTCTTGCTTTGTTTAATTTTTTTCCATGCCATATATCAAAAACAGATTCATCCTGAACATTTCCCAATGTATGGGATTCCATTTCATCATTAGCACATAACATTACATTTCCATCTGCACCAATTACAAATCTTTCCCATAATTGAGGACAAGTGAAATTTTCTTCAAAAACCACATCAGTGTCATTTCCAAGATAATCTATAAGAGGATTTGATGCAACTTGGTCGGTAATTGGATTAAAAATATTATAAAATTCTTCAGGATTTTTAGATATTGCAGGCCAAACTGTTTGAACTTTTATTACAGGTTTAACCACGTTACGACGTTTTTTTATTTTTTGAAATTCCTTGATTTTATTAACAGAGTCTTCAAATGTTAATGGGAAACGAATTTTATTATATGTTTCACCAACTCCATCAAACGAAATAGTAAG
>Ga0233434_1002067_pt1 | contig 18251 bp, 12 predicted proteins | sample SI_122_August201_4_FD_182738 | JGI IMG/M metagenome (GOLD analysis project Ga0233434, IMG submission 182738) | Seawater microbial communities from Saanich Inlet, British Columbia, Canada - SI_122_August2016_120_MG | ecosystem: Environmental > Aquatic > Marine > Inlet | place: Canada: British... | reverse complement strand
TGTCGCTGACCCGGGGTGAGGGCACGACAGTTATGGTGACTGGCGCAGATCGGCCCATCATAGCACGACAGCAGTTCCCAATGTGCCTCATCGGTCAAGTGCGTGACATCGATGATGATCCCGGCAGCGGCAAGTGCCTTGATGAGGGGGCGAGCGGGTGGAAGTAGTCCGCCCTCCGTCGCCGTGCCATGGGAGTAGGTGCTGGTACCGTAGTGCGACAGACTGACCATCCGTAGGCCCGCTGCGTGCCATTCGGCTACCTGATCAGGATCCAGAATGGGATCGGCACTTTCCATCGACAGGACCACACCAATGGGCGGTCCCGAGCCGTCTGCGGGGATCTCAGCCTCGCGCCAGCGACGCTCCGCCTCGTCGAGTTGCCGCACCGTGTGAAGCATCTCCACCTGGCCAAGGTGATCCAGTGCCTGATAGTACGCCAGATGTCCGCGTCCAACTCCATGGGTCTGAGATTGCGCATACATACCCGTTCGAGTTGCACGGTCCGTTGGATCGAGGCGGGACATGACCGTAGCACAGACGATGCCAACCTTGCCACGACGCAGCTCCGGCAGGGATACGGTGCAAGAGCCGAAATTGTCGAGAACATCCATCGGGTCGTGAGTTCGAATCGTCGCGGCCGGCTGCATAAGGTCGCGGTTGATCTGCAGCGCACTGAATCCGAGATCCAAGTGGCTGTCGAGGATGAGGCTACCCTTCACGGCGAACCTTTCGGCAGGACATCACCCATAAAGCGCAGCAGATTACCATGGGCAATGGCGTCCCGATCGGCCGGGCCGTAGCCACGTCTTTCGAGGATCGAAAGGAAGCGCTGAAGGTCGGCGATTGTGTCGTAATCAGTGGGTGCCCACTCGCGACCAAACCCACCATCCAGGTCTGTGCCCAGCGCGACATGCTCGATATTTCCTGTCAGCTGACATATGTGGTCGATGTGATCGACAACTGCCGTCATGGCTCGCCGTGCGGTAGAGGCGGAAAAACTGGCAGGATTATCGAAGTTCCAGTCAGGATTCAACATGGGTTCGGCGAAGACCACACCGATGACACCGCCGCGATCTGCCAGTGCCCTGATCATCTCATCCGATAGATGTCGTTGGCCCGGGACCAGAGAGCGGCAGTTGCAGTGACTGGCGTGGACGGGGCCGTCCCACGCGTCGAGAAGCTGCCAGAACGCTGTATCGGCTGCATGCGTGACGTCGAGGGCAATTCCTGCCGCTTGGAGGGCGTCAAGCAACGGATAGGCGCACGCATAGAGGCCACCCTTGGTTCCCGTGCCGTGGCCCCAGGTGTTGATGCCAAAATGGGTCAGACTTACGGATCGGAGTCCCGCATCAAACCAGAACTCAACATCGTCCGGCCCAAGGATTGGGTCAGCGCTCTCCATACTGAGAATCAGGCCGATGGGGGTGTCCGGCGTGGGCGACTGCCAAGCCGCTGCAACTCGATGTAGGTCTTGTGCCGTGTGGATGAAGGTGAGTTCGCCCTGGCGCTCCAGTGCTTTGTAGTAATGCAGGTGAGACTGGCCCATCGCATGCGCCGCTGTCTGCGTGCGCATGCCGTCGGCTAACGCACCGTTGGGTACCTGCACTCGTGACATGATGGTGGATAGTACAATCCCAATGCCGCCTGATCGCATCTGCGGCAGTGCGACGGTGGGTATGCCTGTTCCCGCGTCGTCTCGGGGTAATTTACGCAGTGCATCAGGGTGTGGTCCCGAGGGCCCCTGGCCGGCAAGCATATCTTCGCGCTCGCGAAGGGTATACACTGACTGGGTGAGATCACGACGGTGGAACAGGGCATTGTAAGCGAGATCCAAGTGGCCATCGACAATAAGTGTCGCTCGTGTCGAATCTGCGGCCATTAGAAATTGAAGACCGTCTCGATCGCCATGATTCGTCGACGTTTCAATCGACCATCGGCCCCGCGCTCGAAGAGAAAGCGAGTATCCCAGACGACGGCGACACCACTGGCCATTTCTGCTCCAACTTCATAGCCATAGAAAGTGTCTTCCGTGGATTCGAAGAAGCCATCCTCCGATCCCAGCGTGCCATCTTCGTCGAGACGTGATCCAATGTGGTTTTTCTGGTAGTAGGCTGATGCGTGGCTCAACCGCGGGATGGCTTCCAACAGGGCGGGGGACACACGCCCTCGTGCGTGAAGTTGTCGGCGCGGATTCTCGCTGCCCACCAGATGCTGGTAGTCGACGGATGCTTCGACAAGGCCCAGCACATCCGTCGTCAGGCGTCCGAATACACCTGAGAGACTCTCGCCTCGTTGTAGCTGCGCATCCTTTGGCGTTGCTAGGCCGCTGGCAACATCGATACGCGCCCTGTCCAGTTCGTACAGGTTGTCAAAATACCCCGCCTCAAAGTCATCCTGGAAATAGCGATACTCGATGCGACCATCAAAGGGTCCGAACGTCGCCCACAGGCCAGGTGCCATGATGCCAAAGCCCTCAGCTTTGCGATTGCCAGGTGCAACTCCCTGTGAGTCTGCCGCGGCAGGGTCAAGGGCATCGTCATCGTCGATCATCACGGCGAGTTGGCCATAGGCGATCAACCGAAGTTGCTCATCGTCAATCAAGCGGTAGCCTACGTCGATGCCGGCGATACCGAAGGGATCACGACCGACGCGATCCCTATTGAACGGGGTGCGTCGCGCAACGTCTTCGTCGACTTCGAAGCCGCCCGCCGATTGCGCAGACAGATCTCGCAGACCGGCTATGACGTCGGCTGGCAGGCCACTGGCCGCATCGATGTCAATCACACCATCATTGTCGTCGTCGCCATCTAAATCGTCGGCGACGCCGTCGCCATCATTGTCGAGGGCCAGGTCTCGGTCTTCGGGGAAGGCATCGACTGCATCGGGAAATCCATCGTCGTCACGATCCAACAGTCCCGCATACTGATCGAGATCAACGACATAGGTCACACCGATCTCAAGTTTTGGCATCGGTCGCGAAAAGGCACGCAGGCCAATCAGTCCACCGCCTTGCTGCAGGTCCTGCAGATTGTTGACCATGCCCTCCAAGCCGATCGAACTGCCTGCTACGCTCTTCATTTGAAAGTGAACACCCGTCTTCTTTAGCCCAGGATAGTCGAGGGTATTGCGATAGCCATCAATGACCAGGCCATAGCCGAGGGTCACTCTGTCCAAGGCGCCGACGCGCACGAACAATTCGTCACCGGGTTGTCCATAGCGAACGTAGTAGAGCTTGCGAAGAATCGTGTCGATCGTCTCAGTCGCCGTGCCGAAAGACCAGCCACGACTGCTGAAATCACCTGACTCATCGATGAAGAGTTCAACGTCGAAGGCCAGGCCCAGTTTGCCCAAGGGAATCTCTGGCCGCATGCTGAGTCGGTACACCTGCGTGTCGCCGACCGTGACCGTTCCCATTGAGGCGCCATAGCGCGGCCCCGTCTTGTTGCGGTCGTCGCTGCCAAAACGAGCGCCCTCAAGGTCTTCTGATTCCTGGGCCTGGGATGCGCAGGTTCCAGCAAGAAGGGTGATTGCGATCAGGGCGAAGTGGCGAGGGGTCATCATTATCCCATCCGTGGCGGATTGCGTAGCGCATCCATGAAGATTTTCTGTTCTTCGTCTTCTGTGACAAGCCGGAAGGAACACTTCTCCGCGTCCTCACGAATCAACTCGGTGTGCTCTCCAACACGCACTTCGACACCAGCAAACAGATCATTGAGCACGTTGATCTGAGTTCGCATCGCCAGCTTGCGCTGTTCTTCAGCGATCTCTTCGAGTTCTACTTGCTGGTTCCGTTCCAGTTCCGCAATCTTGGCAATCCGTTTGACTGCCATCAGCATCTGCTGCTTCTGCTTGGCTGACGCCACACGGGCGAGCTTCTGCTTGATCAGATCCAGATCCAGCGTGTCGACGCCGAGTTTCTTTAGCAGACCCCGCTGTTTGTTCTCGCAGGCGTGCATATTGGCGCGAATCTGTTCCGCACGATTTACCTGGTCGGGGTCGACGCCGACGACGAGGCGTGTGCTTGCATTGTAGGGTGAGCCGATCGATCGAGCGGTGACTCCCTGGGCTCCCCAGATTAATCCACCGACGAGGGCCCGAGACTTGCCTTCTCCCAGCCCTGGCACCTGCACTTCGCCACCGGCACGAACGGAGGCATTGAAGATATAACTGCCGACCTTCACCGATCCTGTTGCCCGGACCGTCGCCTCCTGAATGAACTTTGACATGATGTCACCACCGGCGACTAATTCTGTCGTGGCGCCGACAACACCGCGTTGGATCAGGATGTCCTTGCCCGCTGTGACATACGCCCCGGCTTCGACATAAGCGCCAATGGTGATGGTCCCCGTCGCCTTGACGGAAAACTGCGATTGCACGGATCCACCGATTACGACGTCCCCATTGAAGTCGATGTTCCCCGTGGAGTAGTCGACGTCCCCCTCGATATTCGAGATCGGGTACACGCCGATGTTAATGTGCATGTGGCGACGACTCTTGACGGTCTTTAGCTCCTCGTCGGAGGAGATGCCGCCACCCGTTTCGCAGAAGAAGGCCATCGACCCATCTTCCTCCGGTTCAGCATATATCCTGGAATCGGTGACAACTTCGATATTCAGCGGTAGAGGCGGCTTCAGTTCATTTCCATAGATGTCCATGCCCCCAGTGCCAGGTTTTGGCGGGATCAGCTTGCCAAGCAGATCACCTTCCTGGGCGACGGTGGTCATGTTGCGATCGCGGAAATCGATCGATCCATCTTCGAGAATCTTGCCGGGCTTGTTGTCGTCGATCTGTACGGCCCATTCGAACTCAGCATCTCGTCCGCCCTGGGGCGGCGTTCCCTGTGCAACGGCGAGTAGGAATTCCTGCTTGCGCTTTCCATCCTCGAGCTCTGTCACGATCTCCGCCCACCGCTCAGGAACAAAACCATGAGTGATTTCCAGGCCTTCGAGCAGGGCCGTCATCTCCTTCACGCTGGGAAACTTGGGTGCCCCACTTTGTGGGAGATTCATGTAGTAGGCGGAGGTGCGATCAGGTGCGATCCAGATCGGCGAGATCACATTGACTTCGATATCCCAGCGCAGGGCAATGAAGCCAAAAGCGGCCGCTGTGGCACGGAGCTCCTCGTCGTTGATTTCGAGACCCTCGCCAACTTCAAGAGGTTGGTCCTTGCCTTCGTCAGAGACAACTTCCTCGCCCTGGATATCCTGCCCGATGACGCCCGTAGTGGCGGGGATTTTCTCCACGACCACCTCTCCAGGGCGCACGGCCTTGAAGCGAATCTGACTTGTGTCTTCCTCTGTCTCTTCCGTGCCTTCGCCGCCGCCCTCGTAGATCTCCGTGAGGCCCAGCTGAATGGCCTCTGGCGCTTTGAGCATGAGGATGCTCTGCAACTGATTCCACTTCATCAGTTCGTAGGGGTCGAAGGCGTATTTGATCTGCGCATCCTCGCCAGGAATTTCCGGCGTGCCCTGTGCAATCGGTACAGTGACTGGTAGTGCCTGCTTTTCACCCAAACGAATCACGATGAGTTCGAGCTGGCGTTCCATGACACCGAATTCGATCCACTTCATCTCCAGCAACTCATGCAGGTCTTCTTCGGAGGGCACCGGAGGTGGCTCTGCTGGCTTGTGGAAAATGAAACGAGCTTCCATGTGATCGGAGGACACCCATAGTGGCGACAGCACGGTTGGAACCCCACCGATCAACCCGGCATAGCCATAGAGGTCGGCAATGGCCTGCTTGCCGTCATCTGACAATGTCACGTGATCGCCGGCTGACAAGCTCACATCGTCAAACCGAGCCATTTCCATCTCTTGGCCAAAGATGTTTGTTCCCGGCTCGACTTCGGCTGCACGAATTTCGGAGATCACGTCACCTTTGGCGACGATGCGGACCGGGCCACGCCACGACTTGCAGGCCTCCAGATATTGTCCTTCAGTCGCCAGCTTCAGCCGCTCGAAATCAGTCTTTGTGTCTTCTGCTTCGGTGATCAGCTCGCGCGGAAGATGGTGGACGATCTGGGTCTTGCGGATCACCCGGGGGGCCTTGCCCCGTGCGACAGTGACCTCGAATTGATTCTGTCCGCGCGCGGACTTGGCAATGGCGGCGCGGATATTCTCTTCGTCCACACCGAAGGTGATCTTCTGCCGGCGCACGAGCTCGAGAATCTGTTCTATCGTGCTCTCCGCTGTGACGCGATTGACTCGCGCCGTCATCTTGTCTTCAGAGATCTCCAAACCCAGAGGCGTCGCCTGCAGGTGTGCTTCAAGATTGTGGTAGTCTTCAGAGTCCCGACGATTGCGATCTGAGCGCTCGCGGCGTCGGGCATTGCGGACAGTTTCGGCCGTGCGCGGGGCGGCGGCGACTTCCTCTTCGACTTCGTCTCCTTCGTCGAACAGGTCCGTGAGGTCGTCCTCCGACAGGTCATCATCCGGCAGATCCAGCCCTTCGCCTTCCTCTTCCAGCAATGACTCGAGACCGCCGAGCAGATCCTGCCCGTCCTCCTCTGCGGCAGAGGCGTCGGCGGCAGGCTCAGTATCTGTCGTGACTTCGTCGGGTTCTTCGTCTCGCATAAAATGCTCGGCTATCTATCAGCTATCGAACGCTGTGGGTAGAAGTCGCCGGGGATGCGATGGCCGATCGAGGGGGAGTGATGGCCGTCGCCCATGGCTTAAACCAAGGAGCGATTTTTGTTAAGTACTATAAATGAAAGCATTGGCGCCAGTACCTCAAGGCCACAATGCGAATCATATCCAGATTCAAGTGGCTCGGGATCAAGGAAAGATGACATTGGGTATTGCGCCTAAGTTGATTATCTTCAATGCCTTGGTGTGTCATATCGCTTTCAATTCAATGTTTCGACCACGTTCTACCTACGCTAGAGAGATAGATAGATGGATAATCTGCGCGATCTCATTGAGCGCAGTTTCACCCAATACCCTGATCGAGTCGCCATCCGAGTTCTCGGAGAGGGGGACGCGGCGAATCAGTATCAGCCTATCAGCTACGCGGAACTGCGTGATCGTCGTGATCGTCTGGCTTGTGGTCTGGCGACGCTCGGGCTGCGACGTGGACATCGGATCGGCATACTGACGGATGGTGGGATCGAACCGATTCTCGTCTTTCTTGCCGCCGACCTTCTCGGGCTCACGGCGGTCCCTCTCTGTCACAAGACGTCTAAAGAGATCCTCGTCCACAGTATCTCAAGCGCAGGACTCGAGATGCTCGTCGTCGATGAGCGAGGCCAAAGTCAATTCGAGGTGATAAGCTCGGCACTTCACCACGAGCCACGAATCCTGAAGGTCCCAGGCACGCAAGGACAGGGACTCACTTGGGCGGAGGTGCAAGTAGAGGGGGCGCCACCGTCGATCGATTTGCATGCCAAAGATGAATCAAAAATACTGTTTACGTCCGGATCATCAGGGCTGCCGAAGGGGGTCGTACAGACCCATCAGAATATTGTGGCGAATGTCCAGAGCGTCTGGGATGTCATCAGTCTCGCACAGGATTTTCGCTTCTTCAAGTCGGCGCCAGACTACCACTCGATGGGTATCCTCAATATCTACTTTCCTCTGGCGAAGGGCTGGACTCTCGACCTTGCACGGTCACCCGATCGCGTCCTGAGCGACATTCGACACTCTGCCCCACAGGGCTTCCTGACGGTGCCACTGGTGCTCGACAAAGTCTATGGAAACGTTCGCAAAGAGATCGATGCGGGAGGCCTCAAAGGAAAACTCGTCGCTCGTGCCGTTGGCGCACGGCAGCGACGCGCTCATGGCAGGGGAAGTGTCGTGGATGCCCTGATCGATCGCACACTTGGAGCCAAGGTCGTTGCAGCGATCAAACAGCAACTGGCCAAACGTGTAGGGGATCAGCTTGAAGTCCTCGTCGTTGGCTCAGCAAAGGCAGACCCCGAGGCGCTCGATTTTTTCCAGGATGTGCTGGGTATCGCCACCTTCGAGGGATACGGCACGACGGAGTGTGCGCCGCTGATTGCGGCCAACCACCTTGGGGGCCGTAAGGCAGGCTCTGTGGGGCGTGCCCTGTTTGAAGTAAAGCTGATGTCCGGAGATGGTCGCATGGTTGCCCACATCGATCCCGTCACTGATCTGATCGAGGGGCGGGCCGGTGAGATCGGCGAGCTGTGGGTCAGTGGGCCCAACGTGATGACGGAGTATCTCAGCGATCCCGACCAAACCGGGCGTGTTCTGGTGGAGGATGAGGATGCGGGCAAGATCTGGTATCGTACAGGTGACCTGTTCACGATGGACGCCGAGGGTTTTCTCACTTTTGGTGGTCGTGTGGGGCGGCAGTTCAAGCTTGGCAACGGGGAGTTCGTCAACCCCGAGCTGCTGGAGCGTGTGTATTCCCGAGCGCCCCTTGTCGAGCACGTCATCGTCACGGGCAAGCAGGAATGGAGTCATCCTCTGATTGTCGCGACTGTCGATGTCGAAGAAGCGGCAAGGCAGTCGGACCTCATCGGCTTGCCAACAGACGAAGTGGCGCTGCGACAATTCGAGGCAGTGGCTGAGCGCCTGAAACAGCAACTGCGGAGTGAGGCAGATCTGGCAGGTCTGCCCGGGCATGAGAGGCCGGTGCGAGTTTTCGTGTTACCGGAAGGACTGTCTGAAGAAACGGGAACTCTTACGCGCGGCTTGCGCAAGGTTGTGCCCAATGCGGTTGTCGCTCGCTTCGAGCAACAGATTGAAGCGGTCATGTCGTGACCCGGAAGAATCAGCTCGAAGATGCGATCAAGAACTCGCAGGATGCATCAAGAGTCGATGAAGATTGCACATGACCACACGATTGTCGCCGGCCAAGTAGCTGAGCGGCTCGGCCGTCGTGCGTGAAAAACTCTTGAGGAAGCGTAGATAGTAAGCGGGATCTGAAGCAGGTGGTTCACCATGGGCCCAGTCCCAGGTTGCGGGCTGCAAGTCATTGACCGCGATGTAGGGCGCAATGGCGTCGACATTGCGCTGACTCCTGAGGTTGTTCGCCACCGAAGCGGCCTTCTCAAAGACCTGCGGCGCCATGATGGCCGATCCGACCGAGATCACGACGCCCGACTGGCCAAGGTCATCTACACTCTGGCAGAATACACGGAAATCAATGCCTGCGGCTCTGCCAAAGACACTCGCTTGAGCCTGCGGGTGAACGTATACAATGTCATAGCCGATCCCCGGGTGCACCGTCAGCGGTGTGCGGTTGGCGAAGGCAGTTGCTGCAAGAGACGCTTCAGGGGCAGCATGTTTGATATCCGTCCAGCCTTGGGGCCATGAACCCAGCTCAATGCAGTGGAGCAGGTCGGCTGCGGCGCCGATCGTCTCGTCGGCGATGGGAGCCTGTGCCCAGGCACTGAGTCTTCCACGGAGCGTATCTGCAGATGGGACCCATACGCCCCCCTCGTGCACCAGTCGTCCAATGGATTCGCCATATCCCATGCCGCGCAAGACGCCTGTCGCAAGTGTCACCATGGCATAGCGCCCCGTCTCGTCCCAGGCACCAAAGCTGCCGTCCGCCACATTGGATCGTACATCTTCTTCTGAGCGGCCTTGAAAAGCGTATTCCCAGTCATGAATCACGCCGGCGCCATTGGTGGCCAGATGAGTGATCCAGCCCTCTCTTACAAGATCCGCCACTACGGGGCCGAGTCCATTCTTAATCAGATGTGCACCGTAGCAGAGAATGACACTTGCTTCCGCATCACGAGCTATTCGAATACGCTCGCTTAACTGTTCGATCGGGAGAGCGAGATCACCAGCTTCCGGCGGTGATGCTGCCGGATCTATCACGATCTCACCAAATTCGTGTTTGCTGAGGCGATTCCCGATGGGGTTCACCTGTACCCCCGACGTCTGGGCTTGTCGATAGCTCATTGCTGGCCAATCTCGCGATAGCGATTGATGACTTGCGTGACACTTGCTGTCCCCGTGGTGCCAATCTGTTGCACCGTGATGGAGGCAACCAAGTTGGCAACCAGCGCGGCTTCTTGTGCGCTGCCCCCTGCTGCCAACACGCACGCGAGGCCCGCCGTCGTAGAGTCACCAGCACCCACCGGATCTGTCGGTTCAACGACGGGGAAAGCGGCCACGTGGTGGTCACCGCTTGGTGTCCCGACGATCATGCCCCGCGTCGACAGCGTGCAAAAGCAGGGGCGATCGCGCTTGCCCCGCAGTCGTCGCAGCAACTCGACCGCCGCCACGACAGAGCGGCGCCCTCCTGCTTTGGCAGCCTTCTGCGCTTCGGCAAGATTCGGTTTGATCGAGACATGGCGAAACAAGCCAATTCGCTCTCGCGAATCGGCGATGAAAATTGTGTCGCGGTGGATCTTCGACAAGGCTTCGATCTCTCTGCGGACTCGTGTCGTAAGGACACCACAATTTGGTTCACTTACCTGATCTACAACGATGACTGCGTCCGCGTTCTGGGCGCAAGCCTGTATATGCTCGATCAGAGCTGTCTGCAGCCTGGCAGGCGTTGGTCTGCGGTTCTTGGTATCCAGTCTCTGTAGCTCTTGAGTCACTTGCCAGCGATTGCGATCATCCCGCTCTACAAGACAGGGCTTAGCGTACGTCGGCGTAACACGGTCTTCGGCGCAGATGAAATGCGATGTATCGGCACCGAGTGTTTCAAGGGCGCGGCGAAGCTCAAAACCTTCACCGTCATCGCCGTGATAGCCGATCGTATCGATGTGACCACATCCCAGGGCCGCAAGATTTGCCACCACCGTACCGGCAGCGCCAGCCTGACGACGCGTTCGCACCACCTGATTGGCGGTAAGTCCCGTTTCCACGGATGGTTCGTCGAGTCGGGGATCACAATCGTAATACGCGTCCAGAAAGAAATCTCCGACGACGACGATACGAAGGTCACCTGCCCTGGCAAGCAAGTTGCGCAGGCGCGGAAGTGGCAGTGCCTGGCCTAACGACTGTCCATGCCCAGGTATGCGAGCAATACGTCGTGTTCCTGCCAGTCCGGTGTCAGGATGTGAGCTCCTGCCTGCCATAATCTCTCCTGTTTCCACGGATCCATCTGAGGTTGGACGATACTGCCCTGAGCCTCGACATCCACATGAGTCTCGTCGCTGGCGATAGCGACTGCCCAACCGCCTGCACGAAGGGTTTCTTCAATCTCGACGTAGCCATCTCCAAAGCCCACCAGGGCGGTGCCATCCAAATGGTTCTCAGCAAGGATTGTCTCGATCACCATGCGTTTCGAGAACTTCTGATAGTCCGCCAGCGCCCCATAGATGCGGGGAGGCTGACCGTCTTCGGCGAAGAATCGGTCTACCCCCAGAAGTGCCGCCTCTTCACGTACATAGTCGACATCCGTACCACTGGCCAGATAGCACACGATGCCCTTCTCGTGCAACCGATCTAGCAGTTCGAGCGTCCCAGATACGAGGAATGGCAATGGGCTCTGGCCACTGACAATTGCAGTGCGTCGGTGGTCGATGTGTTCGTGCAGGCGTCGGAGGAATTCGGCCTTGTATTCATCAGCTGCAAGAGCGTCCCCGCCCCGAATACTCACCTGCTGCGCCAATTCCATGCACTGATAGATTGTCTGGCGGCCCGTGAGCCGGGTGATGAAATCGATACACAGCTGTCGGCGATCTGTCGGGGTTTCGTCAGCACCAGTGGCAGTCAGGACCTCATCGAAGTAGGAGATCATAATCTGCTGCCAGCCAGCCCGCAGGAGGCTGAGCGTACCATCGAAATCAAAGACTGCATGACGGATTTGGTCCGCTTCCGGTCGCCTGGCAGGCAACCGGAGGAGCATGTGCTCGCCCAAAGTCTGTGTCTGGTCCGGTGAAGGCATTGTTGGGCCTTTCCTTGAATGCGAAAGGGGGTTGCGGGGGCGCATGTGAGCTTGACCAGTCTGGGTAATACCATAATTTTCCACAAGTTACGCCAGTTTGCCACACTTCCCGATCGGACCGAAGTCGACTCTCAGATGACGATCATGAAGGCATGATGACGATCACAAAAGCTGTTCTTCCCGTCGCCGGGATGGGTACGCGCCTGCTGCCAGCGACGAAGTCCCAACCCAAAGAGATGCTGCCCGTTGGCTACAAGCCAGTGGTGCAGTATGTCGTTGAAGAGATGATCGATGAGGGCGTCTGTAAATTTCTGTTCGTCACGGGACGCAAGAAGCGATCAATCGAGGATCACTTTGACGACGATCCCGAACTCGAGGCTCGTCTCACAGAAGCCACCTCGATCGGTGAGGTCGACTATGACGCAGCCGGTGTGGGCTTCTATTTTGTGCGACAGCGACGGCCTCTCGGCAATGCGGATGCAGTTCGGCTCGCCAAGGATTTCGTCGGCTCTGAATCCTTCGTCGTCGGTTTTGGCGACACGATCATCAGGTCAAGTGGCGACACGGGTGTCGTGGGGCGACTGGTAGAAAGTCACGAAGCCTCAGGCGCTGCGGCGACGATCGCTGTTTGGGACGTTCCCCGGGAAGAGACGCGTAAATACGGCGTCGTGAAACCAGCGGACGGCGTGGATACCTCATCCGGATCCGATTTCGCCATTGATGACATCGTCGAGAAACCAGATCCCGCGCAGGCACCCAGTACGCTGGCTGTGGCAGCGCGCTACGTCTTCACTCCAAGGATTTTTGAGGCCATTGAGGCGACAGATCCGGGCGTGAAGGGGGAGTTGTGGTTGACGGATGCGATACGGATCCTGTTGAGCTGGGGTGAGGATGTTCGCTGCATACGTCTACGTTCTGACGAGGAGCGTTATGATATTGGCACGCCATTGACTTACTACCGCGCTTTTGCGGACCACGCTCTCGCTGATCCGGAGAACGGGCAGGCCTTTGCTTCCTATCTGCGTGGCATCCTGCAGTCAGAAGACAAAGGCTAATATCATGCCGCGACTGACGTTCGACTACGGGCACAGTGGGCTCGAAGCCGATCTACCAGCACAGACACAGGTCCTGTCCATGGAACACACGCCGGGACTGACCGAAATTGAGGCTCGTCTTGAACAGGCGCTCTTGCAGCCCATTGGTGGCCGCCCCTTGGCGGATCTCGCCTCAGGACGTCGTGATGCCTGCGTCGTCATCGCAGATATCACGCGACCTGTGCCCAACGCTCTTATTCTACCACCGATTCTTGCTACCCTCGAAAGCGCCGGGATTCTTCGGGATCGCATCACGATACTGATTGGCACCGGGTTGCATCGTCCCAACGAGGGCGATGAACTCATCCAACTGGTCGGCCCTGACATCGCCGCCAATTACAGAGTGTTGAATCACGAAGCTCGAGATCGCGACAGCCTCGTCCACATGGGGACAACCAGTGGTGGTGCACCGATCTGGATAGATCGAGTCTACGTAGAGGCTGATCTCAAGATCGCCACATCCCTCATCGAGCCCCATCTGATGGCTGGGTTTTCTGGTGGTCGTAAAGCCATCTGTCCAGGGCTGATGGGGGTGGATACAATGCGCGTCCTGCATGGTCCTCAACTGTTGTCTCATCCGCTGGCGTCAGAGGGCAACATCGAGGGCAATCCCTTTCATCGACAAGCCCTGGAAGTGGCGCAGACAGTCGGTGTCGATTTTACCCTGAATGTGGCCATGAACGATGATCGGCAGGTCACAGGCATCTTTTCCGGTGATCTTGAGCAGGCCCACGCTTCAGGTTGTCTCTTCGTTGAAGAAAGTGCTGGAGCCTGGGTCGACAGACCTGCGCCTATCGTCGTGACTTCGAGCGCCGGTTTCCCATTGGATCTGACCTTCTATCAGGCAGTCAAGGGACTCACCGCTGTTTTGCCCATCGTCGAAGAAGGCGGGACGATCCTGCTCACGGCGCGTTGCTCCGAGGGCCTTGGGGGGCCAGAATTCACCGGGCTCCTCGAGGAAACCACGGGGATCGACGACTTTGAGGCGCGTCTGCAGGATCCAGACTTTTTTCGTATCGATCAGTGGCAATTGCAGGAACTGTGCAAGGTGCTGCGTAAGGCCAGCGTCTGCCTCGTGTCAGAAGGCGTGATGCCAGACGACGTTCGTGCGACTCGCTTCGTCGATGTCGTGCCCACTCTACAGGAAGGCCTCGAAATCGCCCAAGCACGCCATGGCAAGGACGCGGCAATCGCCGCTGTGCCCCGCGGACCCTACGTGTTGACCCGTTGTCGGGCTTGATGGGGTCCCGGGCAACGAACTCGGTCACTGCAATTAGAACACCTGTTCAGCGTGTGCTTCGAATTGCGCTGCTGGGGTTCATGTTGCACCTGTCGGCCTGCGCCAGTGGTCTGGAGCCGAGCTTGCAGACCCTCGTCATGTCCGCGCAGGACGACAGCACGTCGACTGGTCAAGTCGGACCGGAACCGCCGACTTGGGCACAAACAGCACGGGGTGATACGTCCGCATTGTCGCAAGTGATCCTGTTGTTGCCAATGAAGGACAAGACCAAGTACCTCAAGCGATCCATATGGCCCGTGCAGACGGGGATCCCCAAGGTCCTTGGGGATAGCATCGGGACAAATCCCTTCTATAAGATCTTGCCAGTCGATTCCGCTGTCGTCTACTTGGCACCCGAAGAGCGCCTGGGTGACATCAGTGCTGAGCGCGCCCTGGCCATCGGAAGATTCTTAGCAGCAGATTGGGTGATGTTCGGCCAGATTCAAGGATTGACGATGAGTCGGTTCCAAGCAACGGCTCCGATCGGCGGTCACCGCAACTACAAAGGACTGGCTTCGGTGCATCTGTTGCTGTACAACGTCGTCGATGGCAGAAGAGAGGCGGATGTTGTCGTGGAACGGGAAGTGGGCAGCAAACGTACTGGAATCGCCAATCCTGCCTCCCACATTCACTTGGACAGGCAGTATTATCTGCTGGATCAGCAGGTTCCTTGGGAAAGTGAGGAATTCACGACCTCACTCGTAGGGCAGGCACTGGCGATGTGTGCCTCGGGTGTGGCAGAGCAGTTGGCTGAAATCGTCAAGCCGCCACCAACACTGGGTGTTTCAGGGCCAAAGATCATAGATATCGATGGCGGCACCGCGTATATTAACATCGGAATTGCCGACGGTATCCGTAACGGCGACAAATTTGGGGTTTGGGACCGCGGTCGGGAGCTACTTGATCCAGGAACAGGGCAGAGTCTCGGCCACGCTCTGCCTCGACGTATTGGGGTCGTGCAGGTTGAGCAAATCCTCAGCGATCATCTGGCCCTTGCGCGAATTTTGGATGGACACGCGACCATCACTAAAGGTTACACGATTCGACCTGAGTAGGACATGATGGTCAACATTTATCTATGACATATTATCCCGAATGATTCGACCCTACGCCTTCGCGGCCTTATCTCTCATTCTTCTGTTGGGGACTGCACTCCAGGGCCTGCGACCCGCGGCCGCGGCAGCAGGAGAGGTGCGCGTCGTCTACCTATTCAGTCCCGCGTCGCCGGTCCAGGTTGCACGTCTCACCCAATTGCAGCGTCGGGCGGACAGTGCAGGGAACGTCGATCTGACAGCTGTGAGCCGCACCAATCCAGTGCCCCAGGGAATCCGTGCCATCTATGCAGCTCGATTTCTTGAAGATTTCACCATCGATGCATCGACACGCCGATGGGTTTCGCAGCGTTTGCGACAGGGCGACGATGCCTTGCGCGTACATCGTCCAGACGCCATTTACACGAGTGATAAGACCACAATCGAACGTACCGCGGTCTATGCCGGTATGGCTTTGGTGGCAACAGACATCGATTTCAGCACCTGGGGGAAAGTCAAGGATCTGTTCCGTTAGAAATCATGGCCGGTCTGATATGCCGCGCCGTCATTGGTTGAGCGGAGCTGCGTTTGGTATCGTTGTCTGCCTCTAACCTGCTACTGCAACATGGCCAGCTGCGGCAACATGCAGCTCCTTGGGGCGCTACGCACCATTTGTCCACCGGCTAATATTCCAGCCATGACCATGCAAGAAAACGGAGGTAATCTGTGAAGGTGATCACCCGATGGGGGTTGTGCGCCATCGGCCTCGTCGCGTCCGCATGCGGTGTTACTGAGGTCAAGGTTGAAGTTCGCGGTGGCGACGGGCGTCTCGTGCGCCTCGAGGCAGAGCGCTTGCAGCCCCTGTTCAATCGACTCGTCGAGCCGGGTACCTTCACATTTTCGGAACTCAATAGCGGTTCATACGACGTGACCGTATCTGCAGCCGGATACGTCGAGACGAAGACGGTGGAGGTTGGCTCACCTTCGATTTCGGGCGTGCAGACATTTGAACTGAGTTTCGACATCCCGCCAGGGAGCAATCCCGAGTTCAAACCGACCGGCACCATTCTCTATGCCTCCACACCCACCCGTGTCCGCGACTGGGACCTATTCACCGTCCCGGCAGCCGGAGGCCAGATCACGCAACTGACCGATACGCGTGACTTTGAGCAAAACCCGCAATGGTCGCCAGATGGTCAGCAGATTCTCTACACCATCGGTGATGTCATGTCGAATATCGATGTGGCCCTCATGGATGCAGATGGTTCGAATGCCATTCGTCTGACGCAGCATCCAGAAAGCGACAAGGAAGCCTGTTGGTCTCCAGATGGGTCTCGCATTGCCTTTGTCAGCCAACGAGATGGTGACATCGCAATCTGGACGATGAATGCAGATGGCAGCGAACCCAGAAAGCTTGTGCAGGGACGCCACCCGTCCTGGGCCCCAGATGGTCGAACGATTGCGTTCACCTCCGGACAATTTGAAGGCAATGACGAAATCTACGTCATCAATACCGACGGCAGCGATATGCGTCGCCTCACCACGGACAAACGTTTCGATTGGTTCCCTTCCTGGTCACCTGACGGTCGTTGGTTGGCCTTTAATTCGGAACGATTTGGCGGTCAGGAACTGATGATCGCCAACCCTGCAAATGGTGACCAGATCAGGATCACCATCGCTGAGTTGACCTTCGAGCAGGACCCCGAGTGGTCGCCTGATGGCGCAGGACTCGTCTACCAGGGAAAGATGAAGGTTGGTGACGACGGGGAATTAATGGTCGAGGAGATTTCCATCGGTAAGAAGAGGCCCATGGGGACCTACGATCTATTCATTCTGCCCAGTGTCGGTTTCGATTGGGATGATGCGACGGCCAAGCCGATCCTGCCGGTGAACCTCACCAATACCGACGATCGTGATGAGGTCTCGCCTAGCTGGCGGGCATTCTGAGCTCGTCCCTCCTCGAGACTCCGTAGGTTGCAGGTGGACCGCGTCCTGGTCGTGATTCTGCTGGCCGGCCTGGGGCTGCGCCTCGTCGATATCGGTGCGCCTCTGATCGACCAGCAGGCGTGGCGGCAGACGGACACGGCGGCTATCGCCCGCAACTATCTCGAGGAAGGCCTCGACCGGCCGTTCTACCCGCGTGTCGATTGGCGGGGTGACACCCTCGGCTACGTCGAGATGAACTTTCCCCTGTTTCCCTATAGCGTTGCTCTGCTCTACGCTGCCGCCGGCGGCGTTCACGAGTGGCTGGGGCGCCTGCTGGCCGCCCTCCTGTCGACAGCCTCGGCCGGTATCCTCTACCTGCTCTGTCGACGGACCTTTGAAGATATCGGCGTCGCTCGCGTCGCCGCCGCCCTGTATCTCGTGGTGCCCGTCAGCTGGTTCTTCGGACGTGCCTTTATGCCCGAGGCGCTGATGATGCTTCTGAGCCTGGCCAGCCTCTACACTTTCGATCGCTGGCTGAGGTCGGGCCGCTGGGCGGATTTCGCTGTGGCCGTGGCATGTGCGGCGGCCTGCTTCCTGGTGAAGATTCCGACGTTGTACCTCGGCTTCCCCCTCGTCGCCATGGCTTGGCGGGCCCGGGGTCTGGCTTTCATTCGCGATCCTCGGATGTGGCTTTACCTCATCGCCGTGCTGGCACCGGCGGCGGCCTGGTACGCCCATGCGGCCAACCTGTTCCACGAGACCGGGCTGACCTTCGGCATCTGGAATCACCACGGCTACGACAAGTGGGACTCCTCCCTGCTGCTAACCGGGGATTTTTACGCCGTGATGGCTGCCCGCTTTGCGCACAATATTCTCACGCCCATCGTCACACTGCTCACCCTGGTCGGGACCGTGCTCACCGTGCGACATGCCCGCGATGACAGCGGTCGCAGTCTGTACCTGCTGGTCTGGGGTGCCGGCCTCGGCCTCTATCTGGTTCTCGTGCCGGAAGGCAACCACAAGCTCCACTACTACCAACTGCCATTCGTGCCGGTCTGCGCCATGCTGGCGGCTAAGGGCTTGATGACCTGGAGCCGTCGTTGT
>Ga0233434_1002066_pt1 | contig 18252 bp, 17 predicted proteins | sample SI_122_August201_4_FD_182738 | JGI IMG/M metagenome (GOLD analysis project Ga0233434, IMG submission 182738) | Seawater microbial communities from Saanich Inlet, British Columbia, Canada - SI_122_August2016_120_MG | ecosystem: Environmental > Aquatic > Marine > Inlet | place: Canada: British... | reverse complement strand
AATAATACCTGAGATTTGTTTTGATGTTACTTCAATTAACATTTTTGAGAGATTTGGGACATATGTGGGGGAAGTAAACTGATCAGTTAATACAGGAATCTCTTTTTTATTTTCTAGATTCTCTTTTACCCATAATGGAAATGACTTTTTTGTGGAATGGTTCCCAAATGGAGTGCTAGTCCTTGCAATACACCATCCAGATGCCAAATTGTTTAATGACAGCTCACCAGCTAGTTTTGATTTACCATAAAATCCTAAAGGGTTTGGAGAATCATTTTCTTTTTTCATACCTATCTTTCCATCAAAGATATAGTCAGTTGAGACATAGACAAAAAAGCAATTATTTTTTGCTGCTTGTTCTGCTAGTATTTTGGTTGCCTTTGCATTAATTGTCATTGCCAAGTCTTGTTCTGTCTCACAAAGATCAACTCCAGTCATGGCAGCCAAGTGAATTATCACATCAGGTGAAATTTCATGTATAGTTTTTTTAATATCATCTGGATTTGTCAAATCAAGTTTTGTTGGGATCCCATTTTGTGGAATAGAATTATTATAACATGAATATACTTGATGTTTTTGAATAATTAGATCTTTTACTACTTGAGAACCTATCAGTCCAGCGGAGCCAGTAACTAGAAATTTCATTTTAAGTTAATAGTCCAAGGTTGAGGATGCAATGTGTCATCATCAATTAAGGGTTCCCACCAGGATTGATTTTCCAAATACCAAGCTACAGTTTGTTTTAATGCATCATCAAACTCGTATTTTGGTCTCCATCCCGTTTGGGTTTCAATCTTTGAGCAATCAATAGAATATCTTTTGTCATGTCCAGGTCTATCTCCAACATATTCTATCATGTCATTTGATTTTCCCAAAATATCAAGTATTTTTTCCACAATAGTTTTGTTTGTAATTTCCTCATATGCAGTGATATTGTATACGTTACCAGGTTTTCCTTTCGAGATTAGGGATTCTATTGCCTGTACATGGTCATTTACGTAAATCCAGCTCCGAATTTGTTGTCCATCACCATATAATGGAATTTTGAGGTTTTTTATGGACCGGATAATTGTTTTAGGGATCAATTTTTCTGGAAACTGATTTGGTCCAAAATTATTAGTACATCTTGTCGTAATACAGTTAATTCCATAGGTTCTGTGATACGATGCAACTAGATTATCAGCTGCTGCCTTTGTTGCAGCATATGGATTGCTTGGATTAATTTGTGAATCCTCATCAAATGAATCTTGTCCATATGCATCACCATAAATTTCATCAGTGGAGACATGAATGAATTGCTTGTCATGTTTTCGTACTGCCTCTAAAATGGAATAGGTGCCCATGATGTTTGTTTCCAAAAATGGTTTTGGATTTGCAATGCTTCTATCAACGTGGGATTGTGCTGCAAAGTTCACCACAACATCTACATCTTTAACTAATTTTTCTAAAAGTGATTCATTTCTAATATCATCTTTGAGAAATGAATAATTTGAATTATTTTCTACATTTTTTAGATTTTCTAGATTAGAGCCAATAGTTAGGATATCAAGATTAAGAATTTTAGATTCAGTGTTATTTTCTAAATAATTTCTAATAAAAGCACTGCCAATGAAACCTGCGCCCCCACAAACAAGAAGATTCATGTAATTGACTTTGGAAATTAATTATTTAACTTGTGTGAAAATTTAGTATTCAAAAGTATTATCAGCGTCACACAACAATGGTAATTGTAAATCTTTCTCAGAGAGAAGGGGTTTGTCAGTTGGCCATGTAATGTTTATGTCAGGATCATTCCAAATTATTCCTGCATTATTTTCTGGAGAATACTCATTGTTCACTTTGTAGAGGACGTCTGCCGTATCACTAATTACACAAAAGCCGTGTGCAAATCCTTCTGGAATGAATAACGACTTGTGATTTTTCTCAGATAGAATTTCACCAACCCATTTTCCATATGTAGGTGAGTTTTTTCTAATATCTACTGCCACATCAAATATTTCTCCCTTAATTGCAGTAATTAGCTTGGCCTGAGCTTTTGGATTTTTTTGATAATGTAATCCTCGTAACACTCCTTGAGTAGAATGAGAGAAATTATCTTGTACAAATTTTGTATTTATTCCATTATTTACAAAAACAGATTCTTTAAAACTTTCAAGAAAATACCCCCTTTCATCTGGATAGTGTTTTGATATCACTAATTTTACATCAGAAATTTTTAAGTTAGAAAATGAAAAGGACATAATTTGGTGTAACAGGATTATGATAAATATGTTTTATTTTAATTTGACTTATTTTTTTATAGAGTCAATTTTGCGTAAAAGTTTCAGGACTTTACTATTTATAATTCTAAAAAGTTCATGTAACAAATCATTATTGGAAGATGCTTGATCCCTGTTTGATTCTTGTAATAAGTTGATAAGAATATTGCATTGATTTACATCAAAATGATATTTCTGATCAAAATCTTCAAATTTTTGTCGGTCCTCTTTACGTAATTTGGATAGTTTTTGAATAAATTTAGTCAATCGATCAACATCATCAGCATATTTTTTAGTAAGTTGTAATTCTTTTTGTAATTCTTTTTGTAATTCTAATACATAATTACTGATTTTATCTATATCACGTGTAAATTTAGGGCCTCGAACTTCACTATACACGTATTGTAATAGTTGATCATCTAAATCCAATAAATTATTTGTTTTGAATTCATCTATTTGAGAATCAGAACAAACTCCCACAAAATATTCAAATGGTAAATTAGCGTCATCAGAAATTATATTTTGATCATTTTCGTTTGTTAGAAATTGAAAGTTAGAAGATAGTTTTAAATTCTCAGACATAAAAGAACCTGCAAAAACTTTTTGACTAATAATTTTATGAAAACTAAAATTTTTCTTGAATAATTTATTTAATTCATCTAAAGATAATTCTTTTACATGATGCGGGTTTTTTGAAGATTTATTTTTAGAATAAACATCAGTGTTTGGAGTAGAAATTAATAAGATCCCAGAGGGATTTAAAAGATTTTTTATTGATTTCAACAATTTTGTATGTTCTTCAATATGCTCAATTACTTCAAAGCAAATTATCACATCAAATTTTTTATTGAATTCTGGAAGTTCAGTTACAGATCCAATCTGAAATTCTAAATTATCATTAATGTATTTTTTTTGTGCATGGTGTATTGTTTTTTCATCAATATCTATTCCAATTATAGAATTTGCAGATTTTGAAAGACTATATGTTCCATAACCTTCACCACATCCAAGTTCCAATACATCTTTTTTGCCTACAAATTGTTGAGCAAAACTATATCGGTGTAAATGCTCATATCTTATTTGACCATCATTAATGTGAGGTAAAAATCGCTCTTTATCCCATTCTAACATAAAATACTAGACTTTTGCTTTAATATATTAATTAAAAATTAGAAAATTTTATAAAATTATATTTTATGAATTAGTAATTTTTTGTAAAAATCCATCAGGGTTATAAGTTAAAAGAAATTTTTCCATTTTCTTATCTATTTGATACTCTAGGTGAGTTTTTAGGAATTCATGTATAGCATCAAATGGACCTGGTTTTGGGCCATCAATATAATTTTCTTTACATATTCCATCTTCAACAATAAAATAACATCCATTAGAAACTAAAGGTGAATATTTTTTTAAAATATCAAGAGTATTAGTATATTCATGAGAAGAATCTTCAATAATCATTACTTTATCATTATCAGAGATTAATTGTTTTACATTATCAATTACTGATGAATCAACGGCGTTTCCAGTTATCCATGTAATTCTATCATGGTTAAGATCCTTTGTTTTACTATTATCTATATCAATTCCGATAACTTTACCATTACCAATAGCATCTAAAATATTAGCAAGAAAAAGAGTGCTACCTCCAGAATGAGTTCCAATTTCAATCACAACACTAGGTTTTGTTTCAAAAATTATTTCCTGATATACCCAAGCATCAAAAGGAGTCTTGTATGCTGGACGTCCCATCCATTTCATTGTGAAATGACAATATTTATGAAACCATTTAAGATATGAATTTTTCATTTCTTCAAGTAAAATATTGTTATCATGTTTATTCATACTAGTTACAAAAATTAGAATATAGGACTATAATTTTGTTACTTGAAAATCCATTTTATAGATTCTTTACATGCGTGCGCAAATCCAAATTTTTTAGAATCATATAAGAAACTTGCAAGTAAGTTTTTTGGATTTGTATTTTTTTTAGTTAATTGTAAAGGTTGTTGTATAATAGGTGCAGGCTCAATAATCTCTAAAATATTTTTAGTTCGTAAATATTTTTCATAACCAAAATTAGGGCGTATTTTATCGACATCAAATTTTTGTATCAATGATTCAAAATAATCAACATATTTTGGAATCAATTTATCCCAATCAAAAGAAAGGGAATCTTGTCTGGCATTACATTTGAGTTTATTCAAAAGTTTAGGGTCTTCATATAATTGAATAATGGCATTTTTTAGTTCCTCAACATTTTTAGGTTTAATTAGAATACTATTGTGATTATTTACAGCATAATCTAATTCTACATTAGTGAGAATTGGGGCCAAACCGACAGACATACCTTCAAGTCCAGGTAAACCAAATCCATGATATAGTGAAGCATCAACTATAACATCACAATTAGAAAAGTAAATTGGTATTTGTGTTCTATCAACCATATTTAAATTAAGAATTCTAGGATCTTCAAAATCAATTAAGTCACTGTGTGAACGTTGAGTAAAAACAAATCCTATGTCATCATATTTTTCTAGAATTTCCTTCATAGCTTGAACAAAATATTTACTGCCTCTTCGCTCATAATTACTAAGTAATGACAAAACAATAATTTTACAATTATTTTTTAGTTCTTTAATTTCATCAATAATATTATTTTGTTTATAAAAAATTTCAGTAGGTACACCTACATTAATTACAGTAGAATCATAATTATCATTAGTTTTAATCATTTTTTGAAGCCAGAGAGATACAACAATTTTATTTTCAATTTGCGAATAAGTTTTTTTAACAAAATCTAAGTTCTTCTTATCAAACCAACCCTCATAATCTTGAATAAAATATGCAGTTTCTATATGATGGCTAGTAGATAATAATTGAACATGTTGTACAGTACCATTATCTGTAGCTACAAAAACTTTTGAATTTGGTGGAAACGTACAAAAATGTTCAAACGTTTCATAATAAATTGGTTCAAATAATAATTCCAAATCAATTTGTTTTTTTCCAATATATGCAATATTTGCATGAATTCCTGAACGAATTAATCCATTTACAATTTCAATTACAGTAATTATTCCACCAATGCCTGCAGTCAAACTTGGTAAAAGAAATACAATATCATAAGAGGGAGTAAAATTAAATTTTTCAAATAATGGGAGTTGGTTTTGTTGATCTCTAATGTATCCTAATTCATTTTGTTTTTCATATTCTGCATGTAATTTTTTAAATTGTTCACCCCATCGTGAAAAAAATATTTTTAGATGTTCATCTATGAGAGTATTTCTATTTGTAATAGAACCTTCTCCTTTGTGATAAACATAAGTATTATCAGCCACAACAGCACGAAAGCCATTGTTGATTGCTTTGAAATGGTAGTCAGTTTCTTCGGTATATGCAGGGGAAAAAACTTCATCAAATCCTCCAATTTTTTCAATTACCTTTTTTGTAATCAATAAACAGTGTCCCACAATAGTCATAGCGTCAGGAAATTTATTTTCAGAGTATTTTTCAAAAAAATCATTCATATGAATATAATCAAAACCAGGCGGCATTTTTACAGAGAGGTTTGCAGCATTATTGGTTAATGCAGAAATTAAACCGATTGTTGAATCTGAATTTAATATTTGTTGAAATTTCTCAAGCCAATTATCTGTAACTATAACATCACTGTTTAAAAATACAACATTATCAGAAATACTGTTCTCAATTCCAACATTAGCAGTTTTTACGTAACCCAAATTTTGATTATTAGTAATTATTTGAATGGTATCAGGATAATTTGTAGCAAAATTTTGGATCAACGATTTTGTAACGTCATCTGAGAAATCATCAATAATAATCACGTTAAATAGATCTAAAGAAGACGATTTTAGAACTGAATTTAAGCAGTGACGAACATATCTAGGTGAATTATGTACACATATTATTATATCAAAAAATTTTTTGCGTATCAAAGTACAATTACTTGTTGATTATAACAATAATTAATATTTAATTATCAAACAAATTAAAAACAATTGATTCAAGCAAATGATATGATTACTGCAATTTTAATTCAAGCGAGAACAGATTCTATTAGATTTCCAAATAAAGTATTACAAAACATAAACAAACATTCAATGTTATGGCATCAAATTAAAAGATGTAAATTTATGAATTTACCAATAATTATCGTAACTACTAAAAGAGATATAGATGAACCCATAATTGAAATTGCAAAAAAAAGTAATGTAAAAATTTTTAGAGGTTCAACAGATGATGTTCTAGATAGATTCTATCAAGCATCAAAAAAATTTTCATTAGAATATATAATGAGAATTACTGCAGACTGTCCATTAATTGATCCCAAACATAGTATTTTAACTCTAGAAAAAATAATAAAAGAAAAAATAGATTATGTTGCATTAGATGACGCTACATATCCAGATGGACTAGATACAGAAATTTTTACATTTGATGCATTAGAGAAAGCATGGAAAAATGCAAAAAAAAAATCAGAAAGAGAACACGTTACATCATATATTCTTGAAGCAAAAAATAATTTTACAGTTAAAAAAATTAAGTTTAAACAAAATTTATCACATATGAGGTGGACAGTTGACTATAGGAATGATTTAGATTTTGTAAGAGAAATCTATTCAAGATTTAAAGATAAAAAAATGTTTTTTATGAATGATGTTATTGAAATATTAAATAAAAATCCTGAAATTAAAAATATTAATTCAAATCATCAAAGAAATGAAGGATATACAAAATCAATTAAAGAAGATTAATCCAAGAGTGTTAAATTATATTAAATTATCATATGCTGCAATTACAGTTTCAGGATCACCGATGGAATGCACTTTACCATTATGCAATAACAGGATTCTATCACAAATTTGTTTTAAAGTGATATGATCATGAGAAACAATTAAAAAAGATTTTCCTTCAGAACGTAATTTCATAAATGCTTGAAAACTCTTTTGTTGAAATTCTTTATCACCAACTGCAAGTATTTCATCTATTAAGAAAATATCAGATTCCATATTTATTGCAGTAGCAAATCCCAATCGAGCATACATGCCTTTAGAAAAATGTTTTAGTTTCATATGAATAAATTTTTCTAATTCAGCAAAAGCAAGAATATCAATAAGTTTATTCAAAATTTGTGATCTAGAATAACCCATCATCATTCCAAGCATAATGATATTTTCTTTAGCAGTCATTTCTAATTGAAACCCAGTACCAATGTCTAAAAATAATGCAATTTTTCCATCTTTAAATACAGTTCCAGAATCAGGTCTAAAAATATCAGAGATTATTCGTAAAAGAGTACTTTTTCCTTCACCGTTTCTTCCAATAACACCCATTACTTCACCCTTCTTTACTTCAAATGAAATATTATCAAGTACTTTATTTTTTTCAAAAATTCTGGATTTATTTTTGCTAAATTGTAATTTTTCAAAAATTGTTGAAGTCTTAGTAATTTCAGATTCAAAAAATTTGGTAATATTTGTTAGATGTAATGCAATATCACTCATTATAATTTCTCCACAATATCAGGATTTAATTTTCTAAAAATAACAATTCCGATTATTAATACAATGCAGGTAATAGCTAATAAATAACCAACACTAAACAGTGAAGGGTAAATTTGGTATAAAATCAGATTGTGTGTAGATTCAATAATTTGTGCAATTGGACTGAGTAATACCAATTGGCGAATATTTTCAGGTAATAAATCTAAACTATAAATAATTGGAGATAGAAAGAATCCAATTTGTAAAATAACTCCCCAAATAAAGGATACATCTCGATAATGTACATGTAAAACTGAAAGTGCCAAAGATATTCCTAAAGATAATACAAACAGTATTGCTAAAAATGGAATTATCAATATTGCAGAGATAGGAGGAATAAATTGTAGACCAATAAAAAATGCTGCGAGAACAACAAATTCAAACATCATCATCATAAAAGAAGTGAGAACAGAGCTTACAACAAGTATCTCTCTTGGAAAATACATTGAATTAACAACGCTAGATTTATTTAAAATACTTAAAGTGCTCATAGATGTAGATCTAGAAAACATATTCCAAAATATTATTCCAATAAGAAGATACAAGGCAAAATTTTCAATGTCATTTTTGAAAATAGTTGAAAATACAAAATAAAGTACTGTTAACATTAAGAGGGGTTCAATGATCGTCCATGCAAATCCTAAGATAGAATTTTTGTATTTCAATTTTAAATCAGACAAAGCCAAATTCCAAATTAGATAGCGCGTTATCCAAAGATTAGATAAAGATAATAAAAAATTAGACATTGAAAAACTTGAAGAATATACTTCATTTATATTTAAAAAATAATAGATATCAGGCATGAAAAATAATTATAACTCTAATTTATCAATTGAACAAATAGGACATGTCATTCCACCTTACAAGAAAACACATGATTTTGAATCATCATTTATTAACAAAAATCATTTTTCTTACAGTCAAATTGAGTTAAATTCAGATAAGACTACTATTAAAGATCCATCAGGAATTTCAGGATTTCTACGTAGAGAAGATGCACTAAAAATTTATGAATTAAGTTATTTTTCAAAAGGAGATATTATTAATTTTGGTACATTATTTGGTTTATCAGCTGCAATCATGTCTGAAGCAGTATACGATTCTAACAAGAATAATAAAATTTTAAGTGTAGATAAATGGGGGGGAGTATCAAAAAAAGCAAAATACAATTTGCGTGCAATATATGGAAATCAAAATGTAGATTTTGTAGTAAAAGATGGAATGGAATTTCTAGATAACATAATTAGAGAGAAAAGGAAATTTGGATTTATTTTTGTTGATCATTCACATCAATATGAAGATGTATTTCCATTATGTAAAAAAATTAATGATGTAATGAGTAAAGATTCGTTTTGTCTGTTTCATGATTATAATGATAGACGAAATTTTGATGATGAAGAAAAATATGGAGTTCATAAAGCAATAGAAGATGGATTATCAAAAAACATGTTTGACTTTTATGGAATTTTTGGAGCCTGTGGATTATTTAAGAAAAAATCTAGTTAGAATTATTTAATTTAAATGTGCTAGATTGAAAATAATACAAACCCAAAGTATCAATACCATTTCCATTCCAATCACCTGAAAAAGTTAGTACATCATCAAGAGTAAAATAATTAAGAATAATATCAGCATCACCACCCTCATGTGAATTTTTTAAGTAAAATTGTCCAAAATTGAACTGATACACACCAACAGTATCAATACCATTTCCATTCCAATCACCGGTTATTGGAATTACATCATTTGTATTTAGAATGCCAGGATGTACTAAAAGATAATTTTCATTCCAATTTTCATCTATAGAAATAACCCCTCCTGAGGGGCCATAGTTGAAAACAATATCAGTATCTTGAGAGTCATTAGAATTCTTCAAAAAGAATGTACCAGAAGATGGTTGATACACACCAACAGTATCAATACCATTTCCATTCCAATCACCGGTTATTGGCATAACCCCTCCTGAGGGGCCATAGTTGAAAACAATATCAGTATCTTGAGAGTCATTAGAATTCTTCAAAAAGAATGTACCAGAAGATGGTTGATACACACCAACAGTATCAATACCATTTCCATTCCAATCACCTGAAATAGGAAGTGAGTTTTTTTCATAATAAATATTAAAAATAATAGGAATATACTTAGATTCTAAGTTTGTTTGGAACCCATGCACATAAGATTCATTCATTTCAGTAATTAAAGCAACATTAGATAAAATTAAAAATATTATTGGAAATATCAGAATAATTTTAAATCTTTTATTATAAACATAAAAATAAAATCCCAAAGAAAATAATATAGCAAACATAGAAATCACAGGGTATGCATATCTAATATCACCAGCACAAATATTAAACATAAAATAAAAAATTCCTAATATCATAAAAAAAACAGAAGATAAAATCACTACAAGATAATTTTTTTGTAAATTAAATTGTTTAAAGAATTTCTTTTTAATTCCAAATACAATCCCAGTTAATGAAATTAACATTAGAGACAATCCAATGATCTGAACCAATATAGATGGGGGGAACACATGCCATCCAATCCAACCAAAATTCATTTGGAATAATCGTGTAAATAAAAAACCAGGATTTGAAATGCATTCCAAACCACTCCTAATAGCTTCAGAAGTAGGTGTGAATTGATTTGAAGTTAAGGTTTGGAAAGGTACTGGACTTGAAGGTCCAGTTAAAAAATAAATTAAATATGCACCACCAAAAATTAAAGAAACACTAGCAATAATAGATGTGGAAGTAAAAAATTTCTTAAAATTAATTTGTTTAGAATAGATCAAATAAGTAAATGAGGATAAAATTATAGGAATTAAAATTAATGAATTCTGTTTTGTCAGAAAAGCCAATCCAGAGAAAAATCCAATAAAAATTAAAAACTTAATTTTGGAAGTATCGTTTACAAATTTTAGTAAATAATACAACGAGAGAGTTACTAAAAGCCATAAAAGTGAATCTGCATTTAATACGGATGTCATAAAAATAAATTTAGGTACAAATGATGCAATTGCCATTACAAAAAGAGCAAAATATCGTTCATTAGGGAAAAGTAGTCTAGTGATTTTATAGACAAAAATAATTGTGATTACTCCAAAAATAATTGACGAGATTCTTAACACATGTACAGCATAAGGACTTCCTGAAAATGGGAATTTTTCAGTTTCAGTATGAATCCATCGATTAGGATCACCATCAGTTGCATACCCATGTGAAAAATTTGTATTTGCCTCATGATCAAATGTAGGATTTAGAGGATGTTCAATAAAATTTAAGAGAAAATTTATTGTGTAATAGTATAATGGTTGACGTAAAACATAATGGGGTAAAGGTATATCATTTGTTGGATATCTTGACCAATGATAAATAGTTCCTTCATCCGGACCTTCTAAAGAAGGAGTAAGTAAAGTATACGAAGCAGATAGGGTTAAAAAAATCACAAGAATTGAAATAAATGTTATTTTAAAAGAGGCATGTGATTTTAAATTTAGAGGATTAATCATTGTATGTACTCATAATGAAATATGAAAGAAGGTTATGTATTTTTTCCACTACGCAAAATACCAAACATTAGAATAGATACCAAAATGAACATTAAACCACTAATAAGAAAACCAAATGCTAGTAGAGTATTAGGAATAGAAAAATATCCAATATTATTAAAAATAATAATTACATTTATAGAAAATACAATTCCAATTATTAGAAATAAAATTCCAGGAATTCCTAAATAAGTCAAAGGATGTTTTAACACAATAATTTCTAACAAAGAAGTGACGACCTCAACAGTATGGGAAATAGGATTTTTAGTAGAGGTTTTACCACCAGTGTCATACAAAACGGTTACGTCAGTTTCTATAATTACCAATTTATTTTTTGAAGCAGAAACTAATATTTCAGAATCTGCAACAAATCCATTATTTAAAAATGAAATTTTTGAAATTGCATGTTTAGAATATGCTCTAAATCCACTTTGAGTATCTTTAATTGATAAATCAGATGCCAAACTGGTCATTTTATTTAAAAAACTATTTCCCACTTTTCTATAAGAAGGCATTTGCTTACTATTCTTAAAACGATTTCCTATCACAATATCAACATTATTTTTAATTATTGGATTGAGTAATAGTGGAATCTCTTCAGGTAAAAATTGTCCATCACCATCAATTGTAACTAAAACATCAGCGTTACAATCTTTTGCATATAAAAATAGAGACTGTAATGCAGCACCTTTACCAAGATTTTTCTTATGTTTAATCACATAAGCCCCAGATGATCTAGCACGTGATGCAGTTTGATCAGAAGATCCATCATCACACACAACAACCTGATCTACATATTTAGCAGATTTCTCAATCAATTCAGAAATTTTATCTTCTTCATTAAATGCAGGTATACAAGCTATTTTATGCACAATATGAACTTAAAATTGTGATTAAAAATCTTATGGATTTGGAAAAAATATTAGAAAAGATTTAGATATGAAGTATTAAAAGATTGTTTGAGATATTTTGAAAGTTATAGTTACAGGTGGAGCAGGATTTGTAGGTTCTCATCTAGTGGAATATCTAATTTCTAAAAAACATTATCCAATAATTATAGATAATTTAAAGAGTGGAAAATATAACAATATAAAACAATTTGTTACAAAAAAACAAGCTGACTTTCATAAAATAGATATCAGGAATTTAGAAAAATTGAAAAAAGTACCCAAGGTAGATGCAATAATACATTTAGCTGCAGTAGCTAGTGTAGTAGAATCAATAACCAATCCAAGTTATGTTAATGATGTAAATGTAAACGGAACGTTAACAATATTAGAATTTTGTAAATTGAAAAAAATTGAAAAAATGATTTTTATTTCATCAGGAGCAATTTTTTCAACAAAAGGGGAAGAAAAGGTTTCTGAAATATCAAACAAAATACCAGATAGTGTTTATGGAGCATCAAAATTATGTGCAGAAGACTATTGTAGAATTTTTTCAAAATTATTTGAAATTAAAACAGTAATTTTACGACCGTTCAATATTTACGGATTAAGACAAAATGAAGAATATGCGGGAGTGATATCAAAATTTTTGTTGAGAATAAAAAATAAAAAAGCTCCAATAATTTTTGGAGATGGAAAACAAACTAGAGACTTTATTCATGTACATGATATTTGTCGTGCAATTGAAAAATCCTTAAAATACAATAAAAAAAGATTTAATGATTTTAATTTAGCTACAGGGAATTCAATTACAATAAAAAAATTAGCAGATATAATGATAAGTAATAACAATTATAATAAAAAAATTATTTTCAAAAAACAAATTCCAGGAGTAGTTAAATATAGTGCAGCAGATGTTAATAAAGCAAAAAATGAATTAAAATTTAAGACTACAGTGGATCTGAGAAAAGGATTAAATGAAATATTAGAATAAATATCATGACACAAAAAATTACAGCTATTACAGGTTCTTCAGGTGCATTAGGCATAGAATTAAAAAAATATTTTCCAAATGCATTATGCCCAACTCATGAAAAATTAGACATATGTGATCAAGATCAAGTACAAAATTATTTCCAAGAAAATAAAATTAATAATGTAATACATACCGCAGCGATGACAAGTGTTAGAGAGTGTGAGAAAAATAAAGAATTGGCATGGAAAACAAATGTAGAAGGTACCAAAAATATGGTTAAAGCATTTAAAAAAACAAATGGAAATTATTTTGTATATATCAGCACTGCATGTGTTTTTTCAGGAGATGAATATTCATATACTGAAGAATCAATTCCGTATCCAGTAAATTTTTATGGGATGACAAAATTAATTGCAGAGGAATCTGTAGAAACTATCAAAAAACATCTAGTAATTAGAACAAATTTTGTAGCAAAAAAAACATGGCCATATCCAAAAGCATTTACAGATAGATTTGGAACATATTTGTTTTCAGCCAATGTAGCAAAAGGAATTAAAGAATTATTTGATGAGAAAATTGATGGAAAAATTCATCTTGCAGGAGATAAAATTTTGTCAATGTACGATCTTGCAAAAATAACAACAAAAAAAGTTAAGCCAATGACATTAGATGAATACAGCGGCCCACATTTAACAAAAAATATGACTCTAGATACAAAAAGATGGAAAAAATATACAATCACTTAGTAATTTGTATTGCTAAAGTTAATTGTTTTAACATTTGTTTTGCAACAGTATCCCAAGTATAATTTGTATCAACAAATTTTTTTCCTCTTAAACCTAACGTATTTAGTTTCTCTTCATTATCAAGTAATTCAATAATTTTTTTGGGAAAATCTTCCAAATCAGCATAAATTATACCAGATTTTTCTTCAGGAAAATCTATTTTTAATCCCTCAAGAGGAGTAGAAACTACAGGTTTTCCACATGATTGTAAATCATAAAACTTGACAGGGGATAGTTTTATGGTCATGTCATTTACACGGAATGTATTAACACATAATGTAGCCAAACTACAAAACTCTGGCACTTCTTTATATGGCTTAAATCCAGTGAAAATTATTTTATTTTGTAGATGTAGTTCTTTTGATAAAAATTGTAATTTGGGCAAATAAGATCCTCCACCAACAATTAATAATTTCAAAGTAGGTATTTTAGTCAACATTTGTGGAAAATTTTTAATTAATTCATCAAGACCACAGAATTCTTCAATAGTACCAAGATACATAATTATTTTTGAATCAGAAGATATCTTTAATTCTTCAGCAATATTTTTTTGCCAGGGTAAATTCTGCATTATTTTATTATCAACACCTTGTGGTATTATTGAAATATTTTTTTCGTTTACACCAAATTCGGCAACCCAATCTTTCACAAATTTAGTATTTGCTACTACATGATCAAGCTTAGAATATAATTTAATTTCTTGGTTTTTAACAAATGTCCTCAAATATTTTTCTCTTATCAAGTCATGTAAAATGTCAAAAGTTCTATGAACTATTGGTACATTGCATTCTTTACAAGCTTTGATAGTTTGTAGACCATTAGTTACTACAGAATATTGTAAAACACAATCTATATTGTATTTTTTAAGAATATGTTTTATGTGTCTATAAGAAGTAAAATAAGAAAAAATTCTATTTAATCCTTTGATTGGAATTGTTGGAGGACGAATTAAAGTTACTGATGCATCATCATACACTCTAGAATAATTTTCAATTGTCTCACCAGATAGTTTTGTAAAAATATTCCCAAATCCCGAATCAGGCAGATCAATTGCATAAACATTATGACCCATTTTAGAAAAAATTTCAGACAAATGATGTATCTCATAAGTTACTTTTTTTATCCAATCTACTTCATGAACTATTAAAATATTCATAATTATATCCAAATTACTTGTTTTTTATATCATAAGGTGATAGTAATGATTTTAAATTTCATATTGTTGTCTAATGCTATCCTTAATGTAGCTATTTGCATCCACATCTTTTAATTTTTTGGCGGGATTTCCAGCTACAACAATTCTAGAAGGAATATCCTTAGTAACTATAGAACCTGCTGCAACAATTGCTTCAATTCCTATTTCAACACCAGGACAAATCGTTGCACCACCTCCAATTGCACATCCTAACCGTAATTTTGCACCTCTGAGAGTATCAGGAACATTTCGCAAATGGCCAATTGGAGAATTATTAGTAAATATAACTCCAGGTCCTACAAAAACAAAGGATTCGATTTGAGTTTGAGCACAAATCATACAATTATTATGAATTACACAACGTTTACCTATTGAAACATCATTTTCACACACTACATTAATTCCAATAGATGTATCATCAGAAATATCAGATTTTTCTCTAATAATCGCATTGTGATTAATCCAACAATTATTACCTATAGTGGCACCAAAATAAATTACTACACCAGTTCTAATTAAAATATTATTTCCAATTAAAATTAAATATTTAGAATTAGTTAATTTAGAATCATCAGGAGAAGTTTGTTTATAATAATGCCCAGTTATAGTACCATATCCAATAATAGAATCATCTTCAATTATAGTATCATCACCTATTGAAACGGAATCAAGTACTACATTATTTCCAATTTTACAATTATTTCCAATTCTTACAGAACCATTGAAAATTATATTTTTTGAGATAATACAGTTTTTACCAATAATAATACTATCAGAAGTTTTTTCATTCATATCTATAAAAACACCAAGATATTATAAAATTAAATCTGTTATTTTCCCTATTTGAAATCCCTCAGCATAATCACTTCCAGTTAAATGTCCCCAATAACGTTCTCTTTCAAAAATTTCTCTTCTCCATCTTTGTTCACGTCGATTCCATTCAGATACATATTGAGATAATAATTTTTCTTTAAACAAATACTGTTTAGTATCAAAAGTGAAAAACATGTTGGGTGTAAATACATTCACATTATCATGGTATGAATTAGATTGAAACATTAAGAAATTTTTTACATTACGGAAAGAGGTTCTTGAGATCTCCCAAACAGATCTATGATCAGTATTTATATCTCCAAACCAATGGGTAAAAACCAAATCTATTTTATTTTTTATAGTTATATCTTCTAGAGTTTGCATAATTTTTTTATTATATTTTAACTGACTGTTAGGTTCTTTTTCAGTCGGAATATAGGTAGCCCCCATCATTTGAAAAGAATTTAAACCAAATTGTAATGATTCATCTTCGGTCATCCCTTCATTTTCTTCTTTTCCATATTGAGAACTACATACTACGGATGTGAAAATATTGTGACCTTTTTCATGTAATCGATTTAAGGTTAGTCCACATCCTAATTCAATATCATCCCAATGTGCACCAATAGCCAAAATATTCATTATAAAATGAGGATAAATTATTGGTATTATATGTTAAGAATAATAGATCACCGTTACTTGAAAGGTTTTTTAGATTAGCTAATTGAGAGAAATAAATTGAAAGTAATAACAATTGTAGGAACAAGACCAGAAATAATTAGATTAAGTAGAATCATGTCATTATTAGATGAGCATTTTTCACATATCATAGTAAATACAAATCAAAATTTTACAAAAGAATTGAACTCAATATTTTTTAAGCAATTTAAAATTCGTAAACCAGATTATAATTTAAAAATAAATACAGAATCACATGGTATTGAAATCGGACAAATCATTTCAGAAACTGAGAAAATTTTTAGAAAAGAAAAACCAGATATAATTCTTATTTTAGGAGACACACATAGTGGTCTTGCTGCAATTCCAGCAGCACATATGGGAATTAAAATTGTTCATCTAGAAGCTGGAATGAGAAGTTATGATTCAAGAATGCCAGAAGAAAAAAATAGAAAGTTAATAGATCATCTATCATCCATATTATTACCATACACTGTATATTCAAGAGAAAATCTGATTAGAGAAAATGTACACCCAGGGAAAATTTTTGTGGTGGGTAACCCAATAATAGAAGTAATTCAGTACCATATGCCAAAGATTGAAAAAAATACTATAATGAATGAACTTCAAGTTAAAAAAAAGGAATATTTTTTGGTAACAGCACATAGAAGTGAGAATGTTGATAATGAAGAAAATTTAAAAAATATTTTTGCAGCGTTAGAAAAACTACAAATTGAATTTAAAAAAGAAATAATTTTTCCCATACATCCAAGAACTGAAAGTAAAATTAAGAAAAAAATAAAGATATCAAAAAATATTAGATTAATTAAACCGTTAGGATTTTTTGAGTTTTCAAAGTTAGAACAAAATGCATTTTGTTTAATTACAGATTCAGGTACAATTCCAGAAGAGGCGTTATTTTTTAAAATCCCATGTGTAACAATTAGAAAAAGTACTGAACGGCCAGAGTATATAGAATCAGGTTCTAATATAATGGCAGGATTAGAACCTAAAGATATTGTAAATGCAGTGCATATTATAACTTCAAAAACACCTAATTGGGAATGGGATATTAAATTAGGAGATGGGAAAACATCATCAAAAGTTCTAAATATAATTCAAAGTCACGATAACTTCAAAATATCATAAAAATTACAAGATGTGAAAATATAAGTTGAGAGAGAAAAATAGAATAAACAAACATAGAAATCAAAAAGAAGATTGGGAAATTCTTTCAGAAATTGATCCATTACATGCAATTATCGGTGGTTCTTTAAAGATAGATAATGAATTACATATGAAAGAATTTTTTGAAACAGGCATAGATGAAATTAAGGGCATCATGACAAAATGTAATTCGTTGTCATTACCAAATAATTATGAAAATGCATTAGATTTTGGTTGTGGCATAGGACGATTAAGTCGTGCACTGAGAAAATATTTCAATAATGTTTATGGAATAGATATTTCAGAAAATATGATTAAATTAGCAAAACAAAAAAATAAAAAAGATAATTTGAATTTTTTATTAAATGAAAAA
>Ga0233434_1002064_pt1 | contig 18271 bp, 13 predicted proteins | sample SI_122_August201_4_FD_182738 | JGI IMG/M metagenome (GOLD analysis project Ga0233434, IMG submission 182738) | Seawater microbial communities from Saanich Inlet, British Columbia, Canada - SI_122_August2016_120_MG | ecosystem: Environmental > Aquatic > Marine > Inlet | place: Canada: British... | reverse complement strand
TTAGAATTTATTAAATGCAGACCTTTTCTAGTGTGTGGCTTATAAACAAAATTTATATTACTTAAACTAAATAACTTATCTATTAGCAAATATAGGTTGTCAACTATAACATTGTATTGTGGATGACTCATAAATAATACCACGTTTAACTTACCATCATTACCATATGAAAATGTTTGATTATTTAAAACGTTTTCTCTATATTTTTTATTCCATTCATAAGTGTACCTAGGCATTCCAATTTCTCTAACTCTATATAATTCACTAGGGCTGTAATGTCCACTAGCATGACTCTTTTTAAATTGAGCAAAAACTTGCCCCTTAGCAGTTAAATAATAATCAGCATATATAGATCTTTTTATTGTTGGCTTCGCAAGCTTTAGCACTAAACTCTTCATCTTTCCATGACGTGCTTTACCTTTTTGTACTGAATTATAATTTGAATAGATAGAATAACCATGTGCATATCCTATAGAACAAATGTCTTGTTCTTTAGCCGATAGTAATATATTTTGCCCATGAATGGTAGAGTCCATACCAGTATCGACCATAATAACGTCAAAAGAATATTGTCTAAATAGTTTAGAATATCCAATCCTAAAAAAATAATTAAATATAGTTCTAGTTTTAGACACTAAAATTGTAATCGGTATTAACAATGGATATTCAATAGATTTTGATGAAATTTTTGCAAGAAATGAATGTAATCTTAAAATATTTTTTGATATTTTGGATAAATTTTCGTAGAGATTTTCAACTTGTAGTCCTAAGTTATTATTAAGGTATTTCAAATGATCCTGACACCCATCTAGTTTTTCTTCAAAACTCCATATGGATACAGTATTCTTAGATACATTGACAATATAGTCAATAATTGGTAGCGCTTGATCAAAATCATTAAATGATCTTATGCATATTAATACTCTTTTCATTATGTATTGTTATAAATTAAATTTAAAAAAAGCCTCTGCAAGGTATTATCAGCTATTAGAAAAACCTCTATACCAGTTATTTTTAGACAACAATGTTTCATGCGTCCCACTATCAGCTATACCGCCATTTTCTAAAATAATTATTTGATCCGCATTAATAGCTACACTAGATTTATGGGTCATTATTACTATTATCTTGTCTGCATTGTTACGTATATCATGCACTATTTTAATAAACTCATTTTCTGAAAAGTAATCTAAACCACTTGTTGGTTCATCCAAAAGCAAAACACTAGAATCTCTCATTAAAGCCCTAGCAATGTCTATCTTTAGCCTCTGTCCACCTGACAAATTAGATCCATTATCAACCAACAAAGTATTAAATTTATCAGGCATTTTTTTTATAAATTTATAGGCTCCAGATAGTCTTGATGCTTTTTCTACGTTCTCAATTGTAGATTTTTGTGACCCATAAGATATATGAGCATAAATAGTGCCATCAAAAACTTGTGGATCTTGTGGTACATACGAAATTAAGGAAGAAAGTAGAGGTGTATCACAACTTTCTAATTCAATATTATTCACTAGAAATCTACCCATATTTGGACAACGATACCCTGATAATATATCAACAAGAGTAGATTTTCCACCACCAGAATCGCCTATAAAAGCAATGATACTAGGTTTTTTTATTAAAAAAGATATATTATTTAAAGAAAAAGACTGAGATTCAGCGTACTTATAATAAACATTCTGTAGTTCTATAGAATCTATGCGTTTAATGCCGTTAATTAAATCGTATTTTTTTAAATTGGAGCTTATATTATTATCCAAATCATCAAGTACTTTACTGATAGATAATACAGGGCCTTTTATTCTATTATATCCTTGAATTAAAGACATTAATTTTGCAATTATTGGGATAATTCTTAGTATTATTGCCATAAACAGAACAACAATCGATAATTCTAAGTTCAATATTGTCATTGAAAAATATAACATTAATAAACTAATGCCAATAACTATTGGCTCAACAATTAAATTTACCTTTGCCTTAAGTAAACGAACATTCAGTGTAGACGACCTCTGTTTTTCAGTTAATAACGCAAATCCATTAATTTCAGCATCTGCTGTTCCTGATAATCTAACAAGCCTAGATGATCTCAATCTTCCTAATAGAAAAGAAGTGGTTAATGAATTAAATTTGCTATTTTTTTTTCCAGCATTAGTTGATGCTTTTATCCACCTATATGGATACATAAAAGAAAATACAATTATTAATAAAGACACTATAGTTAGCTCATATGACAATAAAAATAATAAGACCATAGACCCAGTAGCAGAAAAAACTGTAACTATAATATTTATAGGGATTATTACACCAGAGGATGCAGTTCCAAGTTCTGAAATATTGCTATTAACAAAGTTTCCTATATCAACCCGATCATAATAATCTGAACCTGCTGACAAATACTTTTTCAGCATCTTATCCCTCATATTCTTAGTCATTACTCCTAAATAGTAAGCTTTTGCATGTGTAACAATATAAATTATTATTTTACTAATTGAAAATAATGCAAATGTGGCTAGTAAAAGATTCTGAAGCGACGGTTTAAAATCAAAATAAGAAAAAAAGGTATTAACATATGCAAGTACAAAACTTTGTTGATTGGCATTATCAGAACCTTTACTATCAATAAATTCAAATATTGGCAAAAACATACTTAAACCTATCATCTCAACAAGTGACGATATAAATGCCAGAACAATTAAAGCAACAATAACTTTGTCCGGTATTCCGTATAAGTTTAGATTTTTTTTCCAGCGCATTACTTTATATTTATAGTGTTGTGAAGAAACATTTTTTCAAGGTAACTATTATCTTGCACACCTACAGGTGAGCGTCTCATTTTTTTTAACATAATATCTTTATCAAAAAATATTCTTGTTGATTTAACAGTATAAGATGGAATCATGTCAACTCGCTTTCTTAACAGATTATATGAATCTAATTCAACATTACTAGAATTAATATCTATCAAAAATATTGGTTTATTGGTTAGTAAAGCATATCCAAATGTAGTAGAAGAAGAATGTGTAAACAAAAAACAATCGGTGGAATTAATTATTGTTTCAAATGGTGATGAAATTATTTCATCAACAACTCCTTCATACAGCCCTGTCGCTTCAGAAAGCCTGTCTGGATGAGCCTTATAGATTACACTATATCCATTTTTTTTTAGAAAAGTAATTAGCCTATACTCCAAATCAATCCTAGAATAAAAAAAACAACTCTCACCATCAACATAGCGAACAGGATTAAGGGGAAAGCCTACTAACATTATTTTCTTAATTTTTTTATTTGTTTTGCAAATATATTTTTTCAATTGCAACTTATACCAGTTAGATTCGGAAGAGTAATATTTTGTACTTAAGTGCGGGTAAACTTTTTGATATTTGTTAGAAATACCACAACTTGGCACCACATATTTTAAACAATGTAAGCTAGTAATATCGTGTCCCACAGAGTGCACTGTCACTGCTGTATCATGACCATGATGGAAGCAGTAAACATCGGAACCTAGCTTTTGATATGCAACTGTTACAAGTTTATGTATTGGTTTGGCTAATTCAGTAACCAGCAAACATGGACTTTTGCCTTTGCTAATGATATTTAAATATATACGTGCTGCATCGGTAAAACGACTCTTCCATGCCTCTTTGATTGTAGTTATATCTATACCTTCTACAAACTTATTTTTAGCAGTCTCTAACTTATAAATATAGGGGGTTATGATTTCGTTATCTATCCTAATACTTATATCTTTTAATTGTTTATTACTAATTATTTTACTACTATATAAATCTGTAGCATTTACGTGATCACAAAAATAATTTTTTTTTATTATAAATTCTTTCTTTAATATATCGTTGCTACCAATACCAATAACATTCGATCCAAATATAAGGTTTTTTATATACCTTCTCGTACTAATATGCCTATTAAATAAAATATTTTTTACAGTCCTTTTTACAAGACCTTTTGTTTTTGAAAGTAAAGGGCTTAAAGACACATAGTGTTTTGATATTAAATCCCAATTTGGATTATAGAATTCTTCCGATAATTTGCTATTAATTAATTCAAGATTATTATCATGTGAATATTTTTTTACATAGTTGTAATGAAGAATTTGCTGTAATTTAGCAATAAATGAAAGCTCAACAATTGCGATATTTCTTATATCATCATCGTCTATTGAGTGCACTATTTTTAGATATTCATAATGGGTATACTTAACAAATTCTCTAAATTCAGAATCTGATACGGGCCAATAATAATTATCTAATAAGCTCTCTATTCCTTTTTCCTTTATAGCAGATACATCCCCTAGGATAAAATTATTTTTCATAACAATATTAACAATCTATACTTAGAAAATACAATATTACTGTATTGTATTTTTATTATTGGCAACAACACTCTCTATAACTTTTGAATATTTTTCAAATGCCGTACCTTTATTACTATCAAAATAAGTATCAAATAGGATGTTTCTTTTATTTGTGATTTGTTCATTGATATGCGGTTTATTTAGTGCATCATAAAAAAGACTTTTAAAGTGACTCTTGTTATTAGCAACATCAAATAGGTGAACATGATCTTTCCACGCAAAATTATTGAAATATGGTGTATCCATAAATTGATAGAATAATGGAAATATAACTCTTTTCCCTGCTATAGCTGATTCTAATGCAGTTGAAGACTGTAAACAACAAATAACATCACTATCCATTATTAATTTATGGACATTAGCCTCTGGCAATACTTTGTAATTACCCAACTTATCCACATCAATATTTGAATTTTTAACAATATTTTCATAAAAACTCCATGTTCTATTGTTTACTATCTCCAATTTAGGTTTTATAATGAAATCAATGTCTGGATTAATTTCCGCAAGTTCAATAATTGCATTATGTAAATCAGTAAATAAATCATCTCTATGTTTCCACTCTTTAGAATGGTATTGATATTTTTCTTTACATACTATCTCTCCATCTCTGCCAAATATACTCATATTATGAGGATAATAAAAAAAAGTAAAAATTTTATTTTTTTTGTTATCAGGGGAATATTTTTTAATGTCTTCTAAAAAATTATCCATCCTTAGCGCGCCACAAACACTTATACTTTTCTCATTGCAGTACCCACTACTGACAAATAGTTTTTTTGCTATTTGATTGTGGACTATTATATGCTCACCATGAAACTTACCAAATCTATCTCTAGTTCTTAAAAAAATCTCATCATTAACTCTTTCAACAGCTAATAAACATTCTCTATAGAGTATAATAAAAGGTACGCCAATCATATTTGAAGCTTTGGACCAATTATAGTCTTCAATGTATCTATAGTTAACTGTTGTAACGCAATTCACTGATATATGTGAATAAAAATAACGCAAAAAATCAACTGTAAATTTTAATGCATCATTGTGACAAATGTTTTCAATTGAGCCTTCTCTAGAGTTGATATATTTTTTTAATTTATTGTCTTTATAAAATGTCTTTATTAACCACCCTGGAGCTTTTTGCGTCATATGAAGCACTCTAAATCTTTTATTTTTTGCTAAAGCATCAAGATCACCTCTATATCTTTTTGAATCTAACGCCAATATAGTTATTTTATTTGTAGGTCTTGAGAAAAGAATTCTATCCTTTCCATTAGCCCTTCTTTCTCTTATGTTTAATAGTACAACCATAAGAAGAAGAAAATATAATTTATATTTAATACAATATGACAACACTGATAGAGCTATGTGATTTATATTATTGCGCATTACTCTAAATTTGTATCAATTAGATTGTGTTGTACTAGTTTATCCATAATATTTTTTATCTCCATAAATGGCTTGTCGATTTTATCTGCAATCTCTAGCAAAGTATTGCTTCCATCGCAATATGAAATAAAGTCCATCATTGTGCGTGTTTTTTCATCTACACCTTTCTTACTAATTAATGGATAAAGCTTTCTCTTTCCAAGTTGTGGTTCGCAATAAATATTAACCATGGGATTTACATTATTCTCAATAATCTCGATAGTATTTTTTATAGCATTAAATCCACCTTCAAGTCCATTCGGAGTGACTAAAGATAGATTATCTAAAGAGGTGTGATATTCTGGGTACTCGCCATATTTACTCCTCATAATGGTTGAAATTGGAAGATCAACACCTGGGGCGCAATATTGACGCTCATCACTACCTCTGTCTAACCATGTATATTGTTTAAAATTACTATCAATATATTTTAACGCGTGTAGTGCTGCCTTGTCAGATAAGGTATTACCATCTCTAGATGGTAAAAAAGAGTAGCACATCTCGTCCCCTATGCAAGTAATATTGTATCCAGCAATAACCTTCTTTTTTAAATTTTCTAAATTTTTACTCAAATACACAATAGACCCTATTGTCTCAGGGATAAAAACAATACGATAGGTATACCTGCGACTTTCTTTGGACTTTATCCATTGAGCCAATGCTGTTGTAACTACAGGTCCAGACAGTTCGTTATTTGCCATTGATGGATGGCAAACATACGTTGACAAGAAAACTTCTTTATCACAGTTGCCTGGTATCAATAATTCAGCATAATTTAATACGCCTGGACTAAGGTCTGAATCTATTACAACATGATAGCGCTTCGAATTTAATGATTGTCTCTGATGATGCGTTAAACAAAATCCCCATTGACGTTTATAATATGACGTTACATATGGAATTGCATCAGGCTGTTCAGGTAGCGAATAAAGATGTTTATCCAACTCCTCTAATTCCATCCATTTATCAACTGGCTCGGAATAGCCCATAATATGAAGATTATTAATTTGAAAATCAATAATTCTATTACCTTGATCGTCAGAAACATATGCCTCTCGTATATTCCACTCATTTGGAACTACCCAATCAAAAACCTGAGCTCCAGAAGAAACCTCTTTGATTGTAAGATCGGGTAGTAATTTCTTAAGATAAGCCAATGTATCACGTACCCCTTGCCCGGTAATACTACGTGATATTGGCCATAGGAATTTGGCCCATGAATGCATTTCTTCGCCAGTTGATTTTATCATTTGTTGTACATAGTATATATTATTGATATCAAAACAAAACTATCTCAATATCATGCTTTCTTTCTGTTGTCATAGAAAGGCATTATTGTATTATATTAAATACCTCTTACCTTCTCTAAAACTTTGTTGTTAAGCATAGAGCGGATGATTTTACCGTTTTCAGTTCGAAATATTTCATTCATATAAACAACCCTACTAGGATGTTTGAATGATTCAAAATTAATACTAATATAGTCCAGTATATCCGTTGCACCATTATTCTCGCCTTTAATGCAAAGTACAGGACGAGACCCTAAAAGCTTATCTGGTATATAACTAATAGCACAATCAATACCTGGAAATTTTTCACGCAAATCTAATTCAAGTTCAATTGGATTAAACTTTTTCCCGCCGACATTAATAATGTCATCTATCCTACCAGTAACAGATAAAAAACCATCTTCATCCATGAAGCCAGAGTCTCCAGTAAAGAAACAACCGTTTCTGAAATTTTCATTTCCTTCTATATTGCTACCATAATAAGAATCGGCTACATTAGGACCTTTAATAGCAATCTGTCCTTCAGCTCCATCAGAAACAGGACTATCATTCTTATCCAATATTAAAACCTCAATTCCGCTAATTGGTTTACCTGAAGTATGCATTTTATCTGAATTTTTCTGAAAATGAAGTAATGAAGATCTTGTTGCCTCCGTAAGCCCGTAGCCCATTACAATTTGTGCATTAGGTGCATTCTTCATAAGCTCCTTTTTTTCATGGGGCGCCATATATTCACTCGATAACTCAATAAATTTTATTTTATTTCCAATTTCATTGAAATCATTATTAAAGTATTGCTGGAACATACGAACCTGTGAAGGAACTAACGATAATACTGTACAATTATTTTGTTTTATACACATTAGTGCAGCTGCAGGATTAAAAATTCCATTTAAACTATAAATACACCCGCCTAACAATAATTGTGCGATTATTCTTCTTGCTCCAAACGAATGGGTAAGAGGTATAAGAACCATTTCCTTTTGGTTTTCTGTAATTTCCATAAACTCATTAAAAGATCTTCCTGTCCAAAGTAAATTTCTGTGTGTCACTGGAACAGATCGTTTCTTTCCTGTAGTTCCAGATGTCATTAGATAGAATGCAACATCATTTCCATCAACATTTGCATACTCTCTAAAATCTATGTCTTGACTTAAACCAACTTCGGAAACTGGCTCAATACATTTAATAATTTCAGAAAGCTTATTACTATTTGTATCGGTAAGCAATGTAGTTACTTTAAACTGAGCGCATAAAGATTCCATTTCATGTTCTGAAATGCTTGTACTGATAAGAAATGCAGGAGTTCCAGATAACAAACATGAGTAAAAAGATATGATAAATTTCTTTATTGAATGACAATAAATACCAACATGTTCTACTGATTCGTTTTGGACATATTCCGTAGTTGCCCGAGCCATAAGAAAAAGATCCCTAAATGTAATATCTTCATTATCTACACTAAATGCTGCACGATCACCTTTCATGCGTACGGTATCAACAATAAGTTTGGATGTGTTGTACATAAAGGCTAAACTCTATATGGTCTTGTTACTGGCGGCTGGTCTAACCAAACATATATATCTTTCTTGAATGCATTCATTGTTGATTTATAAAATTCTGATAATGAGTAAGAATAAACCATCCCTCTTCCTAAAATAGCTTCTTGTACTTTATGACCTTGGTTATAAAATTCTTGAAATATTTTGACGCCTCTATTACGATTTAACTCGCATTGCCTATAGTGAACATACATATAAAATAACTCATATCTAACTGAATCACCTCGAAGAACAGGATGCAAAAATTCTTTAGTGTATCTATATGGAACACCAATTAAAAATTCAACATGATGCACTGTAGTACAAGTTGCCGTAACAGGCAAACCTACACTTACACATAATGCATTCATATTAATTAATCGCTCTTCAGGTGTTTCAAAACCAAAAGCGTGTCTTGAGACATTTGAAACTATAGATTCAGCATCTTTTCCAATTGCCGCATATGAATGAAACGGATGGAAGCTCCGAACCGCTCCAGGAAGCTGTCGAATAAACTCTGTTAATACGCCACGTTCACTAGGCGTATTATGAATATCAAATGTGATATCTGTATTTGACAAATTAGTTGAACTAGTGCTAACAACTAATGTGCCAACTGAAAGATCTATTAATTCAGAAAGAACATCAACATGTGCTTGGAGCACATTATTGCCATAACCTTTGTTGTCGAATAATCCTAAAAACCTTATATCTGTTTTTAATAAAACCGTACAACCTCTACTAACACCTACTGCATGATAAGTAGCCTTAATGTCGTCTATGTTATAATCCATCTCCAACTAGTGTTTTGATGATATCGATAAAATCTCCAACTTTTTTCTGACCAATTAAATCTTCTAGATTGAATTTCACCTTAAATTCTTTTTCAAAATCAGAAATCATTTCTAAGAAAAAAAGTGAATCCATTTTAGGTATTGTATCTAATTCTAAGTTAGCATCAATATTAATACTTAAATTTGTATCTCCCAACAAATTAATCAATACTCCATATACCCGTTGCTCAATACTCATCAAATTTTCTCATTTTTTAACAAATGAAACTATACGGTAACCGCCATCATAGTTTTTCATATTTGCAATTTCTTTTCCAAATTTATCTGACCAAGCCCCAGTATCCAAATCAGTTTTTAGCTTAAAAATTGCATCATCCACCATTTTATTTTTTTTAGATGACTGCATAGCCTTTGCAAAATGAGATATTCCAGATCTGACCGATTTTTGTAAATAAAGCTCAGGTCTAGCCCATCCAGACAGGAAGAACAAATCTTCCATATCATTAGGAAGCATCATTGGTTCTACACCAATATTTCCAAGTGCATATGGCTGCAACTCTTCTAACAAATCTTGTATTGGTAAATACACCTCACGAGCAGAGTCTACCAAAAAACTAAAATACTTATCTACCCAAATCTCTTTTCGTAAACGAGGATCTGCAGTCAAAATCACAACCATTGCGTTTTTCTTCACTACTCTCATCATCTCTTTTATACAAAGAGTCAAATTTTCAAAATGATGTAGTGCCAAAATACATGTTAATCCATCAAAGGTTTCATTCTCAAATGGTATATCACTTGCAAAAGCTTGGGTAAAATCAACGCCATCGCAAGTATTTTGCTTCTTACAATTATCATAAGATTGGGCAATCATCACTTCAGAAGGTTCCAGCCCAGTAATCTTGATATCCTTTCTTTCATTAGCAATTGCGATAGTGTAATTACCAGATCCTGCACCAATATCTATAAGATTACTATGCGGGTCTAAATCATCCAAACAAAGTTTCCTGCATAATTGAGATACTATTCTTTGGTCCGCTTTACGAGTATATGAGTATGTCTTTCCAATAGTGTTATATATAGCATGTTTGTTCTTCATAACTTTATTGCCTAGTTGTTAGAGAATCCTTTTATATGTAAAAGTACCTGGTTTAGAGAACCTATGAATAACCTCTGTTGTAGGAAGTATTTTTTCATTTAAGATACCGCCTGCCGACTTATCTGTTAAAAGAGATTGATATATATCCTGTGCAGTAAAGAGTTGTTTGCGTGTGACATGATTAGGGTATACAATTAGATTAAATCCATGTTGCTTTAACTCTTCTGGTGATGTATTTTTGCCATAAGCTGTTGTGACAGCAATAAGTGGTCTTTGATTCCTGCCATGACTTTGATATTTCTTAGCCGCTTCAAATAAAATCTTTGGATCTTCTTTATTCCAATGAATTAATATTAGATCACAGTATTCTTGAATTTGATCTATATAATCTATAGTCTCATCGACAGAATAATTATAAATCAAATTTTCTATTCTCGCTGCTACCAATGTATTCTTCTGCACCTTCTTAGCATTTTTTAAACGAAAAAGCATTTCGTCAACAGTCGCCATTTGCCCACGACTCCCTTGATCAGACACCAAAGAGTTTATCTTTACAACATCAGCCCTCTTGTTCTCCGTGACACCAACAGCGACTTGTAGTACATTTAACATCGCGAATGTTCGTAATGGATTACCAAAACACGCATCCACATCTACTAAAAGTGGCATCACTTTTCCTGATATCATCATGCATTCTTGCATATTATAAAGACAATCCCTAACATCACCTAAATCCAATGTGTAATCATCCGGCATTCCATGACTTGTGGATAAGGATAAGCTACCAAGCCAACCGCCAACATTATCAAGCATTGAGTTCTCTTCTGCAATTTTCATCAAATCAAAAATGTTTTGCCCTTTAGAGGTGTCTAAAAGTTTTATCTGCTCGCCTTTATTAATTTTTTCCCATAAAATTCCTCCAGGGGAGGTGGGTTCAATATTTTTTCCATCTAATAGTTGCATAAGGTTGTCCTATATTATTTAAAAAAATTAGAATATTTATTCTCTGTCACGTTATTAAGCGATGAATAATAATTCCCTTCAAGTTGATCAATTATAGATTGAGTAATTTCATCAATATTTTCTTCTTGTGATTCATACTGATATTTACGAGACGCATCAAGCAATGGTTGCCATTTTGTAATATCAATCATAATTTTTCTTGTACTCATTACGTTGTTTGCTAGTCGCAAACCTCTGTGGCCAGGCATCATGCTTAGTCCATCTTTATTAGTTAGCTTGTTCAATAACTCATCCCAATGAGCATGAAACAATGGACCAACTTTACGAACTGACAAAAAAGTTCCGTGTGTATTGGGCTTAATTCCTGCCTCAATTCCAGTCGTCATTAACATTACACCAAAACCAGCCATTATAAATGATGATGCTTCGCCCCCACGTGGCAAAATAGTACCAATTAATTTTCCCCAATTATCAACAACCTTATTAACATCAGTTGTGATTTTTCCATCTTTGTCCAAGCACGCGCCATCTGGTAATTTCAACTGGTGCTTCTTATGATAATTAAGATCACCATTTGTTACAGCTCCAATAGAAAAATCCAAAATCATTGGGGGGTCACCCGGCATGCCGAAAGCCTGACCGCTTGTAGGCAAAACTGCGCCCCCACCATTAGGGAAAGCCACTTTATCAGGGGACAATGATCCGACATATGATGCATATCCATGATGTGCCAATATTGATGAATAGTCACCAAGACAATTTGTTGGATAGGTATTTTTTAGGCCGACAATGACTGAGTTTTTATGCTTTATTAACTCTAATGCGCAGACTATCCCCTCATAAATATGACTATAGCCTACACCATGTTTTCCATCTAATATAATGGTACCTGAGTCACTATCAAACGAATCAACAACTATTTCCCTATCTAAAGAAAATGTTTTATCTTTTTGCTTGGATATCCATGCAAACCTATCTAGCGCATGATTTCTTTTTCCTCCACGAATCTCTCCGTACATTAGTTGACGTGTAACATCAAATGCTTGTTGATCAGAGAAACCAATAACCCTAAACGCCTTAAACACTGTTGCAATTACCTCGTCTAACGCAAGTAAAACTTCTTTATGATTCATAGGGATTGAATATTTTCTGTTTAAAATCTAGTGCGATATGCACGTTAACCAAGCCGAAGATTATACACCAGAACCCCAATAACAAGCATTAATATTTACCCTGGGAATCTGGGTAAATATTAAAAATAAAAAACTATAACAACAACTTACCCTAATAGTTAGTATAAATAAAATTCAATGAACAAAATATCTGTCAAAAACTGTTTGGTTAAGAGGTGAACTATAATATTTCTCATTATCGTACTAAGTTATGTACGTTATATTATTTAAAAACGCACTTTAGAAATCCAAGTTTAAGACTTGTATTCTGTTCTATATTCAAACTATATCCCAACTAACTGGGGTGCCACGCTTCACGTCTTGATTAACTTTCTTGCCAACTAACAAATCAAAATATTTTGGAGATAGCCCCAAACCAGGTCTGATACAACGCATATTTTTTATTGTTAACGGCTCACCAGCCAACACATTTTCAACTATATATAATGAACGGCGAAACAATAATGATTTTTCTTCTTGTTCTTGTACGCCATATTTTACCGATCCTAAAGATTGGAAAGCACGACCAGTTTCTACCACAAGTGCTTTAAATTCGTCGGGCTCTAATGAAAAAACACTATCCACACCCTCATCCTCTCTAGATAATGTAAAGTGTTTTTCAATAACTGTAGCACCATGAGCAACTGCTGCAATTGATGCACCTATTCCCATAGTATGGTCAGACAAACCTACTTCACATTCAAACATTTCTTGCATATGGGGGATAGTTAGTATATTACTATTTTTCGGGCTAGCTGGATAAGTACTAGTGCATTTCAATAAAACCAAGTTTTTGCAGCCTGCTTTTCTTGCAGATGAAACCGCTTCATAGATCTCTGCCACCGATGCCATTCCAGTTGAGATAATCATAGGTTTCCCAGTGGATGCAACTTTTCTAATCAACGGAAGATGGTTATTTTCAAATGAAGCGATCTTATAAGCAGGTACATTAATTTCTTCTAAAAAATCAACTGCTGACTCATCGAAAGGAGAGCTAAAGCACACCATGCCCAACTCATTTGCCCTTCGCATAATTGATTCATGCCACTCCCATGGGGTATAAGCTTGTTTGTATAAATCATATAAACTTTTTCCTTCCCAAAGACTATTTTTATCATCAATAAAGAACTCATCTTTGTTAGTATCTAGTGTTATGGTATCAGCTGTATAAGTCTGTAGCTTCAATGCATGGGCTCCTGATGCTGCTGCTGCCTCAACAATTGACATAGCTCTTTCCAGCGATTGATTATGGTTACCTGACATTTCAGCAATAATAAATGGTGAGTACCCTTTACCAATTTTTACACCTCCAATCTCTAACACCATATTCACCCCTGTCTTATTGTTGTATTTATCACTATTTTAAAATGTTATTATGCAATTGAAAACGTATTACGCCTTTTTGATGAGAAGCAACTTCATCAAAACCCAATTGATTAAATATTTTTATTGAAGCCAAGTTGTTTTCTTTTACATCGCCAATCAATGTGGCCACCTCCCTTTGTCTTAAATAATCAATTGCTTTCGTAAGAACTACCTGACCCAAACTAAGTCCACGAAATTGTCTGGCTATCGAATAGCTAATTATGTAGTTCGAGTCAGATCGATTAAGGCGTACCTGACCAACAGGGCCAGCTTCAGACTCAATTAATAATAACTTAGTATTAAAATCAGCAAGGCGTTCATTAAACCATGCTTGATGTTCTTCCCATCTAATTTTATGTTGATTAAAGGCGTTAATCCGGACAGTAGGATCGTTTGCCCAATGCCAGTAAAGTAAAGAATCTGATATCTTCGCTCGTCGCACCTCCAGTGTTTGGATGCTGGGTCCAATAGTCAATAGTTTTGCAACGCTCTGGGTGCCATTTCCATCTACCAGTTCTTGACTCTTGCGAGACTGTTTGCATAATGGCTTTGAATTGTTCATTGCTTCCAAAAACGCTTTATAAATTATCTGCTTACTCACTTGATCTATATTACCCAGCCATTTAATATAATTATCCTGAGCAAGGCTTTTAACAGAGGAAATCTGATTTTCTGCAGTGGTCACAACAATACTAGGCAACCCAATAGACATCCATTCCCAAATGGTTGACCCTCCTGCTCCTAATACAATATCTGACTCTTTCATTAATTCAGCCATATTATCTACTTGAACATGAAGTTTTGCATGAGGGTGTTTTTCTATTTGATTCATCACCATATCTTGATAAGGATTGTTAGCGCCAATGACTACATTTAACGATAAGTGAATCAGATTTGGATGCATCAACACCTCTAAAGCCATAGTTGTTAAATTACCAACATCAATTCCCCCAAAAAATATAAAAACACTCTTAATTGTGTCATAGCTCTGCTGACGGTCTTTGCAAATTTCCTCAAACTCTTTGCGTAGTAAAGTATATTTAGGGCCTAGTAGTTGGGTCGCACTCGGTGACAATAACTTATGGTAACGCCCTTGATCATGTACATAATTTTGGTCCAACAATACATCGCAATCATGGGTTCGATTAGCAAGGTCATCAATCACCATAATTTTTTTTGCGTACGGTCTTAGTTTATTTTCCCATTTATAATCTAATGCGTAATGATCAACTATTAAATAATCTGGCGACTCACCTGTAAGTATCTGTATTGTCTCATTAGCATCTAGATCTTGCTGAACACCAAGCCAACTTGTATATTTCTTTAGACTTTGTTGTGATCTATACTTGCTCGGATTAGGCAATGAATAAACTTTAAATCCCTTGTTCTTGATCAATTTATCCAAATTAGACACATGGGAGCGGGTAATAAACTCTACAGTTGAATCAAAACCACGGAGCGATTCAGCCAAAGTTAGGCAGCGCATAACATGACCAGAGCCAATTTGTTGTGATGCATCAGTACGTATAATTATTCGCACTAATGTTCAATATGCCTAGAATCTATCATTTACGCAGAAATTAAGCTTAGTAGTCAGTGTGATTTTAATATATTTTTGTACTTCTTTATCAAAATGTCGTCATGTTGGTCTTCCTTACACATATTATCAATGCAATGTAGTTTATAAGTACAATCGTCGTAATCTATATCATTTTCCGTTTGAATCTTGTTTTTTGATGTACAACTAAACATATGCATTTCATCATAAATAACTGCACGATAATAATCATTAGTATATATAATTTCAGACAATGAGTATTTTGGGCTTACTTTTGTAATATCCCTACCATCAAAACTCTCGTTATGTTTTATTCCCGCTAAATTCAACAATGTTGGCAGATAATCAACCCCCTGACTAAAACCTGAAAACTCAATATCTTTTGTACTATTTGACTTAAACAACATTGGTACTTTAATTCTATGTTCAGATAGCATATCACCAGAATCCCCAAGAAAGCCCTTTCCATGATCTGAACAAATAGACACTAAAATATCGTCATCATCATAATTATCTTTTAAATAGTCAAACAATATCTTAAGGTATCCGTCTATCCTCTTAAGCTCTAATTCATATAATTTTTTTCTTTTAGGTTCATAACATTGGTGAACTGATTTTTTTGTCTTGGTATCCATTTCTGATGCATAATTATAATCATGTAAAGAAATGTCCATCTCCGACTGTATACTAATATTTGGTAGCCCATCTAAATGATGATGAGTGTCAAATAGTGTTAGCCATATAAAATTATCTCTTTGCTTAAAAGCATTCAAGTGGTCTATTGCATTTATTACTACTTCATCACACCTCATACTATGTTTATACAGAGTTCTATCAAATCCTTTAACATAATTGTATCCAGGGTTTTTCCTAAAATTAGAGCATATTTGAGCTGTCAAATAACCCTCATCGCTAAAAAATTCACTTATGATCTTGTAATTCTCGCCTAATTTTAATAATTTATATCCATCATTCATTTTATGATTTTTTGGATATAAACCAGAAAATAATGAAGCGACACCTGGTACTGTCCAGTTGCTACTCGAATAACTGTCAAATGACAACAATCCATTTTCAAAATATTTAGCTGTATTTGGCATTATTTTACTAAAAGTTTCATTATTTACTACCTTAGAGGACAATCCATCAATAAATAATGACAATACTAATTTTTTTCTTGTGCTATTTGGACTAGGCATGACTGGAATAGGTTTTCCAACTATATATTCATCCTTTGAAAAAAGGCCAACATCGGAACCTTTGTCAACTTTAATATAATGAAACCTATTACTTTTTAACCTTCCAAGATTGTACTGGCTATTTGTAAATTCTATCTTTAAATTGTGGTCATAATCATCTGCTATTTTATTTATGATTGATATTGGTAGCAATGAATCGCAATCGACATGAATTTTACTTTTTCCCTTAGCAATATCACCCTTAATAATTTCTGACGTATAATTTAAATACGACCTTTTTGATATTGCATATTCAACAGAAAGTTCAACTCCATATATTTGAGCACAATAATTATCTACTCCGTTTTTTGTATTATTTGAAATAAATGGATTTGAAAAAAAGGCATTCTTCCCATATATATCTATTGGAAATTCCTTCACGGATAGCGAAGTCGTCCTTTTCCCAAACAAGCTCATTATATCTATATAAATATTTTCTCTAATTATTCTAACCCATTTTGGAACAAAACGTCTTAGCAGAACCCTAAAGGTGCTATATTTTTGCATTATTGATTATTTTTTTCATATATATGTCAGCTTTTGTGCGATCCCAAATTTCAACAAGTTTAATAACTTTCATTATTATATTGAATTATTTCTTTTTTGGTCAAAAATTCTTCATTGCCTCCGGAATTATATTCAAAGCCATATTCTACTATTTTTCCTCTTTCTTGCAATACACTCTCAGTAAAGTCTGATTTTCTAGAATAAAAAGTAATGCTAGGTGCAATTACAAAGTAATCATCAAATTCAATTGTTAAATGAGAATCATCTGCAGGGCACATAACTTCATGTATCTTTTCACCTGGGCGTATTCCAACGATTTCAAATGGTAAATCTGGAGCCATCGCTTTTGCAAGATCAACAATTCTTACTGAAGGAATTTTAGGTACAAATATTTCACCTCCATCCATTCTTTCCATACATTTAAAAACAAAATCAACACCCTGTTGTAATGTAATCCAAAAGCGTGTCATGTCTTTATGGGTGATAGGCAAGCTATCCACACCTTTTTTCATAAGGCTTTCAAAAAATGGGACCACAGAACCCCTAGAACCAACTACATTGCCATAACGAACAACTGCAAATTTTGTCCTACCTCCAGACATATTGTTTGCCGCGACAAAGAGCTTATCCGATACCAGCTTAGTGGCTCCATATAAATTGATAGGATTAGCCGCCTTATCTGTTGATAATGCCATTACATGATCTACCTTATTATCTAACGCGGCTTGTATCACATTTTCAGCCCCATATATATTGGTTTTAATGCACTCCATAGGGTTGTATTCGGCAATAGGTACATGTTTCATTGCGGCAGCATGGATTATAATATCTATTCCTCTAGTTGCCTCTTTTAAGCGAGAAGCATCTCGAACATCGCCAATAAAAAATCTCATAACATCCTCATGTCCTTGAAATTTCATTGCCATTTCATAC
>Ga0233434_1002059_pt1 | contig 18299 bp, 17 predicted proteins | sample SI_122_August201_4_FD_182738 | JGI IMG/M metagenome (GOLD analysis project Ga0233434, IMG submission 182738) | Seawater microbial communities from Saanich Inlet, British Columbia, Canada - SI_122_August2016_120_MG | ecosystem: Environmental > Aquatic > Marine > Inlet | place: Canada: British... | reverse complement strand
CAATGAATAACCACCAGGATGTACAACGATAGAAGGAGTGTCGACAAAATGAGAATTTAAAGAAAGTGTTTTTTCAATTGCTTTTTGAATTAATTCTAAAGATTTCTCTTGAGAATGAATTTGATTGGTTTCTTTCAAATTAGTAATATCTAATAATTTCCTGTCAAAATATTCATAACAATGGACAATCAATTGTTGCGAATAATTTTTTTCAAGAGTTAAATTTAGATCGCTGTCAGAAAAATGAAATTCCAAAATTTTTGGTTCAAATTTTAGAATATCTTCCATATCTTGTTTTCTAACTTTCATTCCAAGAATCATAAGTCATCAGTTTGTATATAATCGCCTTTTTTTATTTGTCGCTTAGATTTTTTCCCCAATAGGTCATAATAGTATTGTGGAGAAAGACCTTTGGCAGGACCTTTAACATCAATATTTTCTTCTGAAAATTCTTCATTTTTTTGAATATCAGTTTTACATACTAATGATTTTCCTAAAACTTCACGTTGAAGAATTTCTCCACGTGTCATTCGTTTAATTGGTTTTCCTTTGGCTTTTTCTGAATCTCTGATGTATTTTACTAGTGTAGAAAATTCTTGAGGTTCTAATGATGCAGATTGATCAATGCCTTCCATCGTTCTATCCAAAGTGACATGTCTTTCAACTAAAACTGCACCTAAATTTGAGGCTGTAAGTGTTGGGATTATGTCAGGTTCATGTCCACTATATCCAATAGGGACTTGGAATTTTTCAGACAAAACTGGAATTAATTCTAAATTTAACAAATCAATAGGAGAAGGATATGTACTGTTACAATGTAATAAAATAAAATTTGCTTGTTGGTTTTTTAGAAACTCTACAGTTTTTTCAATTTCATTCATTTCAGACATTCCAGAAGAAATTATCATAGGTTTGTTTTTTGAACAAACATATTTCAATAAAGGAAAATTTGTCATATCAGCTGAAGCAATTTTATACGCAGGAACATTAAATTTTTCTAAAAAGTCAACACTTTCTGCATCCCAAGGTGTGCATAGAAATGTAATGTTTTTTTCTTTACAATATTCTATAATTTGTCTATATTCATCTTCACCAAATTCAACTTCTTTTAAAACACCAACTAAAATTTCAAAACCTTGACTTTCAAGGTTGGGATCATTCAAAAGTTCGTTTTTGTAAAGTTGATTTAAAAAACGTTTTTGAAATTTTACTGCATTTGCCCCAGCTGATACTGCAGCATCAATCAATTGTTTTGCTAAATCAAGTTTTCCGTTATGATTAATTCCAATTTCAGCAATAATATAACATGGTTCTTGATTACCAATTTTTTTATTCTCAATTTTGAAATCCATGTTAATTATTTCCAGTTTTCTTATTTTTAATTAATGAAAGAATTGCAGTTGCACCTCTTTCTGCAGATTTTCCATCAAATTTATAAAATAAATCATTCCGTTTTTTTATAAATTTTTCAGAAGGTGAAAGTATTGATTTAAAAAATGAATTAATAGTAGGGATTAAATTTTTTAAAGTTGAACAATACTGAATGTGACCAGAATCAATAGATTCTTCAACTAGTGGAAATCGAGATAAATTTACTCCATCATTAAGCAAGATCATTTTCATTTCACTAAAAGCAATTTCAGTATGAGCGGTAGAATAGCCATAAGATATCACCATATCAAAATTTGAGATAACACTCCATAAATTCTCTGATTGGTAAATAGTAGTTTTAATTTGTAATTCGTCAAGAAGTTTTTCATAATATACAAAACTTTCATTTACAGGATGAATTTTTAAGGAAAATGAGATATTTGATTCATTTTTTAATTTTAAAAATAAATCTCTGAGAAATGTATCACGTTGTTTTGATGTCCATATCCCATGTTCAAACAATGAATCAGTGATGATCAAAATTTTTATTTTGTTAGATTGTGAAATTTTTGTGGTTCTATTAAGAGAATTTTGATAAATTTTATCCATCAAAATACTTCCAATTACAAGTAGTTTATCTTTAGACAATCCAAGTTCGACAAGTATTGGAATTTGAGATTCTTGATGAATGAAATGTAAATTAAGTAATTTATTTCGTGGCAAAGATTTGTTAAAACTGTAGATATACAAGTCAGTAAAAAAATCTTTAAAAATTTTATGAAAAGAATAATGAATAGCACATTTGGTACGTATTGAAAATAATAATTTGTAGAGCATAAATTTTCCTCGTCTTAAAAATTTTTTTTGATCGGGACTATCAGTAGGAACTGTAGTTGAGAATATTCTTTTAGATAGATTATAACTACCAGGTAAAAGATATTGTGATGAATCAATTTTTGAAACACTAAATCCAACCATAGGAATATGTAAAAAATCTGCAGCAATACTTGCAGAATATTGTAAAACTTCTATACCGGAATTTAACAATATAACATCAGGCGTATGCTGTTTGATCAAATCTAACCCATTTTTGTATCTATGAATACTATGAATAGATTCATGATTAGTTTCAGATGACGTAGTATGATCAGGTTGACATACAACCCAAATTATATGAGTTGGAGTTTTTTTCCTAAGTTCTTCCAATAAGGCTTGTACATATGTAATTCTAGTAGAGTTGGAATCAGGAGAAATTGCTGAAAGTACCATAAATCTCATAATATACACAAAAATGAGGAAAACGACTATCTAAATATTGTTGTTAAAATCTAATACGTAATTTGTTTCTGTATCAAATCAGAATCTAGTGTAATTGTTTCCAAAATTTTAACAATTTTTTTGGAAGCAGTGCCGTTTCCATATATATTGGATTTTTTTAATTCAGATTTCTTTTTCTCTAGAGCTGTTTTGATTGCTTGGTAGATGTTATTTGTTGAAGTTGAGTTTACATTAATTATATTATCTCCACTTTCTCTATCTTGTTGACGAATTCCAATATTTACAACAGCAATATTGAAATAGCTACTCTCAATTATTCCACTACTAGAATTTCCTACTAATACTTTACAATTAGATAACATACCAAGATAGTCACTTCGTGGAATAGTAGAGAAAAATTTAAAAAAAGAATGAGTCTTTGAAAAAGATTTTAGAGATTTAAAAATTGATGAATTTCCTGCATCAGAATTTGGAGCAATTGCAATAGTGGTTTTTTTAAATCGAGCAATTGCGTCAAGAGTATTTTTAATTTGAATATTACTTAATGTTGTTTGAGTAGTTACTGGATGTTGTAATAATAAAATTTCTTTGCCAGAAAATTTTATTTTATATTTTTTTTCTAAATCTATTTTAGATGTAATTTTTTGTTGAGTTATTTCATCTATGCTAGGTGAACCAGTAAGAAAGACATTTTTTTTTATTTCACCCATAGATAAAATTCTATGTAAACTTGTTTTTGTTGCAGCAAAATGGATATTAGAAATTTTTGTAATTGCATGACGAGTATATTCGTCAATACCACCAAGAGTTTTATCTCCTCCGTGTATATGGGCATTAGGGATATTCATATGGTATGCTGCTAGAGCAGAAGCTAGAGATTCATCTCTATCACCTAAAATTAAATTAACATCAGGTTGTATTTTTTTAAAGATTTGTGCAAAACTGGTGACACCCTTCCCAAGAATTATAGCCATAGAATAATTTGAGTCATTTTTAGGAAGCATGTTAATTTTAGCACAAATAGGAAATTTATCACGTTTAATTTCAGATATTGTATTTCCGTGTTTTTTAGAAAGATGCATTCCTGTAACGATCAATTGTAATTCAAGATTTTTGCTATTAGTAATTGAATGTAAAAGTGGACGAAGGATTCCATATTCTGCTCTAGTTCCTGTAGTTACAGCAATTTTACGTATCATAATACTTCAAAATTATTAAATCATTTTAATTAAATGCTTGAGGTATAAATGACTATAATGGTGATATTTTTCCAGAATAGAAATCGTAATTAAAATACTAGTCTTAGAATAGAAAAGAAAATGAAAGAATGGGAAAAGCCTTCAATTAAACATGGAAAATTAACGAAATATAATTACATTGTTCAATATCCAAAAAATTTGAAATTAGGGAAAAATTTTGATATTGGCACATTTACTTACATTAACAGTGATGCAGGAGTAGAGATTCAAGATAATGTCCAAATAGGTTCGCATTGTTCTATTTATTCAAATTCTACAATAGATAAAAAACGTGGAAAAGTTATTTTAAAAAAGAATTGTAAAATAGGTACTCACAGTACAATTATGCCAAATGTTGTAATTGGAGAGAACTCAGTGGTTGCAGCATATTCGTTTGTTAACGTAAATGTTCCTAATAATGAAATATGGGCAGGAGTTCCAGCAAAATTAAAAAAAACGCTTAAAAAAATAGTGTAATTATTTTAACCGTAACCTACTTTAAATTTTGGACGCCAAATTCCATAAGAGTCTTGTTCAAATAATTCTGGATTATACCATTTATCCAGAATTTGTGAAAAAGATCGGATATCTAACCCTGTAAATTTACAAAAATTTTCAACAACATCTTGATCTAATTTTCCATCATTATTTTCAACTAAAGGAATCATTTCTTCACGAGTCTTAAATCCATATCTTATCCATCTAGATGCAGTATCCGTTGCACTCGCGTGTCCAAATTTTAAGTATTTTAAATGAATATTTAGCAAATAGGATAAAGAGTCAATTTGATCATAATTTTCTAAAAATCCTTCTCTTATGTGTTCATGCTCTAAGTGTTTAAATCCCCAACGTTTTGCAATTTCAAAATTATGAATTGAATTCCATGGAAGAAAATAGCTAAGATATATCGGCTCTAAACCGAATTTTTTACAATCTTCAATAGATGGTGGTCGTGTATAAGCTAAATCTTGTTTAGTCAATATACCATCATGAAACCAATCTTGAAGAGAATCTTGTACAACTCCATTGTATGGTTGTTGCATTGCTGATGGTGTATCTTCATTATTAATTCCACCATAAGTATAATTGACATTTTCACCATAAACAAGTAATTTTATGCCCAATTGCATTGCCATTCTATATGGATATGCATAGATCAATGAATCAGTATACCATGAAGGTTGACCAAATTCTTCAAATGTTTTTTTTGACAGAATTCTTGTAACTCGTAAATTTGGTTGTAACTGTATGATATCACATCCAAACACATCAGAAATATTTTCAAGATTTTTTCTTCCAACATCTGTCCAATCTACATTTCCAACTGCCAATAGTACAGGATTCATTTTCATAATTTCTTTCATGTAATAGACTTGAAAATGTGAGTCTTTTCCGCCAGATACTGCAATTGCACAATCATAGCCGTCACCATTAATTCCTCTATATTTGTCACAAAGAACTTTCAACTCATCTGATCTTTTTTTCCAGTCAACAGATTTTTGTTTATCATGATTTAGACATGGGAAACATACACCATTCTGATCAAATTGAATGCCAGGTCTAGTATTTGGCATTAAACATTTCTGGCAATATTTCATAAAAGAACTATTTATTCATGTTTAATATGAATTTCTTTAAAATAGAAGGATTTGAAATGTTAAAAATAGTAAAATATGGAACATAAAAATTAAAGTCATGACATTTGTTGTCGCTGAAATTGGGATTAATTGGGATGGAGATTTAAAGTTAGCAAGAGAAATGATTTCTAAATCAAAACAACTTGGATGTGACGCAGTAAAATTTCAAGCATTTGATTTAGAGATAGTAAAAAATCATTTAGAAAAGGAAAGGTTGTTGAGATCATCTATTTCCCAAGAAAATATTCAAAAAATTGCAAATTTTGCCAAAGATGAAAAAATTGAATGGTTTTGTACACCAATGTACGAAGGAGCAGTTGATATGCTAGAACCATTTGTAAAACGATATAAAATTAGAGAATTTGACAGTAGGGAATTATTAAAAAATTATAATTCAAAAATATTCAAAAAAGTGTTAGAAACAAAAAAAGAGATTATCATTAGTGCAAATAAATCTCCAAAAAATAACAAATTATACAATAATAAAAATATCAAATGGTTATATTGTGTACCAAAATATCCTACAAAAATAACAGATTTAGATTTTTCAAAGATAAATGAATTTCAGGGGTATTCTAATCATTCAAATGAAATTCTTGTTCCAGTAGTAGCTGCATCTCTAGGATCAGAAATTATTGAAGTTCATATAACTTCAGATAAAAATAAAGACTTTATTGACAATAATGTGAGTTTTGATTACAAGGAATTAAAAGAATTAATGAGGCAAATTAGAATTGTTCAAAGAATAAAAAAATGAGTAACAGTATGAAGCCAATCTGTTTTATTGGAGCACGTGGTGGTTCAAAAGGAGTATTTAAAAAAAATATTAGAAAATTAGGAAATAAACCATTAATTGCTCATACAATTGAAACAGCTCTTGAATCAAAACTTTTTCAAAAAGTAATTGTTTCTACAGAAAATAATGAGATTGCAAAAATAGCAAAAAATTATGGAGCAGAAATACCATTTATGCGACCAAAAAAACTTTCAACTGATAAAGCTAGTTTTGATGGAGTTATTTTACACGGAATAAAGGAATTAAAGAATATGGGGTATAATTTTGATATTATTGTAAATCGAGACTGTACAGTTCCATTCATAGATAAAGAAGATATGAAAGGAGCAATTAATGTACTTAAAAAAAATAATTGCAATCTTGTTTGCGGTGTATATAGACAACATCATAATCCGTACTTTAACATGATGGAATTAAATTCAAAAAAATATTTAGAGTTTAGCAAAAAGAAAAATAAGATTGTAAGTAGACAACATGCCCCTATCGTATATCAATTAAATGGGCTATTCGTGTTAAAAGTAAAAGAGCTTCTTAAATACAAAAAATTTTACATGCCAAAAATACTACCATTTGAAATATCTGCTGAAAATGGATTCATGATTGATACAGAATTTGAATTTAAAATTGCAGAATGTATTGCAATGAAAAAAATGAAATGAAATAATCTACCAAGCAGTCCAACCTCCATCAATAACTAAATTTGAACCTGTCATGTAAGATGACGCATCAGACAACAAAAACAACAGTGCACCATCAAAATCATTTTTCTTTGCCATACGACCTAAGATAGTTTTTTCAGAATATTTTTTTATAAAATCTGCATTTTGATATTTTTTATCCATTACGCCACCTAGAGAAAGAGTATTCACACGAACATTTTGTTTATGCCAATATGCAGCCAAATATCTTGTAAAATTAATAATGGAACTTTTAGTAGCGGCATAAGAAGCTGGCACATTGAGTCCACTCTTCCCATATATTCGATGATCAGCTCCGACTAGACCATAAATGGAGGAAATATTTACAATAACACCCGACTTTTGTCGTGCCATTAAATTGCCAATTTGTTGACAACATAGAAAGGTTCCAGTAAGATTGATTTTAATTGATTTTTCCCAGTTTGCCAAAGAGAAATTTTCAAATGTTTGACCATGTTTCAAAGTTGTATCTTCTAGAGAAGATTTTGTTGTATATGCAGCACAATTAACTAATCCATGAATTTGACGAAAATCATGTTTTAAAGAATTCTTTAAGTTTTGAACATCAGAAAGTTCAGATATATCAGTTTGATATTGAGTAATGCTTGAATTATACTTAGATAATAATTTTACAAGTTTGTTGTTATTAGTAGAATCAATATCAACCAAAATTACATTAGCCCCTGATTTAGTTAAGGTTAGTGCAAATTGAGATCCAAGTAAACCTGCAGAGCCAGTAATGACAATATTTTTATTTCTAACATCAAATAATTTTGAAATTACATTATTTTCAGACATTTGTTTTTACCATTTTTTTTAACTTTGATGAATTTTTTGCATATGAAGCAATTTTAAGTATTTGGATAGATTTATTCAAATTATTATCACATTGTTGATTTTTTTTAATACAAGATATAAAGTAAGATAATTCATCTTCATAGGTTTGATTTAGATTAAATTGTTTTAATGTCATCAATTTAGACCATGCTGATTTAGTATTATCAAAAAAATTCAATATGTTTTTTTGATCATTCCAATACAATATTCCTTTAGTTCCAACAATTTTACAGCATCGAAATGGGGATTTTTGAAAAAAATCTAAATGTAATGAAGCAGTAAGATTATTTCCAAATTTTATTATCATATTTGAAATATCAGATGAATCAAGTTCTAAATTACTTAATTTTTCAGTTAAAGAAAAAATACTTTTTGGGATACCAAAAAACCAACATAAATAATCTAATTCATGAATATTGGTAAAAATTATTCCGCCACTTTTTAATTCATTAGCAGCATATTCAATTCTGTAATCACGATTTTTATGCCATAATGGAAGATAAGAGCTATTTTCCACATAAGCAGAAATAGGAATACCAATTTTATTTGATTCTAAAAGATATTTTATTTTTTTTATGCAAGGATGAAATCTGAGATTGGAACCCAAAAGAGTGATTAATTTTTTTTGAGAAACTAAATTATTCAAAATTTTAAGATTTTTTAAATTATTAGATAATGGTTTCTCAATAAACAAATGAATCCCATGTTTTGCCAATATTATGGCAGTAGGTATATGAAGTTCAGTAGAATTTGCAATAATAGCAAAATCAGGTTTTAAATTAATGCATTCATGAATATCTGAAAAAACTTGACACTTATTTTTTTTTAAAAAATTATCTAATTTTCTATGGGTCAATACAATAACTTGAGTTTTAGTAAGTTTTGAAAGATTTTTGATATGGCGTTTTCCAATTGAGCCGTATCCTACTACTAAAACTTTCAAGCATATTTACAATGTTATTGATAGATATAGGTTTTCAAAAAAATAAAATGTTTTTGATAGTAAAAACTTTAATGACGAGAAATAAAAGAATGATCATATTTTATGAAAAAAGCAAAATTGGATAAAAAAATAGAAAAAGAACTCAAAAATGCTACAATTTTAGTTACAGGAGGATCTGGTAGTGTAGCAACAGTTCTTGTAAAAAAGCTATTAGAATATCCTATAAAAGCTGTGAGAGTTTTGGATATTGATGAACACGGATTATTTAGATTGGGTAGAAAAATCAATGATTCAAGATTAAGATTACTATTAGGGAATATTTTGGACAAAGAAAGAATTGAAATCGCTGGAAGTAATGTTGATATAATTTTTCATTTAGCTGCAGTAAAAAATATTGAAATTTCAGAATTTAATCCAATGGAAACCATAGACACCAACATTAATGGTACAGTCAACATGATTAAGATGGCAATAAAAAATAAACCAAAAAAATTTGTAAATATAAGTACAGATAAAGCTGCTGAATCATCTACACTTTATGGAGCTACAAAACTATTAGGAGAAAGAATTGTTACTTGGGCAGGTACACATGCTAATCCTCCAACAAAATTTGCTACTGTAAGATTTGGCAATGTTATTGAAACAAAAGGAAATGTTTTTGAAGTATGGGATGAAGAAAAGAAAAATAATGAAGCATTATCAATTACTGATCCAGAAATGGAAAGATATTTTTTTCACGTAGATGAGGCAACTCAATTTATTTTAGATTGTTTACCATTAGTAAATACAGGGGAAATTTTTATCCCAAAAATGAAATTACAAAAGGTAAAACAACTAGCTTTAAAAATTTCTAAAAAACATAAAATTATTGGACTTCGTCCAGGTGAAAAAATTCGTGAAATTTTAATGTCTGATGAGGAAAAACAAAATGCTGTTGAGAAGAAAAATTTTTGGATAATTCATAAAAAAATAGTTTAATTTTCAAAGAACTCAAAGATAGAAGATAATAGATAATTTTTTTCTTCAGATTCCATATTTGGGTATAACGGTAAAGTTAAGACTTGATCTGAAACTTGTTGTGTAATTGGTAAAGATAGAGTTTCAGTATTAAATTTAGTTTTATAAAATTGAGTCTTATGTATAGGATTAAAATAAACTTTAGAAAAAATTTGTTTATTTGTTAAATGTAAATGTAATTTATCACGTATATCTTTTGTAGGTAAACGAATAGTAAACATTTGATAGATATGATTATTACCTTGAGGAGGAATTGGTAGACAAATTTCTGGGATTTTTTTTAAATGTTTCATTAAATCGTTTGCGTGTGTCTGACGTAATTGTATGATTTTATCTAATTTTTGTAATTGAGAAATTCCTAATGCAGCAGTAATCGAAGACATTCTCCAATTATAACCCAATCCAATGTAAGAAGATTCCTCAGGATTTGAAAAATAATTTGTAGGATCTATTCTACCATGAGAACGAAGAAGTTTAATTTTTTCAATAACCTCTTTGGAATTAGTAACAACTGCACCACCTTCACCAGTAGTCAAAACCTTGTTTCCACAAAAACTAAAAATTGTTGCATCAGAAATTTCACCAAGTTTTTTATTATTTACAGAAGACCCTAACGACTCGGCAGCGTCTTCAATTAGAATTAAGTCATGATTTTTTGCTTGTTCTTGAATTTCTAAAATTTTACAACTTTGACCACCATAATCCATAGGAATTATAGCTTTAGTTTTTGACGAAATATTTTCTGAAATTTTTGTAGGATCAAGTCCAAAGGTCTCTTCTTCAATGTCAACAAATTTTGGTGTGGAATCTACAAATAAAACAGAGTTTGCTGTAGAAACAAAAGAAAATGAAGGAATTAAAACTTCATCATTTTTTCCTATTCCATAGGATAGTAAAGTTGCATGAAGAGAAGATGTACCTGAATTTAATGTTGCACAATAATCAGCATTTACATAATTTTTAAGTGCATTTTCAAATTCAAGTATCTCTGGTCCAAGAGCCCAAAAAGTTCCGCGTTTGATAATTTTAGTAATGATGCCAATATCTTCATCATCAGTGTATACTTTGTAAAGAGGAATTTTCCAATCAGTCATCAGATCATTATAACTTAGAAAAGCCATTAATTACTTTACCTTATTTTAATGAAAGGGTAGGGGATAAAAACAATGTTAGTGCTACTCTATGAAAATTAATATTTGAAATCAAAAAGATTTCAGAATTCTTGCAAGTTCTTTAGAGGCAGACCCTGGATTAGCAAAATATTTTTCTAAATGATTTTGACCGTTATTGATTAATTTTTTAGAAAAATTTTTGTCAAACAACAACTTCTCTAAATGCTCATGAAGATTATCTTGATCTGAGATATTCAATAAAGCGTTATCTCGTATAAACTCAAAATTGTAATATGTATCCATTGTGTGTATATTCAAAATAGGCTTTTTGAAAATTAATCCTTCATAAATTACAGTGGATGGGAAAAATTCGGTATTAATGTTAATCATAACATCACAAAGTTCAATTATATCAATAATTGGTTCAGAATGATAAATTTTTACATCAGGATTAATCTTATGAATCAAGTTTTTTACATATTCATTTCCAGGATCAAATGTAGGATGCATTTTTACAATTAATTTAACATTTGGAAAAAAACTTAATTCTAAAAATAAATTACGTAGCAGCTTTTCTAATCTAAGATAAGTATTAGTGTCAGTTTGAGCATTATATTCTTGAACTACTTGAGGGGTTAATAAAATAATTTTTTCGTGAGAATGAGATGTGGTAGGTTGTTTGTTAAAAAATGAATCATGTCTTGGACTTCCTGTCACTAAGATTTTTTCGTTAGAAATATTTCGAACATTTGTTAAATAATTTTTTTGAATATTTCCCCATAGAGCAATTTTATCGTTAAAAATTGGATACATATTACTAATGTCATACATTGAAATTTCTGGAACATAATTAGTACCTCCATGTTCTAATAAAATGGAATCAATTTGGTTCTTGTTAACTTCAAGAATAGCCTTTTCAGTTTCTCCAAGTATATTTAATGATAAAATACAATTAATTTGTGATTTATTAAGAAATTTTTGAGAAAATATTACTAATTCTATATATTCTAATAACCTATTTTTGTATGTACGCAATAATACTTGTTTAATAGAGTTCCAAAATGATTTTCCCTCTATGTTAAAAATATTTTGAAAAATTTCTGAATTAGACCATAACTTTTCTAATTCATCCAAATATTGATCATTAAGAACTGATGCTTCTTTCTTATCATTTTTTGACAAAAATTTTTCAGGAGTAATAATTTTACAATTAAATTTTTTTAGAATTTTAATTGCCGAATAATTCCACATAGCAGAACGACGTCTATTTAAGAAAATTAAATCACCAGAATAATCTTTTAAATTTTCTAATAATTCAGTATACTGAGTTGGATTAAATTCAACAAATAGAATTGATTTTTTTTGATTTTTATTTTTATACCATAAACCAAAAATTGAACCTGCAAGGGATTCAATGGAATTTTTGATTTTTGTATAAGACTTTCTAGAAATTGGAATAGAAATTGGAGTTTTCCCAACATTAAAACGTAATAGAATTTTATCCCAAACTAATAAAAAATCATGATTACTTTCATCAAAAATATTGAGATTAATTTTATAATCAGATATAGAATTTATCATTTCTGAAAAATGCGATGAACAAATAATTTTTTCAGGTTTTTCTTTTTCAATAATTCTTTTAATAGTTAAGAAGCTGTATATTTCTCTAACAAGAACTTGGTGCAATTCATTAGTATCAAGAACATTCAAAAGATTAACATCTTCATAATTAAGAAATTTTGAAATAGATTTGTCCTTATACCAATTCCAAAAGGATATCGTCGTTCTAAAAATATGTTCATGATCTTCTTTACTAAGATATGTTTCAGCAATTGTATGATTGATGTTTTTTTCATCAAGAAATTTATGAGTATAAATATTAAAGGAATAAATGGTTGCATTCTTTAATTCATTTTTAGAAATATTAGCAAATTCTTGATTAGATTTAAAAAAGATGAGGGTTTTTTCCATACCAGATTCTTGAATACATTCTGTATAAATTAAATATAAACTAGAATCATTTCTATCTAATTATTAATAACATAATTAACAGTATTCTCTAATTGTTTTCTAGATTTACAAACTTCACAATAGTGAGACCATTTTTCATCATGTTTCCATTGAGGCAAACCAGTTTCATCAAATTTTTGATGAGCCATTTGGAGCATTCTTCTAGTATCATGTTTATACATGAATTCTTTAAGAGCAAATAATTCTGGAATTGTAAAATATTGACTAACAGTAGCGGTATATTTGGTAGCATCTCCACATTCTGTCATAAATTCATCCAATGCTTCTAATTTCCATTTCTTAATAAGATCATCACTAACATTGAATTTACCATCAGCAATCATCTTGAGTTTTGAATCGTATTGTTGTAACAGGAAGTCTTGGTTATTATAAAAAATTGGACTGCCCACATAAGGAGTACAAATGAAAGGATCGATTTCAGCATTATTCTGTATCCAAAAATCAACAGTTTCCATCAAATCATCAATATTTTCGTGTGCGTTTCCAATCATAAATGTGGTAATTGGAGTCATTTTAGCTTTTTTAATTGTGTCAACAGTTATTTGAAGATGTTTTCGTAATTGTCCTTTTTGAATATCTTCATTTAACACTTTATCAGAAGCAGATTCAAAACCAAATGAAATGTACTCACATCCAGCATCTTTCATGGTTTGAATAATATGTGGTTTTACAGCAACGCTAGGTGCGTCACCTAATGTACCCCATTTTACAGTTTTAGCTAATCCTTCAGAAACATATAGATCACAAAATTCTTGAGTCCATTTTAGATTACTAGTCATATTTTCATCAAGGATTGAAACAAAATCAACATTAAATTTTTCAACTAACAATTTTACATTGTTTACTGCATATTCAGGTGTAGGCCAACGAGCAGGAAGTTGAAATGTATCATTTTCTTTATCTGAAATTCGGACTAACTTCTCTCCTTCTTTTCTATCCCCTTCACCATAGATATTTTGTAAATCAATTCTAGACATTCCATTATGAGAGCAAAATGTACATCCTCTTGGACATCCTCTTTCCCAAACAGTTGAAACACGTCGTTTTGAATTAAAAGATGCAGCTGATAAATTAAGAGAAGAATACTTGAAATAGATTTCAGTTTCCATTAAGTCATAAGCTGGAAAAGGAACTGTGTTAAGATCAGAAATTAGAGCACGAGGACCAGAAAATTTTAATTCGTTATTTTCATCTCTATAACACAATCCATCAATTTTTGCAAAATTCTTTGAACCTCCATTCACTTCATCATAAAGTTCGGAAAATGTTGCCTCACCTTCTCCTATAACTATTAGATTTAATTCAGGGATTAATTTTAAAATTTCTATAGGATTGTAAGTACTCCAACCACCACCTCCAATAAATAATGAATCAGGAGAATATTTTCTAATTAATGGAGCCAGTTGTTTAATTCTAGCATAAGTTGTGGTTAAGCCACCAATTCCAATAAGATCCCATTTTTCTGAAGATATTTCTTCTATAATTTTTTTAGTAGGTACTAAGTTGCCACCATAATTATCACGAAGTGCATTTAGATCTAAAATTGCAACTTGTCCTCCTTTCTGTTCTATAATTGCAGCCAATATTCCAGCCCAAAATGGAAAATGATTGGGGGCACTATCTAATCTAATTTCTGGGACTACAAATAGTACTTTCAATAGACATTTTCCTTTTAATGTATATTTAAATTAGTATAAGAATTTATTTAATCTAAATTTTAATATCTAGAGAGAAATTCTTTGAATTTCATACATTGTATTTTTTCTCCAAAAATTGAGCCTCCCTCAGTTGCATTAATTGTTGTTAACCAATCAGGAGATCGAGAAATGAATTCTTTAAAGGCCATGCTATAAAATTGAAATAAAGGATCTAGAATACAATTACAATTAAAATCTGGATTATAAATTTTTTTGAATAATTTATCAAATGCAGGACTACTACGATCAATTCCTTTAGAAATATCATAGTTGTTTCCATGAGAAAGAATTGTTTCCCATGAATCATCTTCTTCCCATCCATGATTTATTCCAATTAAGGCAACTGTAGAACATTTTAGAATTTTCCAACCAATAAACCATGATGAAGTTCCAACATTTCCACCTGTTTGAATTGCAGGTAAACCATTAGCATGATTTTTTGCTCTAACCATTAATGCAGAAATTTGATTAAAAGACTTTTTTCCTTCATTATAATCAAATAACGAATGTAACCAATGGATCTTAATTCCAGCACCGCGTGCTCTTTTAACAGCATCTGGGTTGGTTAAAACAGTAAAAATTCCATTTATTTTAGGACCAAATTCATCTACAATTGGATCATCATAATGTTGTGCAATTGCAGGATAAGGATCTATTGTAGTAACATAAAAGTTAGGAAATTTATCAGGGGTTACTCCAGCTTTTAAAGTATCTATTAGTTTTCCATCACAGCAAATAATGTTTCCTTGATAATTACTTTCAGCTAATAATTTTAAATGTTGAAATTTATTTATTGCGGGACCACGACCAATTACTATTGCAGAAGAACTTTCATATTCAGAAGTATTTTTCATAAGATCTTTAGCTGAAGTTTCATTCCAGATATCAGGAAGATTTGAAGCAAAATTTTGAACCCATTCATCAAATGACTTGTATTGTGTTTCCTTCATTATTGATTCTATAGATTCTTGAAGAGTCAATGAATTACCACACAATTGAAATTATAATTCATCAATACCTAGTTCTTCATCTTTTTTCTCAGATCTATATACCATGAAAGAGCCTTTTGCTCCTGATTTTGAAATATATTCTTCAAATTCTTCCTGAGTGAGATCTTTTTTTGGTTCTTCAGAATTTGTTACAGATGAAGAGTCAGATGATTCATCTTTTTTAAAATTGGTTTTCAATTAATGCATAATAATTTAATAATTATTTAAACATATTTAATTAAAAATTATTTTTAGATCCATTTAGTAAAATCATAATCATCAAAAGAAACATCTATCATTTCATTATCATTTGGTTTCCAAGAAACATCAGCTAATGTCAAAACTCTTGAAACAGAATTAGATAAATTTACATGTGCAGAGGGTAAATTTTTTGGTACAATTACCATAACAGGTTTTTCAGAACTAGATTCTATTTCGAGATAATCACCGGATTCTGTTTTAATAATAAATACAACTTTCCCATGAATACAAGTGAAAAAGCTGGTTCTTTTTGAATGTAAATGCGGTCCTTTGAATTCTCTAGGATTCACAGAGCTAACATAAACCATTTTTGGAGGAATTTGCATGAATTTATCCCAATCCCTCCAAATCACAGTTAAAGAACCATTTATCGAATTAGATTTTGTATCTTTAGTATCGTGAATCTCTAAATTAATTGAAGTTGGGGGATTTTCCAATAAAAAGAAGACAAATATCAAGAATAAAAGGATTGAAGTAACAAAAAGAAGAAAACTATACAAAAGAATTTTACCATCTTAGAGACTTTAGAATTTATGAAACTCTTAGTAACAGGTGGATTAGGTTTCATAGGTAGTAATTTTATTTTAAATACGCTTTCAAAAAATGAAGATATTTCAATTACAAATCTTGATGATCAATTATTTGGTTCCAATTTAAAGAATCTATCAGAAATCAAAAAATCTGACAGATATGAATTTGTGAAAGGGAATATTACAAATTCTGAATTAGTTGAAGATTTGATAAAAAAATGTGATGCTGTTGTAAACTTTGCAGCAGAATCACATGTAGATAGGAGTATTCATGAAGCAAAACCTTTTGTTGATTCAAATATCTATGGTGTTTTAACAATTTTAGAATCAATCAGAAAATTTGACAAAAAATTAGTTCATATTTCAACAGATGAAGTTTTTGGAAGTTTAGAAAGTAAAAGTGCGGATGAAAGATTTAGATTTAATCCATCAAGTCCATATTCTGCTTCAAAAGCATCATCAGAACTACTAATTAATTCATTTATCATTACATATGGATGTAATTGTATGATTACACGATGTACAAATAATTATGGACCAAGACAATTTCCAGAAAAACTAATTCCAAAAATAATTCTTTATTGTTATTATAATAAAAAAATCCCAATCTATGGAACTGGAAAAAATATAAGAGATTGGATTCATGTTAATGATCATTGTAATGCAATTTTTAAAGTACTAAAAAACGGCAAAAAAGGCTCGTCGTACAATATTGCAGGAGATAATGAAGTAGATAACATCACAATAGTTGAAAAAATTCTTTCTATAATGAATAAACCAAACGATATGATTGAATATGTAAAAGATAGACCTGGACATGATTATAGATACAGTATGAATTCATCAAAAATAAAAAAAGAATTAGGATGGTCACCTGAAATTAAATTTGAAGAAGGACTAACAAGCACCATACAGTGGTATATTAATAATAAAAATTGGTGGAAAGATATCTCTGAAGAATCAATTGTACCTAAATGGCAAAAACAAAATTAACTTATTAGTATAATCAAAAGGGATAGTTCATGAAAGGAATTTTGCTACATGGGGGTCATGGGACTAGGTTAAGACCACTAACACATACAGGGCCAAAACAACTTTTACCTATTGCAAATAAACCAATGTCTCAATTTTGTATTGAATCAATGAAAGACGCAGGAGTTACAGAAATTGCAATTATTATTGGAGGTACTGGTGCTGATAAAGTTAAAGAATATTATGAAGATGGAGCAAAATTTGGAATAAAAATAACGTATGTAGAACAAAATTATCCAAAGGGAATTGCACATGCAATTAATTTATGTAAAAATTTTGTTGGTGAAGATAATTTTTTGGTATTTTTAGGTGATAATATTATTCAGAGAAGTATTAGAGATTTTGCAAAAGATTTTGAGAAAAAATCCCCAAGTGCTTCAATTCTATTATGTGAAGTTAACAATCCATCAAGATTTGGAATTGCAGATGTCAAAGATGGAAAGATTGTAAAAATTATGGAAAAACCAAAAGAACCTCCTACAAATTTAGCTGTTACAGGAATTTATTTTCTCACTCCAAAAATTTTTGATGTAATTTCTAGATTAAAACCATCATGGAGAAATGAATACGAAATCACAGATGCTTTAGATATGTTACTAAATGAAAATAATGAAATTACATATAATATAATTACAGATTATTGGAAAGACACAGGAACCCCAGAAGATATCATAAATGCCAATCAGGCAATATTAGAAAAATTACAACCATATTGTAATGGAAAAAATCTAAGTACAAATAATTTAGGAAACATCATGATAGATAAAAATACTATAATTGAAAAAAATGTGAAGATCATAGGTCCTGTAATAATTGGTAAAAATTGTATAAT
>Ga0233434_1002057_pt1 | contig 18305 bp, 19 predicted proteins | sample SI_122_August201_4_FD_182738 | JGI IMG/M metagenome (GOLD analysis project Ga0233434, IMG submission 182738) | Seawater microbial communities from Saanich Inlet, British Columbia, Canada - SI_122_August2016_120_MG | ecosystem: Environmental > Aquatic > Marine > Inlet | place: Canada: British... | reverse complement strand
TCACCAAAATCTTTCTCAGGATTTGCAAACATTTGAATAAATTCATCATAGTCTTTTGGAGGTATTGTTCTACCCATGACATTCATAGATTTTGTAGTTAGTAATACTACTCTTCGATTAACGGTATTTTCAATAAAATCAGATTTGGCATACTCTAAACTATCCAAATACATCACATCAACTTTAACATCTTTGTACTCTCTACGTAGTATTGAACAAAGTTCCTTTAGATACATGGAGTTTTCTTTATTGTCGTATAATGTTTTGATTATTTCAAATAGGTTAATTCCAATAATTTTAGGATGATTTATGGTCAATGATTAATGTGTGAAAATGCTTCTATTATATCGATTCATTAAAAAATTTAGCAACACAATCTTGTATCTGATCTAAGGTCTAGAATAGATGACTGGAGGAATAGGTTGATCAGGAGTGTGAATTTCAGTTTTTAGCTGAATATGCCCAAATTCTAAATGTTCTATTTCTAAAACTATTGGGTGTATTGCCCAACCATATTTTGGAGAATTAGGAAATGGAACAGTTTCTATAAATTGAGAACCAGCAAAAGATTTTTGAAAAGATTCATCCATTCCAAGTATTTCCATAATTACAAAATCAGTTTTTCCAGATTTATCAAGAAATGAGATCTCAACATCACCAGAGTCATAATAGATTGCATCTACTTGAAATGTTTGAGAAAGAATATCTTTATCATCAGCACCGCCACCGCTAAGAAAGATTATTGCAAAGACAGTAATAATTCCAAGTGAAATCACAGGAAGAATTTTTTTTGCCATGTTTATTTTTTAAAGTCTTTTTTCATTTTTCTCAAAAACTTGGAATGAATTCTAATTTTTTCAAGAGTTTGAGTTTGTGTTCGTTCAGTTCCAGGCGTAGGATTTTTCTTAAAGAATGCCTTAATGTCAGATTCCATAGAATCATCTGCAACCAAAGTGATACTTGCAACAATTCTATTAAACAGTGGGTTACCATACCCAACTTTTTTACTCATCTTTCCCCAATTCTTCTTTAGCCAAGGCCAGAGAATTTTTTTACCATAGGGATTAGCAGCAATTTTCATTATAGGCAATTGCATGTTTTGTGAACGAACCTCAGAAGTTTGAGAAAATGCTAATGTTTTTAGTAATAATTTTTCATTACGGAAACTACACAATGCACCTAAGAAACGTAATTTCTCCTCCATAGTAGTTGATTTTTTATACAAATTCACAAATTGAGAGTGGGTTTTTGCATTTCCAGTCCAAGCCACAAGTGAAAATACAGGTTCACGAATATCAGGATGTAGTGTTGATGGATTTTTCAAAAATGATTTGAATTTCAAATTAGCTTGCTCTAAAATTGATTCATCGCCTAATTTCCCCAACACAGAGATGGAAAATCCTCTCAAAAATGCATCAGTATGTTTATCAGAGTTACTAGATTCCCAACCAAGGTTAGATAAAATTTTTCTAAAATAGTTAATCGTGTACTCTCTAATTTCATCAGTGAAATCTTCAAAATATGTTAACATTGATAGTGAGTTTAGATTATGTGCAACATTTGTTTGTGGCAGATATGAGTCATCATCAAAATAGGCATCGGTGAAATCTAAATAATTTTGAATATCTTCTTTTCCTGCAACGCACAATGCAAACAAATCATTTTGAATTGCCCATCTATCAACGGCTGAAATTTGTTTTTGATCAACTAACATTTTAAGATCAAGTAAAATTCCATCATCATACTTTATTCTATAAAACCCAGTTCTGCCCATATTTGCAACAAATCCAGGACCATCAGGAGTTTTAACAATAGTAGATTTTTTTGTTAACAATTTAGTTGTAGTTTCATTTCCCAATCCATATGTTATTGGAACATGCCAAAGTCCTTTCTGAGTTTTTGCAGTAGGTTCCATCAAAAACCGACTCTGTTTTAGAACCAGTGATTTGCCATTTTGAGTAATGTCAATTTGAGGGAATCCAGGCTGCTTTAACCACGAATTAACCATTGCACTTACAGGCATTTTTGATGCCTTACCAATTGCATCCCACAAATCTTGCCCTTTAGCATTAGCGTATTTGAAAGAAGATAGATATTTTTTCAGACCAGTTCTAAAGTTAGTTTCACCCACATAATTTTCAAGCATCCTCAAAACACATCCTCCTTTATCATATGAAATGGCATCAAATATTTCTCGAATCTCAGCAGGAGAATTTACAGTAACATCAATTGGATGTGTTGTTTTTAGTGCATCTAATCCCATTGCATTATTCATTGCATCTTCAATGAATTGATCCCACAAATTCCATTCAGGATAAAATTTATCAACAAACTTTGTTGCCATAAATGTTGCAAAACTTTCATTGAGCCACAAATCATTCCACCATTTCATAGTAACTAAATTACCAAACCACTGATGTGCAATTTCATGAGAAATTACTTCAGCAATGAATTGTTTTGTCCTAGTAGAAGATGTTTTAGGATCATAAAGTAAAATGGTTTCTCTAAATGTAATTGCACCCCAATTTTCCATTGCACCTGCTGCAAAATCAGGAATTGCAATTAAATCCAATTTAGGTAAAGGGTATTTTATTCCAAAATATTTTTCATAAGAAGTTAAAAGTTTCTTTCCTAAATCCAAAGAATACTTTCCTTTAGATTTATTTCCCTTTGTTGTTACAACTCGGATTTGTACTTTACCTGTTTTACCAGTAAGATATTCAAATTCACCAACGCCAAGATAAATCAAATAAGTTGAAACTACAGGGGTTTTTCCAAAATTATACAGAGTTTTGTTTTTAATTTTTTTCTTTGAGACAATAGGCATATTTGAAATTGCAGTGAATTTGTTATCGGCAATAATTGAAATTTTAAAAGTTGCCTTTGCTTCAGGTTCATCCCAACATGGAAATGCACGACGTGCATCTGCTGCCTCAAATTGAGTTGTTGCAAGATATTTGATTTTACCATTTTGCTTGTATTGACTACGATAAAAGCCCAATAATCTATCATTTAGAATTCCTTGAAATTCCAAACGGATTGTAGCTTTACCCTTAATTTTTTGTCCTAGTTTAATAGATAATTCCTCTTTTTTCTCGTCGGTTTTAGGAGTAGAATCGATTATTTTAGTTCCAGAAAGAACCTGACAAGATTTTATCTTTAATTCAGCACAATGCATAGTAATCAAATTAGTGTTCTTTTTGCAAGATACAGTGATAACTTCAGTTCCAGAAAAAATGAATTTTTTTAAATCGGGTTCAAATGTTAATTGGTAATTAATTGGATTTGTATCCACGAATGTGATGATTTAGTTAGGCTTTAAGTAGATTTTCCATGAGAATTTTAGAAAATCAAATAAAGGCTTTAAAATGTATAAAATAACAGTAACATTATGAAACAAAAAACTGCATCTCGAAGTGTTAAGATCCTAGTTGCAAAATTAGGACTAGATGGTCACGATAGAGGAGCACTGGTGTTATGTAGAGCATTCAGAGATGCAGGAATGGAAGTAATCTATTCAGGTCTTTTTGCAACACCAGAAAGAGTTGCACAAATTGCAGAAGATGAAGATGTAGACGCAGTTGCAATGAGTTTGCTTAATGGTGCACATGCAACATTATTTCCAAGAGTTGTAAAAGAACTCAAAAAGAAAAAAATCAATGATGTGTTAATTGTTGGAGGAGGAGTAATTCCAGATATTGATCATAAAGATTTGATCAAAGCAGGAGTGGATCATGTATATGGTCCAGGTACAACATTACCTACAATTGTTGAACATATCAATACTGGCGTATCAAAATTAAGAAAGATCTAAAATTAATTTAGAAATTTTATTGAAATTATTTTTTAACGTAATTAATCTAAAGGAAAATCAATTTTACAAATAAGACATTTCCCTCTAATGCCAGCATATTTCACCTCAAAGTATTGAACAATATCAGAACCACATTCCCAACAAGAAATAATGTCAGCACTCTTTTCTTCAAGAGTCATGAAAAGACCCTCATAGAATTTTTCGGCATAGTGTTTTTTACACCATAGATAATTTCAAATTCTAAAATACTATTTAGAGAAAATACACTAGAGTTACAGAAAAGATAATTTTCTGAATACACTGCATTATGAGAGGGGCTTTTAACTAAAAAAGAGATGGGGAAAGTCTCATTTTTGGGAATGCCTCATTAAAATAGTAAAAATTTGAAAAATATAAGAAAAAAGATTATTCTGTGGAATCAGGCCACATCATTTTACGCATTTCTTTACCAACTTTTTCAATTTGGTGTTCATCATATTCTTTCATGTACTTATCAAATGATTCTTTTCCGCCTTTTTTATATTCAGAAATCCACTCGCTGTTGAATGTACCATCTTGAATCATGGTGAGGACTTTTTTCATATTCTCTTTATTTGATTTATCCATGACCATAGGTCCACGAGTTAAACCACCATATCGGGCAGTTTCACTAACACGTCTCCACATTCCATTAATTCCATATCTTTGAATCATATCTACAATGAGTTTGAGTTCATGTAAAACTTCAAAATATGCAATTTCTGGTTGGTAACCTGCCTCAACTAGAGTTTCAAATGCATTTGTTACCATAGAAGCTGCACCACCACAAAGGTCTGCTTGCTCACCAAACCAATCAGTTTCTACTTCTTCTTTGAAAGCAGTTTTGATTAATCCAGCTCTTGCACTTCCAATTGCTTTTGCAATTCCCAATGTTCTATCCCAAGCTTTTCCTGTAAAGTCTTGTTCAACTGCAACAATAGCTGGAGTTCCAAAATTATCAAGATATGTTTCTCGAACTTTGGAGCCAGGTCCCTTTGGTGCAATCATGATTAAATCAACATTGGTTGGTGCTTCAATCCATTTCCAATAGATTGCAGCGGCATGAGAAAATGACAATGCTTTTCCATCTGAAAGATTTGGACCGATTTCATCTTTGTACACTTGTCCCTGAATCATATCTGGAATCAATATGTGAATAATGTCGGCTTGCTTTGTTGCCTCAGCTACTGACATTACTTTGTGACCATCAGCTTCTGCCTTTTTCCAGCTGTTACCGCCTTCTTTAAGACCAATTATTACATTAAGACCAGAGTCTTTCATGTTATTTGCTTGAGCATCACCTTGAATTCCATAACCAATTACAGCGATAGTTTGATCCTTTATTGGATCAAGACTGATATCAGCGTCTTTCCATGTTTTTGCCATGTGAATATGAAAAAATAATGCAAATATTAACTAATTAGATTTCAATGATTTTCTCACATGAACGACATTTTACTGTGACATTTTTTCCAGGTAACCTTTCAAATCGTTTAGAGCCGCATTTTGGACAAATAGGACATGCACGTACGGGTTCCATGAATAATCATAGTCTTTAGATTTAGAAATACTTTGTTTTATTGAATTGAGCCACTACCAAGTATTCTAATGGTTGTGGATTCTGGTTTTAGAATTACAACAATATCACCTTTTTTACATATTACAGGTTTTTCAAAGGATAGTTTCAGAGGAGATATTGAGGTAAATTTTGCAGCTTTGATTTGTAATCCGATATTTACAAGACATCCTTGATTTTCAGCAATTTCACTTTTGTAAAAAGGAGATTTTGTAAAATCAAGTTCCAATTCAGTTTTAATATCAACTACACCTTCTGCTGCAATTACATCACCACGTCCAACCTCATCTGGTTTTGCCCCTTTTACTGCAAGTCCAACTCGTGCGGGACATATTGATTCGGTAACTGGATCATCATGCATTTGAATTGATTTAATCAGTACATCGATTCCTGCAGGATATAGTTTTAGATTATCATATTGTTTGATTGTACCATTTGTTACTTTACCTAAAATTACAGTTCCAACTCCTTTAACATCAAAACAATGATCAATTAACATCTCAGAAGGACCGTCAGTTGAAATAGGTTCTAGTTTATCCATTTCTTCTTTGATTTTATCTTGGTCTACTTTGAGATATTTTTCAACTACAGTTCCTTTGATCATCATATCTAATTTTGCTTCATCAACATCAAAGGTATGGGATAAAATTCCTTTTTCTTTTTTTAAGGAATCAAGTGCAATGATTTGCTCCCCGGTAAATTTGTCTAATTTGTCTACATGAAAAATAACATATTCTGCTAAATTAATTGCCTGAAATAACGGCTGAATTTTCTCAGGAAAACCATTTGGTATTATCCAGGTCTTGATAATATCAGATTCTTTTCTATCAAAAAGAGTTAGATCAGTCTCGGTTCCTTTTTTTCCAAATTCAGATGCAAGGGATTGCTTACCTAAAACTACAAAATTTACAGATTTAACCAATATTCTCAGGCAAGAAGACTGTTCTAAAAACCATACTAGTGAATATTTAGAGAAAAATAAAAAATTGTTTCTAAAAATTATGGAAAAGAATTCAAAGTTTTAGCATAGCTTACAAATCTATGATTTTGAGGTTTTGTTAATTTTTGATGATATTTTTTGATGGGTTTTCCAGTAGCACCATTTAATCCAAGTGGACCTTTAACAAATTTCTCATCATCTGCCCATTTTAGAACCTCATCTGTTGGAGCATAATGATTTATGATTTTTTTATTAATTACAACATCAAGTAATTTACCATATTTTTTAGAGGATGGAACATCTTCAGTTATTGATGCTCCAAAAAAGTAAACACTTTCAATAATTCCCTTGTTTTGTTTCTTTTTTGCAAGATATTCTACTGTACTTAGTATTACCTGAGAGCCCAAGGAATGTCCAATTAATCGAATTTTTATTTTTGGGTTAATGGTTTTAAAATATTCAATGAATTTTCTAAGATTATGTCCATTTTTCTTTGCAATGATTTGTCCTACTGCAAGAGAACGTTTTGCATTTTTGATTAAATGTGCACCAGTTGTGTTTGAATCATAACTATATCCAATTACAGGATGAGAATATCCTAATTTACGAAGTCTGTTTTTTGCCAATACAACTTTGGCCATAGCTCCTGCATTATCATTTCTTAAGCCATGAATCATTATTGTGAATTCAGAAGATTTTTCTAAAACGGTAAATGCCTTTTTCGGATATAGGAAATATGAATTATTTTTTAGAGTCTTTCCAGTAGACAAATCATAGTATCCACGAGTAGTGATTCTAGGGAGTATACTTTTCAATGTAAACTGAAATCATGTTTTCCTAGTGTTTTACAAACTTTGGGATTTACTTTAAAATCCAAGAAAGATGAATTTTCTAAATATACCTCACGATAAATGAGGGTAAGAATGTAAGAGTGTATTAAAGAGCAAAAGTGTTATTTAACAAAAAAATTCATGAGAATTTATGGATTTTACAGCGTCATTAAAGCTAATTCATGCAAATTTCTTCTTTGTAGATATTGTAGGGTTATCAGATACTTCAATGTCTACAAAAACTCAGATTAAAAAAATTGAGGTGTTAAACAAATGTATTTCTGAATGCCAGTCATTCAAATCAGTTCCAATAGACTCCATAATATTACTGCCAACAGGAGATGGTTGCTGTATTGGGTTTATGCAGGGACCAGAATTGCCATTACTATTAGCAGTTGAATTACATACAAAAATAGCAGTATACAATAAAGGAAAAATTCCAAGTGAGACAGTCAGAATACGAATTGGGCTACACAGTGGTAATTGCTTTTTAGTAAATGATTTGCTAGGTCAGAGAAACACATGGGGTCCCGGAATTATTTATGCCAGAAGAGTGATGGATTTTGGAGATGATGCACATATTTTGATGTCGCCTAGTTTAGCTGAGGATTTAATTTCATTATCAGATGAGTACAGGTCAATCATCAAACCAGTTCATGATGTGGTACTAAAACACGGTACAACAATGCTCCTCTATTCAGTGTATGGAGATGGCTTTGGAAATAGTAAACATCCAGAGAAAGGAGCTTCAATTCGAAGTAAATACGGAGAAGAAGTTTTAAGATTACAAAAAACTACAATGTATCCATCAATTGACTTGATACTAACAGTGATGGACCCAGAAAAAATGATTGTTCAGCACAAAAGAACGTACGAAGTTACAAACATTTCAAATGAACCAATAAAAAAAGTGTTACATGGGATTGCATTTGATGTGGACATTCCAGACATTAATGATCTAAACATCAAAGTGTATGATGAAAAAGACAGAGATTGTAAAATTACCAGTATCAATGTGGATAAACCAGACTGTAAGGAATTTACAACATCATTTAGTGAGCCAATTACCAAAGAAGATACGGGTAAAAAATATACACTTCAATATGAAGTAGCAGAGCCTGAAAGATATTTTGAAAATGCATTTTTAATTGATTGTCAAAAATTTAACATGTCATTTCATTATCCAACAGGAAAGGGAATCAAACAACCAAATCTTTTAGAAGTTAATCAAGAAACAGAGAAAAGTACCCCATCAAAGGTAGTTCCCAAAATAACTAAAGATGGAGGAATTGAGAAAATAAGGTGGGAGATGGAAGATATTCCCAAAGGTAAAACATACAGAATAGACTGGTGAAAATAATTTTTTAGTTAATCAATCCACATATCTTTATGAATGAAATTTTTAGCAGAAGGACTATACTCACTTAACATCCCATATCCGCATTTTCTTCCAGCATGTTTGTACTCAAAATATAATGCAGTGTGGAGAGTTGCAGAACCAGTATCTGCTTTTTCCCATAAATCAGAATCAATGAAAAACCAATAATGTTTTTCCATAGTAGGCAACATTGGTCCAAGTTCATAAGAAATTGTGGTAGGGGATTCAAATGAATCACGGGTAAGTGGTTCAGTACTTTTTATGAATTTTGCAGTAATCCCATTTGCAGGTAATTCACCATAATTTTTGATTGCAATATCAAATTGACAATCATCACTGATTGATTTTTCCATTTTTTTAATTGGCCCAGTAGGCCCAATCCAAGGTCGGAATCTAAATTCAGTTTGGATTCTGCTCACTTCCACTTGAGCCTCAAATTGTTTTACGGTTAAAAATAATAATATGACCAAAGCTATAGTTGCAGCAGCTGTTGCTATCTGGGCCCAAACTTCAATTCCAATTTCTAAAAACATCATAATTAAGATTAAAACTACCAGTATTCAAATATAACTTTCAGTATTACGTTATGAGCTGCTTGTAAAATTATAACTAAGAAGGACTCAATTGTTTTTTGTATTCTTCAATATCAGAAGACTCTACTCGGGCAAATAACGGGGATGGCTCACCTAAAGTATGTCCTGAGGAGATTCCCAAATTAGAGATGTCACTCCAAGAAATAGAATTCACATTTCCATCCAACCCTAACTGATCCCAAATTTTTTGTGCAGATTCAGGCATAAAAGGGAAAATAGCAATTGCCAAACTCCTAACAGCATTTACAGATAAAAATACACAATTTGCAGTGCCAGGCCCTTTCTTCCATGGCTCTTTGTGTTGAAAATATTGGTTAAAGTGAGATGAAAACTCCATGATTTTCTTTAGTGCTCTATCAAGATGATTTTGCTCCATTAGAGAACCAACATCAGATGCAAGAGATTTGATTTTTTCTTCTGTCTCAGAATCTTTTTCATCAAAGGAATCAATCTCAGGAATTTTTCCATCAAATGCTTTTTTTGTAAACCCTAGTGCCCGATTTACAAAATTTCCAAGATTCCCAATAAGCTCAGAATTAATTCTAACAGAAAAATCATCCCAATCAAAATTCAAGTCATCTTGAGAGTAAGGATTAATCGATACTAGATAAAATCTAAGATAATCTGCAGGATAGTATTCTAAGAATTGTTTTAAACCAATATACCAATTTCTGCTTTTTGAAATCTTTTTTGCTTGAAGTGTAAGATGTCCTCGAGTCGGAATGTAATCAGGTAATTTGTACTCTTTATCCAATCCAAGTCGCATTGCAGGCAAAAACAGGTAATGATGATAAACGATATCTTTTCCAATAAAATGGTAAATATCAGCTGAATTCCAAAATTCTTTTCCATCAATTCCTTTATCATTTAAAAATTTTAATGCTGTTGAAATGTATGCCAAGTGATTATCAAACCAACCATAAAACACCTTACCCTTTGCATCATCAAGAGGAATAGGAACACCCCAAGGAATGTCTCGAGTGATATCCCAATCAATTAATCCAGATTTAATCCAATTTTGAACATATTTTTTAACATCTTTTTGGAGGTTTTTATTTTCATCAAGCCATGTGGATAAGGAATCTGCAAAATTTTTGAGTTTGAAAAAATAATGGTTTGTTTTTTCCTTAGTTGGAGGTTGACCACAAAGGGCACATTTAGGATCAGTGATTTCTTCAGGTACACGACCACAACTCTCACACAAATCAGAATACTGATCTTCTGCTTTACAAGAAGGGCAAATTCCCTTCACATATCTGTCAGGCAAGAATTTTTTATCATTATTACAATAAAATTGAATTATCTCTTGTTCGTAAATGTGACCAGCATCATTGAGTTTTTTGAATACATCTTGAACAAATTGGATATTTTCTGAAGAACTAGTCTTGTAAAAATAATCAAAATCGATGTTAAAAGCTGAAAAATCATCATAATCACGTTTATTCCAATGAGCAACATATTCAGCAGGAGTTTTACCTTCTTTTTCAGATTGAATTAAAATTGGAGTGCCAAAATCATCAGATGCACAAACATAGTATGCCTCAACACCATTTTGTTTTAAAAATCTGGTAGTGACATCTGCTGGAAGATATGTTGATGCAACATGTCCCAAATGAATTTCTCCATTTGCATAAGGTAAAGCACTTGTAATTATAGCTCTTTTATTCATCAGATAATTCTCAAAAGTAATGTTAGAGTTAAAAAGTTCTACCAGCTGTTTGCGTATTTTACTTGTTCAGGAGTTAATTTATCAATTTTAACATCCATTGCACTTAATGCATCAAATGCAATTTGAATATCGATTTCTTTAGGAACATCGATAATTTTATTCTCCATGGTTTTATGATTTTTAAGAATATACATTACAGACAAAAGTTGGTTTGAAAAGGATTGAGCCATAACCTCTGGCGGATGTCCTTCTGCAGAAACTAAATTAGCAAGACGTCCCTCTCCAATCAAGTAAACTCTTTTGCCATTTTGTAAAACACATTCATCAAGTGTAGGTCTAACTTCTTTAACAGATTTTGATTTCTTTAGTAAAAACTCAGCATCAATCTCAAGATCAAAGTGACCGACATTACCCATAATGGCACCATTTTTCATTTTTAAAATATGCTCTTTTCTAATTACACTAGTCATTCCAGTACAGGTAACAAACATGTCACCAAGTTTTGCTGCTTGTGCCATTGGCATTACCTCAAATCCATCCATGTGAGCTTCAAGGGCTTTTACTGGATCAACCTCAGTTACAATTACTTTAGAACCCATTCCGTTAAATCTTGATGCTACACCACGTCCAACCCAGCCATAGCCGACAACTACAACACGTTTTGATGCCATAAGTAAATTCATTGCACGCAAATAACCATCAATAGTACTTTGTCCAGTACCATATCGATTATCAAACATGTGTTTAGTATATGCCTCGTTAACCAAAATTACAGGGTATCTTAATTTGCCTTGATTTTCTACGGCTCTAATTCTAGTTACACCTGCAGTAGTTTCTTCAGTTGCACCAAGGACTTTCATATCTTTGAATCGCTTATCAAAATGTGCTTTGATATTCATATCTGCACCATCATCAGTGAGAATAGTTGGCTTATGTTTGAGTACTTGATCAATAGACCAATCATAGTCTTTAACAGATTGACCATGCCATGCATAAACATGAATTCCCTCAGATGCCAAAAATGCTGCAATATTGTCTTGAGTGGTTAAAGGATTACCGCCACAAACTGCAACTGTTGCACCTAATTCTTTAGCACCAATAAGTAAAACAGATGTCTCTTTTGTAACGTGTAGACAAAAACCAATAGTGATGCCCTTTAGAGGTTTTGATTTTTTTAATCGATTAATTGTATTATCTAAAATTTGCATATGAGATCTTGCCCATTCATAGGATAGCTTGCCCTCTTTGATCAGTTTTGGACTAGACTTTACTTTACTCATAAGTGAGGGGATTAAAAAACGATATAAAAACACAACTCATGCGAATGTAAATAAATGACAAAAAAATCACATATTCATTGACTTGGAAAAAGATTGCTGAAAAAGGGGAGATTGAAAAAGGCAAAGGTAAAGCTTTCAAAATAGATAACAAGCAGATTGCAATATTTAATCAAGATGGATATCATGCCATAGATGATCTATGCGTTCATCAGGATGGATCAATTGCACCAGGTAAGTTAGAGGGAGATATTGTAGAATGTCCATTGCACTTTTGGCATTATAATATCAAAACAGGCCAACTCACAGATTACCTCAAAGATGTTAAACTTGAGACATATACTGTAGAGACAAGAGATGACGGCATCTACATAGACATATAAAAAATCAAGATTAGGCACACTTTTTATTCTCAGAAATTCTGCAAAGTAATCATTGAATCAAGAGATTATAGATGAAATTAAAAATCAAGATTATTCAAAAATTACAGAAAAAATTGAAGGATTTCTCACAGATGAAATCAAGAAGACAAATGCTGATGGGTTAATTTTAGGATTAAGTGGAGGAATTGATTCAGCAGTTCTCACATACATTTGTAAAAGAAATCTAAAAGAAAAAACACTTGCAATAATTATGCCAGATACAGAAATCACACCAAAGTCAGAAACAGAAGACGCACTAAAGATGATTTCATTGACAGGAATAGAATACAAACTAATTGACATTAATCCAATTGTAAAAGAATATTCAATGTACCTAGAACCAAATGAAAAAGCCAGGGGGAATCTACGTGCAAGGGTTAGAACAAATATTTTGTATTACTATGCAAATTTGAAAAATTATCTAGTATTAGGATCAAGTGACAAAAGTGAATACAACATAGGTTATTTTACAAAATATGGGGATGGTGCATCAGATATCACACCAATCATATCACTATACAAACTCCAAGTAAGAGAGATTGCAAAATATCTTAAAGTTCCAGAAAATGTAATTTCAAAAAAGAGTAGTCCACATTTGTGGAAAGACCACGAAGCAGAAAATGAGTTAGGAATTTCATATGAGGAAATAGATTCAATTTTGTATTGTTTGTTTGAGAAAAAACTACCAATTGATGAAATTCAAAAAATTACAGGGATTGAAAAGCCAATAATAGAAAAAATATTGAAATTAAATAAAAACAGCGAACATAAAAGATTGTTAGCACAAAAACCAGGCATAGAAGAGCAATGAAACTCCAAGATACCCTAAGAAATTCAGAGCAAAAGTTACAAGATACAGAAAAAATCAAAATTTACCTTTGCGGGGTCACAGTATATGATGAATCCCACATAGGACATGCAAGGACAATCATAGTTTTTGATGTGTTAAGAAAATACCTAGAATCAAAAGGAAGGGAAATTGAATTTATTCAAAATTTTACAGATGTAGATGATAAAATAATCAATAAAGCAAATACAGAGAAGGTAACTGCTGAAGAAATCAGTACTAGATATATTGAAAATTATTTCAGAGATTTTGATGGGCTAAATGTAAAACGTGCAACAAACTATCCAAAAGCAACAGAGCATATTGAAGATATTGTAAAATTTATTGAAAAATTAATTGAAAAAGATGTTGCATATGTATCAAAAAATGGAGTGTATTTTGCAGTAACAAAATTTTCAGAATATGGTAAATTATCAAAAAAGAAAATAGATGAATTACAATCAGGTTCAAGAATCCAAGTAGATGAGGCAAAAAATAATCCACTAGACTTTGCAGTATGGAAATTCTCAGAAGATAAACCAGTTTGGGATAGTCCGTGGGGTAAAGGAAGACCAGGATGGCACATTGAATGTTCTGCCATGAGTGTAAAGTATTTGGGAGAAAATTTTGACATTCATGGAGGCGGACGAGATTTAATTTTTCCACACCATGAAAATGAAATTGCTCAATCAGAAGCTTGTACTGAATCACCTTTTGCCAAAATCTGGATGCATGTTGGGATGGTAACAATTGAAGGAGAGAAAATGTCAAAATCATTGGGAAATACAAAATCAATAAAATATGTGGTGGATAATTGGGGACCAAATATTATTAGATTATTTTGTTTAACGGGGCATTACTCCAAAGTTATAGATTATTCAGAAGATATGCTAAAAGAAAACCTCACAAAATGGAGACAAGTTGAGACATGTTATTATGAATTAATCCATGCCAATAGTGAAAAACAAGAAGATTCTAGTGAAATAATCAAAAAAATAGGCATAGAGTTTGATGATGCATTAGAAGATGATTTTAATACACATTTGGCATTATCTGCATTTTTCCAACTAGTCAAAGAAGTAAACAGATTGGCAGCTGAGGAAAAACTTGGAAAAGAACAATCATCAATATTCAAAAAAGAATTAATGAGAATGATGAAGATTCTAGGGTTACAAATTCCAGAGATGACTGAAGAAAAGAAACAGGAAATAGATAATCTAATTCAAAATAGAGAAGAATTCAGAAAAGAAAAACAGTTTGAAAAAGCAGATAAAATAAGAGATGAGTTAAACGAACTGAACATAGAATTAATTGATCATAAAGGAAGAACCATCTGGATGAAAAAAGAAAAAATAAAATCTGAAAATTAAAAATTAATTTTAATTCTTAGTACACCCTAATCATTTTCATGCCCAAAAAAATTAGGAGAGTCTAATTAGTTTCATCTAATTTTCGCGGTGTTTAATAGAATCAAAATATTATAAAAAATATGAATCCGTGGAATAAATTTTGGAGTTGGTATGAAAATAAAATTCTTGGAAGCATCGTAATAATTGCAATTATTCAATTCATTCAAGTTCCCCATATGATATGGAATGCAGATATTATGTTAGAGGCAGGAATTGTATCAAGGGTTCATCCTGTTATTGATTGGTTCTTGTACGGAGTGGATTTAATTGAGATAATATCAATAATCAATGTTGGAATGATAATGTTTAGTTTGATAAAAAAGAAACGTAACGAGAAAAAACTAGTCACAGAAAATAAAAATTAATTTTTTGCATCCCAAACAACGCGTTGAGGGAAAGGAATTTCAATTCCAGATTTATCAAGTGCACGTTTAATCACAGCAAGTAGAATTGGCTGAGCTTGACTCCAATCATCTCTAGGATGCCACACCAAAACTTGAATATTTACACTTGAATCACCCAATTCTTCAACTCTAAATTCAGGTTCAGGGATACGAAGAACAAAAGGCATTGTAGTTTTAATTTCATGTTTAATTACAGATATAGCATTTTCAATATCATCAGCATAAGAAATACCAACCATTGCCTCAGCTCGTCTAACAGTTGAAACAGTTAATGAGCGAATATTTGATGTAAAGAATTTTTCATTTGGAATTCTAATTATAGTTCCATCAAATTTTCTTATCCTACTTGAAAAAGTTCCAATATCTAAAAGAGTACCAGAGATAGCCATATCAGGAAGTTGAATTGTGTCTCCATGTTTTGCAGGTTTTTCAACTATAAGGAAAATTCCTGAAATTAAATTGGAAACCACAGATTGGGTTGCAAATCCAATTACAACTGCAAAAATACCACCAGCAACCATAATGCCAGACAAATCTATACCCTGACTGGATGTAAATGCCAAAAATGAGATTATTATTATTCCAAAGTAGATTAACTTGCCGAGATTTTGGGCAGTGTCTTTAGGTAATGTTGGAGCATAATACTTGTTAAACAATAATTTTACAATTTTGGCACCAATAAGGCCACCAGCCATAATTATACCACCAATCAATAATGAAAGTAAAGTTAGAGTTCCAACTAGATTAGTTTCAGATAAACTCTGAAGGAATTCTAAAGGCATTATTCTAAGCCCATCTCCATACTAGTACTAACAGTGGTGTCTTCCCAAGTTGGAGATTTAGTCCAATCAGTATTCACTGATTCAGATTTTACATCGGCAATACTCACAACTGCACGTTTTCTCAAAGTAACTCGTAATCCATCAAGGATAATTTTAGAATCCTCATAGTATAACGAATTATCAGTGATTGGGAAAATAACCTTGCTGACAGTTTGTCCAGAGGGAAGATTGTTTTCTAAGATAATTTTCATTACACCCTCAACATAAGGAATTGAATCAGTCATATCAGTAGCCAATGTAACTTCAGCATATTTACATAAAGTTCCAGTATCAGGAGAACCATAAAGACCAAATCTTGAATTTGATGAGTTGCAGGTAAACCAATCTAAAGATTCCTTATCAGAATCATGAATTAAAAATATTCCAATTTCAATTGGACAGTGAACAAAAATACTAGCTGCTGAATTTGAACTAAGATAGATTTCCTTATCGAACTTTAAAAAAACATAATTTGTTCTTCGAGCTGGATGATTCAAGGGTCGAACTGGAGCTAGTTCAATTTGTATTTTTTCAGATTTTACAGGGATCATTTTTTCAATAATTTCACCATCAGAATTTTTTCTAAAATAAGAAAATGCATTTGTGCCAACACGTTCAATTTTGATCTCAGTGTCAGGAAGGGTTAGTTCCAAAGCATCATCAACATCATATACACCATAATTTGAAAAATTATTTTCCATATTCTCAGTCATTAGTTAATTTTTTATTTGAAATCTAGAATTTATGCTCTGTTATTTGAAAAGATTGCAATTAACAGTCTAAAAAAAGTCAGATAGTGTTTTTTGTCTCATTAATGCAGAAATATTTCCATGAGAAAGCCATTCAGATTTACTAATACTCATTTTTTGAGATGCCACATGTAATGCATTATCAAAATTATCAGAAAGTATTGGTTTTTGCTTCATTGCCTCACGAATTCCTTCTCGAACCTGCCACACACCTACAGGAACGGCATATTCGGGCCTAATTTCTCGCAAAATAATCACCCCTGCCTGAATTTTCTTCTTACTAAGATATTCCAAGACACCCAATTTCGCTGCAAAATACGCACCAGCAATTGCAGGAGGATGATGAATTCCACGTGCATCCTCATAATCAGAACCAAATCCCAATATTCCATCAGAATACCAAGATTCAATCATTTCATAGATCCAGCGATGCGGAAATAAAACAACAGAAAATGAATTTCCCAAATGATCATATGAAAATACTTTGCATGAATCAATCAAACTATAATCTAAAACATCATCTGCAAGAGATTTTGAAATAATATCATCAGTAGCTGTTATGCTCCATTTTGTAGGGACCAATTTTCTTTTTTTACCCATCATACCAATGCTAAAACATTTTTGGATTTTTGAGATTTCAATTCCAGAGTTATACAAAGTCATTACTGCATCTTGTGCTTTCAGATCTTTATCATAGAATATTTTTTCAATAGACTTTACAGAACTGGTTCCAGAAAATTTTGCACTTTTTATTTCACCCACAGGTCCAAAGGGGGCACTTTCCCCATCCAATGAAACTTTGGGAGATGTAGGTTTTTGAAACAATAAATCAGCATCAGTGGGTTTTGAAGACATTGTAACTTCTTGAAGACTTTCAATATAACGTCCATCTGTTTGATCATTTGAAATTTTTTTTACACCACGAATTAAATTTAATCTAAAATTTACAATCTCTTCTAAAGATTTGCCTTTCCATTTTTCAGGACTATCAAGTAAGCTTGTATCACCATGTATTGGAGGAACCATCGGGCCAACTGAAACCTTTGGATATCCATACGAACCAACAAAAACAGATGGGGGGCTAGTGCCACTAAGTGAATCAGAAGAAAACAAATGTCCATATTTTGAAAGAGATTCGTGCCATTTTGCTTCAATTGCAGTTCGAATATCACGAGAATTTAGAGACATTAAGATAAAAAATTATCAAATGTCTATTAACTTGTCTAATAGAAAACATTGAGTCAAGATCAGCTAAGGAGGTTTAAATCATATTTCAATGTAAAAAAATAATTGCAAAGAATTGTCTCATTTCTTCCAAGCGCAACAGAATTAATCTATGCCCTAGGGGCACAAGAGAAACTTTTAGGCGTAACTCATGAGTGCACATACCCAAAAGAGGCAAAAAACAAGCCCAAAATCATCAATACCGTTGTGGATTCAGAAAATTTGAACAGTAAGCAGATCGATGAAATTGTATGTAAATTAATGAATGATGGTAAAGATATTTTTGTTTTAGATAAAGAAAATATTAAAAACGCAAATCCCAATTTGATAGTTTCTCAAAATACATGTGAAGTGT
>Ga0233434_1002054_pt1 | contig 18324 bp, 18 predicted proteins | sample SI_122_August201_4_FD_182738 | JGI IMG/M metagenome (GOLD analysis project Ga0233434, IMG submission 182738) | Seawater microbial communities from Saanich Inlet, British Columbia, Canada - SI_122_August2016_120_MG | ecosystem: Environmental > Aquatic > Marine > Inlet | place: Canada: British... | reverse complement strand
TGTAGGTTCCCCGGGCTGATTGGCATTTTCCTGGTTACTATTTTCCGGGTCCTTATTTTCAGATTCGGTATTTTCAGGCGGGGATGGCTGATTTTCCCCCTGCTCGTCACCTTCGCTGTTTTGTTCCTGATCTTTGCCTCTCTCTTTGTCGGAAGGTTCGTTTTCACCTTTTTGCTGGTCTTTTTGTGATTCCTGCTCTTCTTTCTTTTCTAATTGTTGGCGTACATACTCTAAATTGTATTTGGCATCCATATCGCTGGGGTCGAGTGAAAGGGCTTTTTTATAAGCTGACTCGGCTTCTTCCAGCTTTCCCAGCTTTACCAAGGTGTTGCCGGTGTTGTAGATCGATTTTCTCAGGATGTCTGGATTTTTTTCATCTAAAGCGGATTGGCTGTAAGCTTGCAGAGCTTCCTGAAATTTACCTTCTTTATAATGTGCGTTTCCCAGGTTGTAGGCGATTCGCGAATCTTCTGGGCGATCAGTATGCGCGTAAGCGAAATTATCAACAGCTTCCTTAAACTCGCCCTCGTGATACTGGGAAATCCCTTCCTGTATTTTGGTATCTACCGATTCAGTAAATCCAGTGGAGGGCATAACAAGAAAAAACAGGGCGGGGATTAGAGCGGGAAGATTCCAAAACATAATTTTAATAATGGGAGAATGGGTGTTCCCGGCTTCAGAGAGCCGGGAACTGTCTAAATTAAAACGTTTCAACTTACCTTCTGTCTCCCATGAGCCTGAGGAGCATGAGAAACAGGTTGATGAAATCGAGATACAGGGTCAAAGCACCGCGAATAGCTTCTTTGGTGTCTTCGTCAGTACCTTCATTTCCAAGAATATTCATCTCTTTAATCTTCTGGGTGTCATAGGCGGTTAGCCCGACAAAGATGAGCACTCCTGCATAGGTGATAATCATATGCATCATGGAACTTTGCATGAACATATTTACCAGTGAAGCAATGATGATTCCAATCAGCCCCATGAACAAAAAGCTTCCCCATGAAGTCAGGTCTTTTTTAGTTGTATAACCGTAAAGGCTCATCGCACCAAAGGTGCCAGCCGTGACTAAAAATGTTGAGAAAATTGAGGCCGTTGTGTAAGCCATGAATATGGCGGAAAAAGTAACACCGGTCAGGCCTGCATAGAGCATGAAAACTCCTGTTGCCTGGCTTGCACTCATTTGCATGACTCTTGATGCCAACCAGAACACAAGCCCTATCTGGGCAATGATGAGAACAATCGGCATAATGGGATTGCCAAAAATGATATTCATCATAGCTGGACTATTAGAAATATAAAAAGCCATGAAACCAGTTATTGCCAGTCCGGCAGTCATCCAGTTGTAGACACGTACCATAAATCGCTGTTGTTCTGCGGCAGTGGCGTCCACACTCATGGTTCTGTATGAGCTATCCATTGTTTATTCCTTTCGTATGTATTAAACGGAGTCTTTTATGCCGACTCTTATATCAAATAAAATCGCGACTAGTGATTGTCAAGTCTACGGGATGGAAAACACGGTATAACAGCCCGTAAAACCTAGAGAAGGCTTAACTGCAATATGATGATATTGCTCATTGGCCCCACGCTTAGTGGTATTTTACCAAAATCCGGGTGGCGAATGCAGACTAAATTCATGATTTTTCCAAAGGTCTTTTTTCAGACAAACAGGTCTCAGCGACCAGAAAAATTAATGCTATGAAAATGAACCACTGGAAACGCTCCTGCCAAATTTTTCTGCGCTCCGATTTCAATTCTTTTTTCTCGATATGTTTATTGATCTGGTCAATATAGATGGTTTTTAAATCAATATCACCGGTGACAGAGCGGACATAACTACCTCCTGTCTCCAGGGCAATTTGTTGCAGTGTGGTCTCATCAAGTTTTGAGAGAATGACTTCACCCTGTTCATTTTTTCTGAATCCACCAGCGCCGGAAGGGTTGGGTAAGGGGGCACCAATTTCTCCACCAATTCCTATCGTATATATTTTTACTCCCTGATCGCCTGCTGATTTTGCGGCTGAGAGGGCTTTCCCTGTTTGGTCTTCTCCATCGGTTATCAAAATCAGAGCTTTGGATTTTTTTTCCTGTGTACGAAACGCTTTGACAGAAGTCTCGATGGCATTGCCTAGAGCTGTTCCCTGTACAGGGATTAATTGTGTGTCAATGGCGGATAGGAATATTCTGGCAGCACCATAATCGAGCGTTAGAGGGCATTGGACGAATGAAGTTCCGGCAAAGGCAACTAATCCGATTCTATCCCCTACCATCATATCCAAAAGATCGGAAATTTTTCGTTTTGCTCTCTCAAGCCGGTTGGGTTTAATGTCTTCCGCCAGCATACTGCTTGAAACATCCAGAGCAACGATGACATCGACTCCGCGCTGATGCAGGTCTTCCCATTTATATCCCCAACGAGGGGAGGTTAGAGCAAGTAAAAGAAAAAGAATAGCCAGAACGACGAAAATAGTTTTGCTGCGATGCCGTTTCTCCACTCCGGGATGAACCAGTCTGGAGAGTAAAGGATTGCCACAAAATTTCAGGGTGAGTTGTTGCTTCTTTCTCATGCCCCAGACCATGAAAAAAACTAAAGGGATCAGGCACCAGAATAAATAAAAATAAACGGGATCACCAAATTGCATGACTTAGGGAATCCTTCTCAATAGAGTATTGGAGAGACTAACTTCCAGTAAAAGGAGCATCAAGCTCGGCACCAGAAAATAGTGGAACAGTTCTTTGTGTTCAGAATGGTCGATCACTTTAACTTCTGACTTTTCCATTTCATCAATCTGATTGTAAATATTTTTGAGAGACTCCAGATCAGTGGCTCGAAAATATTGACCACCGGTAATTTTTGATATTTCGGTGAGAGTGGTCTCATCAATATCCACTTCCTGATAGACATAACGCTGGCCGAAAATAGAGTTGACCAGAAAAGGAGCTTTGCCTTGGGTGCCGACACCGATGGTGTGAATTTTTATCCCGAAGGTTTTGGCCGTTTGAGCGGCTTGAAGCGGGGCTAGTGTTCCTGCATTGTTCCTGCCATCGGTTAATAGAATAATGACTTTGGATGCCGAATCCAGATCCTTGAGCCGTTTCACGGCAATCCCGATGGCTGAGCCGATGGCTGTGGAGTCACCGGCCATGCCAATTTCCAGTTTGCTTAAAAATGATTGCAGGATGCCCTGGTCGAGGGTCAACGGGCATTGTGTATAGGTCTGTTCGCCAAATACAACCATACCTATTCGGTCAGTGGGACGGTTCTCAATGAATTCTGAAACCACTCCTTTCACTACAGAGAGTCGAGTGATGCGTTTTTCTTCTTCTATGAAGTCGAGGGCCCGCATGCTTCCCGAAGTGTCCAAAGCCAACATGATGTCGACACCGACTGAGAGAATTTCTGTGCTCTTGTGTCCTTCCTGCGGACGGGCCAGAGCGATGACTAATAGTGTCATTGCCAGAAAACGGATTATGTACGGGAGTCCTGCATAAAGATCGACCTTTGATGGGCGCAGAGCTTTCAGGGTAGCGAGTGATGGAAAATGCACGGTTGCCTGATAGTCCCTCCTCACCTGAAGGGCAAGCAGAGGCAGCGCTAGAAGGAATAGCAATAGCCATGGATTTTGAAATTGGAAAAAAATCATAGCTGTTTCACAGTTTCAGGAGCAGGAGGCCTGGCTTCCTGAATAAAGTTGATGATAGACTGCATTTCATCCTCCGCCTGTTCAGCCTTGGCAAACTTGACACGGTCGGTTTGAGTCAAGATGGATCGCGCTTTAAGTTTCAGGTTGTCGTTAAGGCTGGGGAAATGTTTGAAATGCGCCGTGATTTCTTCCGTGGTCCATTCCCGTGCTGGAAATTGATAACGGTTCTCCAGATACCTGCGAAAAATTTCAGATAACTCAAAAAAATGTTCCTGAGTCCGACCAATTTGAAGCCACTCTTTATTTTTAAGCGTTTCGAGTTCTTCCAGCGCCAATTGTTCTGCAGTCAAGGTCGGAGCAGGAGGCGGAAGATTTAGAGGGAAAGGCCGCGACTTCCATTTACACCATAAATAGTAGAAGAGTGCTAATAGGACTAGCACTGCCAAAGCCATCCAAAAATAGTTCAACCAGGGCAGGGGAAACTCTTCCAGCGGCTTGATATCGTGAATTCCTTCCGGACTCCCTGGTATGCTGAGAAGAGATTGCACCTCAAAACCCACTTCTGGTGCTTGAATAGTCCCCTTAATATTTTTTCCATTTTGGTCTGGAGCGTTAAAATCTACCTGGACTGAAGGGAGGGTTAATTTGCCAGTGTCATCAATACGAAATTTATACCAGTATTCATGAACGGTTTTTCCACTTATTTTATGAGGCATGCTTTCACCCTGTTCGATAAACTCAAAACCTTTTGGTGGTTCAATAACAGGGGGGACAGGGTTGATATCCGGATCATGTTGAACGGTAATGCTATAGGTCGCGATATCGCCCAGAGTAAAAGTATCAGGAGATACGCGAGTGCTGATGGAAACCGGATTTGAAGATTCCTCAGCGATAGAAAATGAATACGAGCAAAATAAAACGGCAAGAAAGAGAAAAGATTCTATAGAAAGCTTAGCCGCAACTGTTACATTTTTCATTGGCCGGAGTGAATACTCCTGACTTTTGCAAGGCATGAGTCGATGAGCGGTTGCAAAGTTGAACCTGCAGCTTCTGCGCGAAACAGCCAGACCAGAGCTTCCTGACAGTTTCCCAGATCTGCATATAAGCTGCCTACTGCTTGAGCTGCTTTTGCTCTTTCCGGGCTACCGACTTTTTGCATCTCCCATACTGTCATGAACTGGTCGATGGCCTGCTCTTTTAAACCGGAATTCATCAGGCGTGTTCCCACGGCGTTATATTCGTCGCTCAAACTCTGGTTTGATATTTGGGACGTTGACGCGTTCTTTTCCGTGATATCGGGTCTGCTTGCAAGTTTGGTAAACAAGGCCACAAGAGCTATAAAAGTCACTGCTGTGAGGATGATAACAAATACTTTCAGCTTTTTGCTGACTCCATCTGTTGTGATTTCTTCAGGCGCATGATTCGTCATTAATGTTTCTTTTCCCGCATTTTGAAATAGCGGATGATAGGATCAGTTAAAGATCGGTTTGTCTGAATTTCGATAGTATCAATACCAATAGAGGTGAAATAAGTTTTTCGTTTTGCTCTTTTTTGCTGGAACTGTTTAGCGTATTGTTCAGTCATTTCTTTGTCATGCGTGTCGACCAATAGTGTTTCACCTGACTCCGCATCTTCAAGTTGGATCAAGCCTACATCGGGCAGAGTTTCTTCTCGTGGATCGGTGATGCTGATGGCGACCAGATCGTGTTTCTGTTTCGCCAGTTTTAATTTTGCTTCATAGCCATCATCCTGAAAATCAGAAATTAAAAACGCCGTGGCTTTTCGTTTCTGAACATTTAAAAGGTATTCAAGCGGTAAGGAAAGGTTGGTGCCTTTTCCTTCTGGCTTGAAATTCAGAATGGTGCGGATAATATTCCAAATATGAGCTTTGCCTTTTTTAGGCGGTATGGTGTGTTCGATTTTGTCTGAGAACACGATCAATCCGATTTTGTCATTGTTTTTGATAGCGGCGAAAGCGAGGATAGAAGCTATCTCCGCAGAAACCTCATTTTTAAGTTTCTCAGCCGAACCAAATCCGCCAGATGAGCTCACGTCAACCAGAAGCATGAGGGTTAATTCACGCTCTTCTTTGAACTCTTTAATGAAGGGTTGATTCATTCTGGCCGTTACATTCCAGTCGATCAACCGGACATCGTCGCCAGGTTGATATTCTCGTACCTCGCTGAACTCCATTCCTCGTCCTTTAAATGCAGAGACATATTCACCCACCATGATGTCATTGACCAGATAATTGGTCTTCACCTGAATGGCCTTGATACGCTGCAATAACTCAGGCGACAGGTTTTTATCCTGCTCGGGTTCAGGAGTCGATTCATGGAACCAGTCCCGAAAGGGTTGTGTCAGGGTCTTAAGCATTTTTAAGGAACTTCAAGGGTGTCGAATATTTTTTTGAGAATATCATCTGCCGTCACGTTCTCGGCTTCAGCTTCATAGGAAAGCATGATTCGGTGCCTGAGCACATCCATTCCTATGCTTTTAATATCATGTGGTACTACATAACCACGCCGTTGTAGAAAGGCATAGGCCTTTGCCGCACGATTTAAAAAGATAGATGCCCGAGGAGACGCACCAAACTGGATCATTCCCTTCAGAGAAGACAATTGGTGACCCTCCGGATCACGAGTTGCAGCAACCAGGTCGATGATGTAGTCCTGCAGGTTGTCATCGATATAGATTTCATCAAAGACTTTCCGTGCCTGCAAAATTTCGTCAAGTGACACCACTTGCTTAACCTGGTAAACATTGCTGGAGGTGGACATCCGTTGCATGATGAGCTTTTCCTCCGCCCTAGTGGGGTAATCGATATGGAGCTTTAACATGAACCGGTCTACTTGAGCTTCGGGGAGAGGATATGTCCCCTCCTGCTCTATGGGGTTCTGGGTGGCAATCACCATAAAGGGTTCTTCAAGCTTGAAGGTTGTACCGGCAATGGTGATCTGCCTTTCCTGCATGGCTTCGAGCAAGGCGCTTTGAACCTTGGCAGGAGCTCGGTTGATTTCATCCGCAAGAATGATGTTGGAAAAAAGAGGTCCTTTTTTAATATCAAACTCGCCGGTTTTAGGCTGATAAATTTGTGTTCCAAATAAATCGGCAGGTAACAGATCGGGTGTGAACTGTATGCGCTTGAAATCGGCTTTTACCGATTGGGCTAGGGTTTTCACCGCTGTGGTCTTGGCCAACCCCGGCACACCTTCAACAAGAATGTGTTCTCCGGTCAACAATCCAAGTAGCAATCGTTCGGTCAGATATTTCTGCCCTACAATAACTTGCTCCAATTCATGCAAAAGGGATGGGATAAATGTGCTGGCCTGATTGACGTGTTCCGTTATTTCATCGATCTTCTGTACCATTTAGAAAAACCTTTGGGTAAAGTTGAGTTGGTTATTACGGGGGACTGCGTAGAGTGTTCGTGTCTAGAACCTTGAAAATATAGATTAAATTGCGGGAGAATGAAATTAAATTTTTTTAATTTTCCACTCGGCGAAGGACCATGGTCAATAATCGGGGCTGGCAAACAGATTATGGCTCGACTTAATGTGACAATAGCCTGAGTCTTAGGTAAATAAGGCAAAATTAGGCAAATGATAGGCAAAATCGGATTTTAAGCTTTACAAGTGTGGATACTGCCTTAAAATACCGACTACTCTTATTCCAAAAATATCGTTTATATAGTGGAGCGTGTGCGGATGGCTGAAAAAGAAGTCAAAGATATCGATAGCCTCATTGACCAGGGACTGAATGATGAAAAAAGTGAACTGGATCTGAGGGAGAAAGAACTTGATGATGAGGATTTGATAAAGGTCCTTGAATCCGACAAGATTAAAGGTATTACCGCTCTGTTTCTGGAGTTTAACGAGATCGGGGATGAAGGTGTCAAGGCTCTAGCGGCTTGTGAAAAAATGAAATTTTTGACAGCCTTAAACCTGTTTAAAAATACTACAACAGACGAAGGGGTTAAGGCCTTAGCCGAGTCTAAAAATATGCTCAATCTTTCTGAGTTGATATTGAGCGACAACGAAGTCGGTGTTGAAGGTGCTAAAGCCATCGCGACCTCCAATATTCTGGGGAACCTTGTTTCCTTATGGCTGGGAGATAAGCTTGGCGATGAAGGTGCCGAGGCTATTGCTACTTCTGAGACTCTTACCCGGCTGACCCAGCTTTCTCTATACCGCAATGATATCGGGAATGAAGGAGCGTTAGCGATTGCAAACTCCAAGAACCTGAGTAACCTGACGGAATTGAATTTGAACTGGAATTTCCTCGAAGGGGAGGGCTTGGAGGCGCTTGCGGCTTCTGAGACTTTGAGTAACCTGACCCAATTGACCCTGACTTATAATCCGATCGGATGGCGAGGTGCTGAGGCGATTGCAGGTTCTGCCAACTTTAGAGAGCTCACTTTGCTTGATTTGTATGAAACAGACCTGGGAGATATGGGTGCTAGGGCTCTGGCTCAATCCACCAACCTTCCTAATCTTGAAAAGCTAGTCTTGATCCATAATGATGTGGGGGAAGGGGTACAGGCCATGTTCAAGGATAATGCAAACTTCCCTAAGTTGAACGATGTGTATTTTTATGGGGCCAAAGCTGAAAATTAATTTCGTCAAGATTTGACTATTCAGGGGTTCCCGGACTTTGAGCCGGGAGCCCCTTCTGTTTTTTGAGAGCTTTTATTCTTTTCGGATCGTTTAATAATTGTAAAATGACATCTCTCTTTTTAATAGTGAGCTCATAATATGTTTACAGGTGAAAAACCGGATTTGCTCGATATCATGCCTTTCCGGGAAGATAGTATTTATGTGGTGGGGAAGGATGGCATTCCCCAGCACTGGGATGGGGAGGAGTGGTTGCCCGTCCGAACCGAAAATACCAACCCACTGATGGGTATTTGGGGGCCGAACGAGCAATGCATTTATGCCGTGGGTATTGGCGGGGTTGTCCTTTTATATAATGGTAAGGACTGGAAACAGGTCGATACTGGTAGTTACGACTCGCTGAATTCCGCTTATGGCATTGATGAAAACAACGTCTTTCTTTATGGTGTTGGCGGGCGGATGCTATACTGGGACGGGAAAAAATGGGATTATCGCGAACCTAACACCATTCATGACTTGTTCGGTATGTGGGGAGAAGATATAGACCATATTCACACAGTGGGCGGTGAAGGGATTTATCGGTTTTATGATGGTAAAGAATTCCACCGTCGTGAGGATTTGACAGATGAGGAGATTTCTCTGTTTGGTGTCTGGGGCACTCACGGTGACAATATTTATATTTGTGGTTCCCACGGTACGATTTTGAACTACGATGGAACGGACTGGAAACCGATGGAGTCAGGAACCGAAGAATATCTGTTGAGTATCTGGGGAACCTCTGCAGAGGACATATACGCAGTAGGGGATAACGCTGCCATGCTTCACTATGATGGCAAAAAATGGTCACCTATCGAGCCGCTGAAAGATGAGTATTATACAAAAGTCAAAGGGCTTGGTCCGAATCAGGTATATGTAGCAGGTGAAAATGGGACAGTTATTAAATATGACGGTAAAGAATGGAGTGACATGTCACTATGACTTTCAAACGTCATTTAGAAAACAGCGATAACCTTATGGAGCAAATATGTCTGCCTTGACTTCGAGTCATCTTTTGTCTGTTTTTGGGTTCAACGAGAACGATATTTTTGTCGGGGGTGCTGAGGGCACCATGTTGCACTATGACGGCAGTCAGTGGTCGCCCATGGAAACAGGGGGGCGTTGGACTTTTAAGGATATCTGGGGCAGTGCGCCCGATAATGTTTTTGCGGTGGTGACCGATGGGCGAATCCTGCATTATGACGGCAAAACCTGGGCACCTGATGATGATATGGAAAAACTTCCTCCCATGAACGGCATTTTTGGTCTCTCCTCGGATGAAATCTACGCCTGTTCCAGATTGGGTAAAATTCTTCGCTATGATGGCAGTTCCTGGAAATATACTCAGACGGGAACGGATACCGACGTGACCCGGTTATGGGGCTGCAAAGAAAGCGGTATGCTGGCCGTGGGTTACGATGGACTGGTGCTTAAACAGGATGGTGAAGGTTGGACCCGCATGACCTTTAACTCGAATGCCGAGTTTTATGGTGTTTGTGGGTTTGGTCCTGAAGAGGTTTATATCGTTGGGTCTGAAGGTGCTATTTTCAAATTCAACGGAGTCGAGATGACCGAAATGCCTTCTCAGACTATGGAGTTTATTCTTGATGTCTGGGGTCCTTCCCGGGAAATGGTGTTTGCGGTTGGTGATGAAGGAATGATTCTCTATCTTGATGATAATGAATGGACCCGGATAGAATCCAATACCAAAGAATACCTCACCGGTATCTGGGGCAGCAGTGAAGACAATATCTATGCTATTGGCGATAATGGACTGATTCTGCGTTGGAATGGCGAAGACTGGAAAGCTGTAGAATGCTGATGATGCTTGTTGGCCTCACCCCTGAATTCCCCCACCTAAACTGCTTGACACCGGCTTTGGCCTGATGTTAAGGTCTGGTTTCTAAATATTTGATATTAAAGGCGGCCTAATATATTTATCGGGCCTTATTTTAGGCAGGTTGCAAGAGCACAGGTCTCCTGTGCTTTTTTATTATTAGGGTGTTTTTTTAAGCGAAAATACAAATCCCCCCAACCCCCTTCGTCGAAGGGGGAGATTTAATGAACCCCTCTTTCTTAAAGAGGGGCTGGGGTGATTTACAATTTAATGTGCTAGCTAATCACAGATATGTTCAAGCCCTCATTAGAAGAGTTCAAACAGAAAGCCAAATCGGGAAACCTGATTCCTGTTTATAAGGAAATTCTGGCCGATCTTGATACACCTGTATCCGCTTATATGAAAATAAGAGGCGGTGAATATTCTTTCCTGCTGGAAAGCATTGAGGGGGGAGAAAAATGGGCACGTTATTGTTTTCTGGGTTGCGATCCGTCGGTTGTGGTCACCACCAAGGGCCGGGATTTGACTGTAATCAGAAATGGGAAAAGTGAACAGAGCAAAATTGAATCGGGTAGTCCGCTTTCGGCGGTAAAAGAAATACTGGCTCGATATCAGCCCGTGCAATCTGCTGGATTGCCCCGGTTTTCAGGGGGTGCGGTGGGGTTCGTCAGTTATGACATGGTTCGTTTTTTTGAGGACCTCCCTGAAGAAACGGTGGATGATCTCGACGTCCCGGATTCGCAGTTCGTCATCACCGATACCATGCTGGTGTTCGATAATGTTTCGCAGACTATTAAAATAGTATCCAACGCTTTTGTCGAAGGTGACGATCTTGATGCGGTGTATAAAAATACAATCCAGAAAATTTCTGCTTTGGAAGAAAAATTAAAAACTCCATTGCGCAGAGGCACTGCACCCGTTGAAGAAAAAAAAATCCGCGTTGAGCTTTGAATCCAATATGAAGGAGGAAGATCACAAGCAGGCGGTGAATCGAATCAAGGAATATATCTTGGAGGGGGATGCCATTCAGGTTGTGTTTGCTCAACGGTTGAAGTTTGAAATCAGCCGGGATCCGTTTGACATCTATCGGGCGCTGCGAACTGTTAATCCTTCGCCCTATATGTATTACCTGAAATTTGGTGAGCTTCAGGTTGTAGGCTCTTCCCCTGAAGTTCTGGTTCGACTGGAGGATGAAAAGGTGGAAGTTCGCCCCATAGCCGGAACCCGTAAAAGAGGAAAAAACGAGGAAGAAGATCTGGCACTGGAAAAGGACTTGCTAGCGGATGAAAAAGAACTGGCTGAGCATATTATGCTGGTGGACCTGGGCAGGAACGATATAGGAAGGGTGGCTGAAATTAATTCTGTGGAAGTGAATGAGCAGTTTACCATTGAGCGATATTCTCATGTCATGCATATTGTTTCGAATGTGCGGGGGATCTTGAAAAAAGGGTTGGACTGTTTTGATGTGCTGGCAGCGGCTTTTCCTGCTGGAACACTTTCCGGGGCTCCAAAAATAAGGGCTATGGAAATTATTGATGAGTTGGAGCCTACTCGACGCGGACTATATGGCGGTGCAGTGGGCTATATCAGTTTTAACGGCAATATGGACACCGCTATCACTATAAGGACTTTGCTGATTAAAGGAAATACGGCTTATCTTGGAGTGGGGGGTGGGATTGTTGCTGACTCGGTTCCAAAAAGTGAATTCGAAGAAACCATGAATAAAGGGCGGGCTTTGTTGAAGGCCATAGAACTGGCTGAAAAGGGGTGGGTCGTATGATTTTGATGATCGATAATTACGATTCGTTCACCTACAACCTGGTGCAATACATGGGTGAGTTGGGTGCGGATATACGCGTGGACCGCAACGATCAGATCAGTCTGCAGGAAATTGAGGCCTTGAAGCCGCAAAAGATTGTTATTTCTCCCGGCCCCTGTACCCCGGACAAAGCAGGCATCTCGGTGGATGTGATCAAACATTTTGCCGGGAAAGTTCCGATTCTTGGAGTTTGTCTGGGGCACCAGTCGGTGGGCCAGGCGTTCGGCGGTGAGATCATTAAGGCCGGTAAACTGATGCATGGAAAAACTTCGATGATCCGCCACGATGGAAAAACTCTATTTAAAGATCTGCCTAATCCGTTTGAGGCAACCCGTTACCATTCATTAGTATTGAATCGTAAGAACCTGCCTGACTGCTTTGAAATTTCTGCAGAAAGTGATGACAACGAAATTATGGGAATCCGCCATAAGGAGCTTTCTATAGAAGGCGTTCAGTTTCATCCTGAATCCATTTTGACTGCATGCGGAAAAGAGTTGTTGGGGAATTTTATAAAAGGAAACCACGCATGATGTTCCTGTCGGCTCTAAATTCTGTTATAGACGGAAATGATCTCACTGAGAATGAAATGGTTTCTGCCATGACGGATATCATGGAAGGAAATGTGACCGATTCTCAACTGGCTGCGTTTCTAACCGCGTTGCATATAAAAGGTGAAACCGTTGCTGAAATTGTCGGTGCGGCACGGGTGATGCGGGCAAAAGCCGAGAAACTCAATATCAAGGTGACTCCGCTGGTAGACACTTGTGGAACAGGCGGCGATGGAGCAGATACCTTTAATATATCCACGGCCAGTGCTTTGGTTGCAGCAGGTGCGGGGGTTAACATTGCGAAGCATGGCAATCGAGCCGTGTCGAGCCGTTCTGGCAGTGCCGATGTTTTAAAATGCCTCGGTGTGAATCTCGATGCCAGTTTGCCGACTGTGAAGCGTTGTGTTGAGAAAGCAGGTATCGGTTTTCTCTTTGCTCCTTTGATGCATAAGGCCATGAAACATGCTGCCGGGGTCCGAAAGGAACTTGGTTTTCGTACCATTTTTAACCTGTTGGGACCATTGACCAATCCGGCTAATGCGCAGGCTCAGGTATTGGGTGTTTTTGATGCTAAGTGGGTTCAACCTCTGGCAGAGGTTCTTGGTGACTTGGGTTGTTCGCATGCGTTGGTGGTTCATGGCGTAGATGGTTTAGACGAAATTACCCTGACTGGTGATAGTCACATAGCAGAATTGAAAAATGGGAAGGTAAAGACTTATAAGCTCGACCCTGATGAACTCGGTTTAGAAATTTGTTTTTCCGATGAGCTTAAGGGTGGAACTCCAGAAGAAAATGCCAAGATGATTGAAGGTGTTTTGAATGGAGAAAAAGGACCAAAACGGGATATCGTTTTGTTAAATTCCGCTGCCGCTATTTACGTGGCTGGAAAAGCAAAGTCTCTGGAGCTGGGAGTCCAATGCGCTGTTGAATCCATCGACTCAGGTAAAGCGCGAGGTAAACTTGAAGAATTGTGTAAGATCAGCAACGCTTAAAATATTGAACGTAAAAGCAAACTCCCCTTGTATGACGGAAGCTTGCATTATCTTAAAAAAAGCGAGATCCTTCGTCGCCGCAGACTCCTCAAGGATGACAAATCGGTGTTTCTTGTCATTCTGAACGTAGTGAAGAATCTACTTTTTACGTTAAAACGCTGGGCCTATTTAAAGCCACTTTGAAAATGTCGAACATACTAGATAAAATTTTTGCAGACAAACAGAAAGAGCTGTCCGGTACTAAAAGCAAACTGCCATTGCCAGAGCTTAAAGTGCGCATAGGAGATCAGGCACCCGTCCGTGATGTTTTTAAAGCGTTAAACGGAGGAAAAAATTCCAAAATCATTGCAGAAATCAAGCGGCGCACACCCTTCAAAGGTGAACTGCGGGAAAATTTTAATGCAGGTGAAATCGCTGGTGATTATGCTCGCAATGGGGCGGCGACGCTTTCAATCCTGACTGAAACTAATCATTTTGGCAGTCATATTGGTATCCTGCAGGAAGTGCGACCGATTGCCCCGATTCCCTTATTGCGTAAAGATTTTATTTTTGATGAATACCAGATTTATGAATCCAGGGCGCATGGAGCGGATCTGTTTTTGTTGATTGCCACTTGGCTTGAGCAAAACCAATTGACGGACCTGCTCAGTTTGGGAAAAGAATTGGGACTTCCGGCGCTCGTTGAAACTCATAATGAATACGATATGGAAAAAGCCTTCGAGGCTAAAGCTAATTTGATCGGAATCAATAATCGTGACCTTACTAATGGCAAAACCGATTTAGGTATTGCCCGGCGCCTGATCCCCATGGCGTTACAGGAACCTGGCAACACTCTAGTCTGTGAAAGTGGGATTAGCGGCCGGGAAGAGATCGAAGAATTTGAGGGAATTGGGGCGCATGCATTTTTGATCGGCGAAAGTTTAATGACTTCTGAAAATATTCCTGAGAAATTAAAAGAGCTTTTAGGCAATGGTGAATCCACAAATAAAAGTTAAAATCTGCGGGATGACGCAATTGCAGGATGCGGTGTTTGCGGTCGAACAGGGTGCCGATGCGGTCGGCTTTATTTTCTATAAAAAGAGTCCTAGAGCAGTTACGATGAAGACCGTTAGAGAAATTATTTCAAAACTGCCGCCTCTAGTCGATACGGTCGGTGTTTTCGTCAATGAATCTGTTGATCGTGTGAACAAGATCGCCGATTATTGTGGGCTGGACCTGGTGCAATTGCATGGGGAAGAATCTCCTGCGTTTTGCCGGAAAATTAAACGACGCGTGGTTAAAGCATTCAGGGTTAAAGATCTTCAATCCATCAAGCAATTAGAAAAATATCCAGTCAGCGGTTTTCTTCTGGATACATTTTCTGAAAATTTGCATGGTGGCACAGGAAAAACTTTTGACTGGACCCTGGCACTACCTGCAAAAAAAATCGGACCTGTTATTCTGGCCGGTGGATTGACGCCTCGCAATATCAGGCAAGCAGTCAGTCAGGTTCGCCCTTATGGAGTGGATGTGTGCTCGGGGGTGGAAAAATCACCGGGAGTCAAGGACCTCGAAAAGGTTCGCGCGTTTTTGAAAAATATTAGATCTGGGAGCAAATCATGAAGCCGCATAAACAGCCCGACTCTAGTGGGCATTTTGGGGAATTTGGGGGTAAGTATGTAATAGAAACCCTGATGCCTGCTCTGAAAGAGTTAGAAGAAGTCTATGAGGAGGCTCGAAATGATCCGCAGTTTAAGAAGGACCTGGACTATTACCTGAAACATTATGTGGGTCGTCCTACCGCACTATATTTTGCCGAGCGTCTTACTGAACATCTAGGCGGCGCGAAAATATATTTGAAACGTGAAGACTTGACTCATACCGGTGCCCATAAGATCAATAACACCATCGGCAGTGCCTTGTTGGCGAAAAGAATGGGGAAAAAACGAGTGATTGCCGAGACCGGAGCCGGGCAACATGGTGTTGCGACATCCACTGCGGCTGCATTGTTCGGGCTGGAATGCGAAGTGTTCATGGGTGAAGAAGATATGCGAAGGCAGGCCCTCAACGTTTTCCGTATGCGGCTATTGGGCGCGACGGTCACTCCTGTGACAGGCGGAACACGAACGCTTAAGGATGCCACCAGTGAAGCCATCCGTAACTGGATCACTACTGTTGAGAGCACTCACTATATTATTGGTTCTGTTGTTGGCCCGCACCCTTACCCGATGATTGTCAGAGATTTTCAAAAGGTAATTGGCGAAGAGTCCACCGAACAGATCATGGGAATGGAAGGGCGACTACCCGATGTCTGTGTAGCTTGTGTGGGAGGCGGCAGTAATTCTATGGGATTGTTTTATCCGTTTCTGGGGAATGACAAAGTTCGCCTGATTGGTGTTGAGGCCGCAGGTCTGGGAATTGATACGGACAAACACGGTGCTTCCATCACAAAAGGATCGCCAGGTGTTCTGCATGGAATGATGAGTTATCTTCTGCATGATGAGGATGGGCAGGTAACCGAAGCGCATTCGATTTCGGCTGGACTGGATTATCCGGGTGTGGGTTGCGAGCATAGCCATCTGAAAGAAACGGGCAGGGCGGAATATGTCCCGATCAGCGATGAAGAAGCGATGGGCGGATTTAAATTGCTTTCGCAACTGGAAGGGATCATTCCGGCTCTTGAGTCCGCGCATGCCATTGCCTATGTAATGAAAATGGCACCGACCATGAAAAAAGATGAAGTCATTCTGGTTTGCCTGTCAGGCCGGGGCGATAAAGATGTGAACCAGGTAGCAGATATGATGGGAGTTTCGTTGTGAGCCGGATAGATGACCGATTCAAAAGTTTAAATGGCAAAAAAGCTCTGGTGGCCTTTTTCACTGCCGGTGACCCGGATCTATCTGCCTCAAAAGATATTTTCTCGGTGATTGAGAAAAGCGGTGCCGATGTAATTGAGATCGGTGTCCCGTTTTCTGATCCACTTGCCGATGGCCCTGTTATTCAGGCTTCTGCGCACCGTTCTCTGCAAAATGGCACCACCCTGAAAAAAATCATTGAGTTGGTGAAAGATATCCGGAGCCAGTCACAATTGCCTATTGTTCTGATGAGTAGTTTCAATCCTGTTTTTGTTTATGGTCAGGAAAAATTTGTGGAAGATGCGGTCAACGCTGGAGTGGATGGCGTGATCCTGCCCGATCTTCCACCGGAAGAGGCAGGTGAATTTTTAAAGTTCGCGAATGCAAAGAAACTGGATACAATTTTTCTTTTAGCACCCACCAGTACCCCGGATCGGATCCAGATGGTGGGGGAAGCGAGCAAAGGTTTCATCTATTATGTTTCTCTGGCCGGAACAACGGGAACGAAAGAGGCTCTTTCTAAAAACCTGGAAGAGAAAGTTTCTGCCATTAAAAGTAAGGTGAAACTTCCAGTGCTGGTCGGTTTTGGTATCTCCGGGCCCGAGCAGGCTAAAGAAGCCGGGCAATGCTCGGATGGAGTTATCATCGGGAGTGCCATCGTCAAGTTAATTGAATCCCATTCCGACCCTGTCGAGCGCGACAAAAGCATTGCTGAGTTTATAACTGGTATTAGAACAGCTCTCAACTGACTTGGGTGTTGGATGTGAGTCTATAAATCACCCCAGCCCCTCTTTGTGAAAGAGGGGTTCATGAATGCTCCCCCTTCCACGAAGGGGGTCGGGGGTATTTGATTTTCTCCCTTCGGAGCATAAACCCACATGCCTTCCCGTATTTCCGTCATCATCCCCGCATTCAATGAGGAGCAGTCTATAGGGCTGGTTCTCGATGCTCTTCCCCAAGATCAAATTTATGAAATCATTGTTGTCGATAACAACTCGACCGACAATACCGCACGGTGCGCCAGTGAAAAAGGCGCAAGAGTGGTTGCTGAAAAAAGAAAGGGCTATGGCTCCGCTTGCCTGAAAGGAATTTCTGAACTGGATAACCCTGACATCGTAGTATTTCTGGATGGAGACTTCAGTGACTACCCTGAAGAAATTGTGCACTTGGTGAAACCGATAGAATCAGGAGAGTTGGATTTCGTTCTGGGTAGCCGGATGATACTCCCCGAGAGCCGTTTGGCATTGTTGCCACAATCGCGTTATGGCAACCAATTGGCTGTGTTTTTAATACGATTATTTTTCCGCCATAAATATACCGATCTCGGACCGTTCCGCGCCATCCGCTACGACTCGTTAAAATCTATTGCCATGCAAGACACAAATTTTGGCTGGACAGTGGAGATGCAGATCAAAGCCGTTAAGAAAGGACTGCGCATCCTTGAAATTCCCGTGAAATATAGGGACAGGATAGGGGTCTCCAAGATCACCGGCACCTTCTCCGGCACCATCAAAGCCGGCACGAAAATCATTTATACCATCTTCAAGTATTTGTTGACCTGACTCTATAATAGGATACCAAACCCGATATGCTGATTGTGAGTCCGCAACCCAAATTGGACGTTTGCGCTTAAAGCTTATTTCTGCTTTCGTGCATTAGTAGCTTTTTTCTCGTCAATAACTCGCTTCACTTTTTTGCCTAACTCTCTATAAAGTTGATCTTTTTTCGCTATATCGGCAGGGGTTCTAACTGGTAACTGCGGTTCAGGAATCCCTGCCTCCTTAAGAATACTCCGGATTATTTTTAAACCAGAATAGTCTATGTGTGGCGGCCCATCTCCCCAACAACGAGCATAAATCTTTTTTGCGGTCTCTTCGGTGCGCGCCTTTTCGCCGAGGAGGTGTGAGAACGGCGGAGCAATAATGTACCAGTGAGTCGTTGAGTATTTTGATTTGTGGCAGAGTAAAAGTGTACCACTCACGTTAAGCTTTCTATCCTGAA
>Ga0233434_1002041_pt1 | contig 18399 bp, 17 predicted proteins | sample SI_122_August201_4_FD_182738 | JGI IMG/M metagenome (GOLD analysis project Ga0233434, IMG submission 182738) | Seawater microbial communities from Saanich Inlet, British Columbia, Canada - SI_122_August2016_120_MG | ecosystem: Environmental > Aquatic > Marine > Inlet | place: Canada: British... | reverse complement strand
ATAAATCCCTGTTACCGCAAGATTTGTTGGTGGATTTTTAGGTTTTTCCATTATTTTAATTATTTTTCCTTCTTTCACATTTGCTATGCCGAATCTCGAAGGATTATCTACTTCACATAAAAGAATCATTGCACTAGAAGAATCTCTTTCAAATTCTTCTGAAAAATCTTTAATACTTTTTTGAATAATATTATCTCCTAAAAATACTAAAAATTTTTCATTTCCAATAAAATTTTTACAAAGATTGATTGCATGAGCTATTCCGTTTGGAGATTCTTGTTGAATATATGTAATATTCAAACCTAGTTTCCCTCCATCACCATAATACTCTTTAACTTTTTCAAATCCATTTCCTCCGATAATTATTGCTACTTCAGTAATCCCTGTGTCTTTGATAGATTCTAAGCAAAATTCTGACATTGGTTTATTGGCAATTGGTAATAGCTGTTTTGGTCCTGTATGAGTTAATGGTCTTAGTCTAGTCCCATGACCTCCGTGAAGTAAAATTCCTTTCATGAATTCATAATTTTTATTTAGCCTAATAAATTAAATTCATTTTTGCCAATTGGGAACAAGTGATTTTTGAGAAATTCCCTCCCACCATTTTTCATTTTCTAAATACCACTTAATTGTATTTTCTAACCCCTCATCAAATTCTATTTTTGGAGACCATCCTAACTCTTTTCTTATTTTTGAGGAATTCATACTATATCTAAAATCATGACCAGGTCTATCTTTTACATACTCAATCATATCTTCAGATTTTTTCATGATTGACATAATTTTTTTAATTATTGTTTCATTATCTATTTCGTTACCTGAAGAAATATTATATGATGAACCTTTTTTTCCTTTTTTTAATACCTGAAATACTGCTTCACAATGATCATCAACATGAATCCAATCTCTTATATTTTTACCATTGCCATATATTGGAATTTTTTTATTGTTATTACAATAAAAAATAATTTTTGGAATTAATTTTTCTGGGAACTGTCTTGGACCATAATTATTAGTACATCTAGTAATCAAACAATCACATCCATATGTAACATAAAATGAATTTATTAGAAGTTCAGCTGATGCTTTTGATGCCGAATATGGACTTGATGGATTAAATCTAAAATTTTCATCTGCGCTTTGATTTTCTAAACTTCCAAATACTTCATCTGTAGATATATGTACTAATTTTTTATTAAATTTCCTTATTGCTTCTAAAATAGTAAAAACACCGTAAATGTTTGAATCTACAAAAGATTTGGCGTTAGAAATACTTCTATCTACATGTGATTCTGCTGCAAAATTCACCACTACGTCACATTCTTTTACAAATTCAGAAATGAACTGAGAGTTTGTGATATTTCCTTTTATGAATTTATAATTTGTAAATTTTTCAATTTCTGTAAGATTTCTTACATTTGAACCAAATAATTTGTCATCAATGTTGGTTATTGACACTTCTTTATTTTGTGATAAAACATTTAAAATGAAATTGCTTCCAATAAAACCTAAACCACCTGTCACTAAGAGTTTCATAAATATCGAAGTTTTATAGATAGTAAAATTCTTTTGTGTACTTTTTATCGAATTTTCTATTTTTTAATACTTTTATTCCTCAACTTTGTTTTCATTTTATTGGATAATTTACCGTATTCTATTGATTTGGAAATTCATGACACTAAAAATACTGAAACAAGTGTTGTAAATGGCTCTCTATCTGTAATTTGGCGTGACTGGGATAATATTGTAAAGAATCATCCTAAGATGGTGTATGTAAGCTCCGTTAATCCATGTGAATTAAAAGGTCCACATCTTCATACAAAGAGAACTAGTTATTTTACCTGTATACACGGAAGGGTAATTTTTGTTATCAGAGAAAAAAATGGAAATTATGTTGAAATAGAATCTAGTAGTGAAAAACCTGTAATGGTTATAGTACCAAAAAATATTGCATCTGGACATGTTAATTTATCTGATAATGTGTCGAGAGTTCTAACTTTGGCTGATATTTCATGGAAACCTAATGATGATGAAATGAAAAATGTTATTTTTGAGAATTATGATTGGGAAAAATGGAAAAAGAATAATTTTGAATCATAAAACATGTTTAAATTTAATTTAGGAGGGAAATTTATTTCTATCAATAATGAAAAAATCCATTTTAATAATAGATAATTTTGATGAATCCATCTCTAAAATATATTATGATTTATTTCAAAATTATGAGATTTTTTCAATAACCCATTCCACGCATAAACAACTATTAAAAAAAAATATCCCACATCAAATTTCAGAAGAGTACTTAGAACTAAATGACAGAAAAATGATTGATGATTATGCAATTAATGCAACCATTAATTGGCATGAATTAAAATCATTTAAAAAATATTTAACTTATAATTCTATTAATCTTGGTAGTCTTCTTGAACAAGAATTATTCCAATATTTTGCTTCTGTTTTTAATAAAGCTATAATTTGTAAAAAAATTATTGAAACTTTTAAACCTGAAAAAGTTGTTTGTTATACAGAAGTAAATGATTTTGTTAAACAAATTTGTAATTATATGAATATTGATATTGTTTTAAAAAATAAACCAATATCACAAGCACTTGCATTTGATCAAATCAATATTAAATATAATTTATTAAAATTTCCAATTACTTTTAAAATTTCTCGGAAAAGATTTTTTCAACTAAAAAACTTATTTGAACAATTATTCCTCTCTCTTTTTAACTTAAACTCAAAGACAACTAAAACTAAATCTATTTTATTGACAGAATTTAATCCTGCACAATATGATTTACTGATAAATGAATTATCTAAACTAGATGTAAATGTAATACTATTAAATCAAAGAAGATCTGCCATTTGGAATCTAGAAAGTTTCAAAATCATGAAAAATTCTAAGTGTAAAATTTTAAGTTTAAATAATTTTAAAAAAAAAATTAATTCAATAATTTCTATTGAATTAAATAAATTCTCTAAAAACTTAGAAAATTTGTGGAAACTTGATAAAGATTTTGAAGAATTCTTTACAATAGATTCTTTCAATATTTGGAAATCAATTGAAAAAACTTTTCGTAATACTTGTTCTCAAAGATTTCTTGAGTCAGTAAAAAGAATATTACTTTTAAATGAATTTTTCAAAAATTATAACATTGGTGTAATTTTGGAATGGGCTGAATTGGGACAAGAAGAGAAAGAACTTCTCCATGTTTCAAATTTTTTTAATGTCAAATCAATAATGCTTCAACATGCTTTAGATATCACACATTCTGGTATGAATCGATTTAATAGATTTGCTTTGGGAGGATATTCAAATCCCTATATTAGTACTAAACAAGCGTTATGGGGCCAATTACCAAAAAAACAAGCATTGTGTTTTTCAACTAATACTGAAGAGAAAATTTTAGTTACAGGCAGTCCACGACATGATAAATTCTTTCTTGAGAAAAAAAATAAAACAAAAGGAATTATTCTTTTGGCAACTACTGGAGTTACAGGATTATCTCAAGTTGAATCTCCATTTGAAAGTTATGAAAAATTTGAAAATTTTCTTCGTGAAGTAATTAAAATTATAAAAAAATTCCCTGACAAAAAACTTATTGTAAAAACTCATCCAAGATCTGAATTTGATAACCCCATTACAAATTTGATAAAAGAAATTGATCCAACTATTACAATAATTTACAATGCAAATATTATAGAATTAATAAATTCATCTGAATTAGTTATTACATTTAACAATTCAACTATAGCACTTGAATCATTAATTTTAGAAAAACCTACTATTAGTTTACAAATGGAAAAATGGGCAGAACTTGAAGATATCGTAAAAATGAATGCAATTATTTCAATTTCAAATATTGATGAGATTGAATCTAACATTACTAAAATTCTTCAAAACCAAGAATTTCAAAATTCATTATTAAAAAATGCAAATATCTTTGTTAACCAATATTTGTCTTATGGTGGTAAATCATCTAAAAATTTGGCCAAAATTTTAGATGAATTTTAATCTAAATCTTTAAACATCTAATACTCGACATTTTAATTGAATTACATGACTGATTGGAAAATTCCTCTTTACAAAGTTTTTACTGATGAAGAAGATGTAAACTTAATTACTAAAGTTATACGTCGTGGAAATAATTGGGCATTAGGGCCTGAAATTGAAGAATTTGAAAATGCTTTAAAAAATTATGTGGGTGTAGATTATTGTCTTACATTAAATTCTGGTACGTCTGCCTTACATTCTGCATTACTGGCAAATGAAATTGGATTAAATGATGAAGTCATTGTACCTTCTTTTTCTTTCATCTCTACGGCTAATTCTGTTTTATTTGTTGGTGCTAAACCTGTTTTTGCTGATGTTGAAGAAAAAACATTTGGATTATCTTCATCATCAATAAATTCTAAAAAAACTTCAAAAACAAAAGCTGTGATTCCAATGGACTATGGTGGCGCTTCATGTAATATTTTTGAAATAAACCAATTTACAAAAGATAACAATTTAGTTCTAATTGAAGATGCTGCAGAGTCACTTGGTTCTACTATTCAGGGAAAAAAAGTTGGAAGTCAATCAGATTGTTCTATCTTTAGTTTTTGTGGAAATAAAGTTTTAACAACTGGTGAAGGGGGAGCGATTGTCACTGATTCTAAAAAAATTTATGATAAGATAAAGTTAATTCGTTCTCATGGTAGAATGGATCTATCTAAAAATTATTTTGAAAATGAGGCTGATTCTCAATATACTTCATTAGGTTATAATTGGAGAATGTCATCTTTAACTGCAGCTCTTGGAATATCTCAAATTAACAAATTAGACAAATTAATTAAATTACGTCAAAATGCTGCACTAAAGATATCAAATGGTCTTTCAAAATTTAAACAAATATCAATTTTTAATCCACCATCAGGCTATGATAATATTCATCAAATGTACACTATACGATTGACTTCACATGAATTGAGAAATCGATTACATGATTTTTTAACTATGAAACAAATTTTTTCTAAAGTATATTTCCATCCAATTCACATGACTGATTTTTATAAAAATAAATCATCATTTATTGAATCGTTGCCTGTAACTGAATTACTTTCTAAACAAATTCTTACAATCCCGATGTATCCAAATATGACTAATGATGAAATTTCTTATGTTTTAGATGCATTTAATGAATTTTTTGAAAATGAATTAGTTTAGTGGTTTAATTATCCACATATCTGAATTTTCTTTAGCTCTTTTTCTCTCTTCATCACTCAATAAAATTTCTTTTAGCTTCTCCCCTTTTCGTAACCCTATAATTTTTTGTTTTGTGGAAATTTTATCTGCTAATTTTTTAATTTTATGCGATTTCATTTTTGGTACGAATATTTCTCCAAAATTTACTAATGATAAACAATTTAAAATAAAGTTCACTGCATCATCTGCATGAAAAAAATACCTTTCCATATTTACATCTGTAATTGATATTGGTTTTTTATCATTTTTTTCTTGATCCCAAATCTCAAAAACATTTCCTCTTGCTTCAAAAATATTACCAAATCTAATTGTACCAAATTTTGTTGAAGGTAAATGCATACCTGCCCATGATGTTAATCTCTCACCTAATAATTTAGTGGCGCCATATAGTGTTGAAGATTCTACTGATTTATCTGTACTAATATTCAGAAATTTCTTTGGTTGATTTTTCATAACCATTTTAATCATATTTACTGTACCATTGATGTTTGTATCAATAGTTTCAATCGGATTGAATTCTGATATTTCTATATTTTTTACTGCAGCTAAATGAAAAATTATATCTACGTTATTACCTGCCATTTCAACTCTTTCTTTATCTAAAATATTCCCAAGAAGTAATCTTAGTTTGGAACTTTTGATTGATTTCTTTAAACTGAATAATGCATGTTCATCAATATCTAACACTCTGATTGATTTAACTGGGTATTCTAATAATTTACTTACTAATATTTTTCCAATACTTCCAGCACCGCCTGTCACTAAGATTGTTTTATTACGTAATTCCGATTCAATTTTTTTACTATAATTTGATGATTTTTTCTTCATAGTATTCACCAAAAACATGGTTTATTATATTTAGTAATGAAAATTTTATTACTTATTTATACTTCTATTTTTTGTTCAATACTAATATCTACCATTGATGTTAATTTATTGTTTGAAAGCTCTCGTAATTGGTTATGGCTCTATTGGTTCAAGACATATTCAAAATTTATCACTAATTTCTAATATGGAGATTGTTGTTCAAACTAAGCAAAAAATGAATACATTTCTAAAAAAAAATAATTGTAAATTAGTTGAAACTATCAATACTGCAATTAAGGAACAACCTGATTTTGCTATAATTTCTACTGAAACTAATTCACATCTAAAAATTGCAACTAAACTTGCACAAAATAATATTCCTTTTTTACTTGAAAAGCCTCTTTCCCATACTTTGAATGGACTTGATAAATTATTGAAAATTGTTAAAGAAAAAAAATTAATAACTTTGATGGGATGTCCCCTTAGATTCCATCCTTCTTTAAAAAAAATTAAACAACTTTTAGAACAAAAAAAACTGGGAAAGATTTATTCTGTATATTCAGAAAATGGATCTTTTCTTCCTGATTGGCACTCTAAAGAAGATTATAGAAAAAGCTATGCTGCAAGAAAAGAATTGGGAGGTGGAGTTTTACTAACTAATATACATGAAATTGATTACTTGTATTGGTTTTTTGGGAAAACACGCAAAGTTTCTGCGATGTCTGGAAAAATTAGTAATTTAGTTTTAAATGTAGAAGATTATGCATTGATTCATCTTGATTTTTTCAATAAAATGGTAGCTGACATCTATTTAGATTTTTTCCAAATTTCAAAAAGTAGAAAATTAAAAATTGTCGGTGCAAAAGGAATTCTTACCTGTGATTTAACAAATAATAAAGTTATGTTGTATACAACTAAAAAACCTAAATGGATTGTTGTCTCTAAACCAATTTTTGATTTGAATAAAATGTACGTTGATGAATTAAATCATTTTATTCAATGCCTTCAAAATCATGAAACTACTAAAAATCCAATAACAACTGGAGCAGAAGTTTTAAAAACTGTATTTTTAATAAAAAAATCTGTAAGAGAGAAAAGGATGATAAATTACAATGAACTCTAAACAATTACCCGATATATTTTCGTTGAAAGATAAAGTTGTAATACTTACAGGTTCTGGTGGTAGATTGGGCTCAAGATTTGCAGAAATATTATCTGATGCTGGTGCAAATTTAGTTCTTGTAGATATTGATGAAAAGAGTAATCTAATTATCAAAAAGAAATTATCAAAAAAAAATTCTAAAAACATTTTGGCATTATCCCTTGATATCACAAAATCTTTAGATGTAAAAAAAATGATTAATTCCACGATTAATAAATTTGGAAAAATTGATGTTTTAATTAACAATGCCCATTCAGTACCAAGAAAAAATCCTAAGATTTCTGAATCTTTTGAAAAATTCCCTGATGATATATGGGAAATTATGGTTTCTGAAACATTACGTGGTTTATTTTTTTGTACTAGAGAAGTTGGTAAGATAATGTCTAAACAAAATAATGGAGTTGTCATCAATATTTCTTCAATCTATGGTATTGTGGGCCCTGATCAAAGAATTTATGGTAAAAATAAATTAAATTCACCCATAGCATACTCTGTTACTAAGGGTGGATTAGTTAACATGACAAGATACCTTGCATCCTATTGGCATGGTAAAAATATCCGTGTTAACACTTTAACTTTGGGTGGAGTATTTGACAAGAAATTACATAATGCCAAATTTATCAAAAACTATTCTAAAAAGACAATTTTAGGAAGAATGGCATGTAGAGAAGATTTTGATGGTGCATTATTATTTTTAGTATCAGATGCATCATCATACATGACTGGTTCTAATCTTGTAGTTGATGGTGGATGGACTGCTTGGTAAATTTTATGGGATTGTTTTTAATTTAATTCTATTTTTTGCTATCATGTCTGCTATTTGAAATTCAAATTCTGTATCTATCATCAAACCTTCTTCAGGTGTAATTTTACATGGTAAAATTTTAGGCATGTAAATTGTTTCATATTTAAGAAATTTTTTAACATCTAGAGTAAATAATCCATTTAATTGTAACACTATCGGTGCTTCTTGTCTACTTTTTAATTTATGAGGTAGTTTTTTACTAAATTTTAGATATCCTGTTTTCTTTTCTTCCATCATGTTGAAGTATGGATTGTGATGTTGTGGATATACAGAACAAACTGTATCACATTTTTCTTTTTTCAGTATACTGATCGAATTTTTAATGGTTTTATTTGAAATAAATGGAACAGTACAATCTCTGATAACTATAATATCCGAATTGATTTTTAATGATTTTAGTTTTTTAATTCCGTGCAATAATACGTCATTAAAACTTGCATTATCTGTTGCTAATTTTTTAGGACGTAAAAATGGCACATTTGCTCCATATTTTTTAGCAATATTTGCAATCTTTGAATTTTCAGTAGATACTATTACATGACTAAATAAATTTGATTTTAATGAAGATTCGATAGTGTAAGAAATTAATGGTTTTCCGCCCATTTTTCTAATATTTTTGTTAGGTACGCCTTTTGATCCTCCTCTAGCTCCAATAAAACAAATTGGTTTCATTTTTTATTCACTCGTTTTAATTTTCTTTGCCAATTTAATTAATCTGATCAATTCCTTGATCTCACTTACGTCAAAACTTACAGCATTATCAATAAAGTTTTTATTTTTATCTGCTGTTACATGAATTTCTATAATATTTGCACCCAGAATTGCCGCAGTTAATGGAGCTATAATATGATCACAATGATTTGAATAACCATCATAATTTTTTATTTCTTGAAAATTAATTTCATCTAAATTACATGGATATTTTGGTACACAATACAGCCATTTTATTTTTTTATTTGTATATAATTTACTATTAGCAGGATTTTGATTTGAACTAACAATTACTTCTTTTTTTGTTTTCATGATTTTATCAATTAGTGGTGATGTTTTGTTATCCATCAAAACCCTTCCATCAATCTCTCTGATTTTATATCTATTTACAAATGGTTCTAGTAATTCTACTGCTTCAAGATACATTGGAGTGCAAAACCATTCGATTCCTATTTTTTTAGATACCTCATCAATTTTTTTAATATTTGATTCGGTTACAGCTGATTTTATTAGACGATCTTTTAATGGATGGGCTTTTATCATCTCCATATTATATGCCTGAAATTTTACTGCGTCACAACCAGATTTTTTTAAATTCAAAAGTAATTTTTTTAGTAACTCGAAGTCTCCTTCCCAATTTACACCAATTTCACCAACAATGAACATAATGTATTAAAAACTTCTAATGCTATAAGAATTATAATCATTGAAATTGAATCGAAATACTGTGATTGTTAGAGATTCTAGTCTCATCGTTCTTAAATTTTTGGAAATAAATAATTACAAAATAAATACTTTGTATATGTTCTAGAATTTAGTTTAATTTTCTTTTTAATTTTGCTGGAACCCCTACGTACAATGATCCCTCTAAAACATCTTCTAAAAGTACAGAACCTGCACCAATTATTGATCTAGCACCAATTTTTATTTCTTGTTTCATGACTGCTCCTGAACCTATATTTACTGAATTACCAATTTGCGTCTTTCCGTTAATATGAACTCCTGGATTTATTGTTACATAATCATTTATGTTAGAATCATGACCTATTGTAGAATCAATGTTTATGTGAACGTGTTTTCCAATTTTTATATTTACAGTTAGAATTGATCCAGCCTGAATAATTGTTCCTTCTCCAATCGTTACTAATTTTGAAAATATCACTGTTGGATGAATGATATTGGTATATGTTGGATCATTTTTTTCTAACTGTTTTACAATTTTTCCCCTTTGAATTGAATCTCCAACTGTAATAACACATGATACTGATTTCTTATAGTTATTATCAAACCACTCTAGTCCTCCTAAAACTGGAATCCCATCAATTTTTTGTCCGTGTAATGATTTGTCATCATCAATGAAACCTATTATTGAATATTTATCGTTGATTTGATTACAATCGTTAATGGTCCATAAAACTTCTCTCCCAAAACCCCCTGCCCCAATAATCAAAATTTCTTCCATATTTTTCTCCATTTTAGTATGAAATATGTTTTTGAATTAAGTTATTTGATAGTGGTTTTTGAAGAATTTTCATTATTTGTTTAGACGCATTTCCATTTCCATATATGCCATTTTTTACCAATTTGTGCCCATTTCTCTTTTTCAAACCCTTTCTGATACTTTTTTCAATTTCCTCACTTTTGAATTCTTTAACATCAATTACATTTGTACCCCGCTCTCTTCCAAATTGTCTAATGCCAATATTAACAACAGGAATAGAAAAATAACTGGCTTCCGCAATACCACTACTAGAATTACCAACTAAAACCCCACAATGTTTAAGCAATCCTAAAAAATCACATCTTGGTAAACTATTATAGAAATTCAAATAATCCAATTCCTGCGAATATTTTTTTAATTTATTTAAAATTATATCACTGCCAGCATCTGAATTGGGTGAAATCATTATTGTTCTTTTTTTTAATTTAATGATTGCGTCTAGTGTATTATCTATTTGTTTTTCAACTAATTCTACTTGCGTAGTAATTGGATGTTGAATTAATATTATTTCATCTCCTAATAATTTCAATTTCATTTTTTTTTCTATATCTGATTTTAATGATACATTATTCTTGATATTATCAATAGCTAATGATCCTGTATTAAATACAAATTTTGGGTCTTCTCCCATTTTGATAACTCTTTTTTTACTATTTTTTGTAGTTGTAAAATGTATGTTTGATAGTTTTGTTATTGCATGTCTATTGTATTCATCAATTCCTCCTGATCGATCCCCTCCAGCTATATGTGCATTAATTATATTCATGTGTGATGATGCAATTGCCGAAGCGAGCATCTCATCTCTATCCCCAAATACTATATTGATATCTGGCTTAAATTTATGAAATATATCTGTAAACTGTATTATTCCTTTTCCGATCTCTTTTGTTAGATTATTTTTTTCAATTTTCCCTGGAATCATTTTTACTTTGTCATTAATTTTGAATCCATCTTTTTCTATTTCTTTTATTGTATATCCATGTTTTTTTGAAAGATGTGTTCCTGCAACAATCAAAATAAGTTCAATTTTTGGATTTTTTTTTAATTCACTTAACAGAGAACGTAATATCCCATACTCTGCTCTAGTACCAGTTGTAACAAGAATTTTCTTCCTCATTTTCTAATTGTTATTTTCAGAAACACGTTATTTAATTAAGCCTGTTCCTACTTTGAACTTTGGATGCCATATACCGTCTCTATCCTGTTCAAATAATTTTTTATTATACCATTTATCCATAATTTTCCAAAATTCATTTATAGATATTTTAGTAAACTCACAAAATTTCTCTACAATTCCCTGATCCAATTTACCATCTTTCTCTTCAATTATTGGAATCATTTCTTCTCTTGTTTTTATTCCATATCTAATCCATCTTGAACCAATGTCTGTTGTTACGGAGTGACCAAATTTAAGATATTTCAAGTATGGATTAAGCAAATAACTCAGCGTGTCAATCTGATCATAGTCTTCTAGCCATCCTTCTCTTTTATGTTCATGTCCAAGATGTCTAAATCCCCATTTTTTTGCAACTTCATAATTATGAACAGAATTCCAGGGAACAAAATAACTCATATAGATTGGATTTAATCCAAATTTTTCACATTCTTTTACAGATGGAGGAATAGTTAATTCTAAATCTTTTTTCGTTATTTCACCGCTCTTAAGCCATTCATCACTATATCTTTCTACAACATTGTTGTATGGTTGTAACATAGCTGAGCTTTTTTCTTCTGATTGTTTACCTCCGTATGCAAAACTGATATCTTCACCATATATTAGCAACTTAACTCCCAACTGCATAGCCATTCTGTACGGAAAAGCGTAAATTATTGAATCAATATACCAAGATGATTGACCTAATTCTTCAAATGTTTTACGTGTAAGAAATCTATTTACTTTGATATTTGGTTGCAGTTGAATAATGTCACATCCAAACGTATCTGAGAGATTATCTAAATTCTTTCTACCTATTTCTGTCCAATCCACATTACCCACCGTAATTAAAACTGGATTCATTTTTAATTTTTCTTTGATTAAATAAGTTTGTAAGTGAGAATCTTTTCCTCCTGACACTGCAATTGCACAATCATAACCATTCCCATTAGATCCACGATATTTATCACAAATTTTCTCCAATTGACTCCATCTATCATCCCAGTCAACTTTCTTTTGATTTTCAAAGTTAGTACATGGTGCACAAACATCATTTTCATCAAACTCTAATCCTGGACGTGTATTTGGCATTAGACATTTTTTACAATATTTCATAACTGTTTTCAAACGATTTGACATATATGGACTTTGTTGAATTTTAATTTTGTCCACCTCTAAAATCTTATTACTAAAAATAAATTTATTTACTCCTATAATCTAGGAGTATTTGTATTCATAAATGAAAACAAATTTTAAAAAATCAACTGGTGATAGTGAAAAAACTGACTTTGCAAAATATGACAATGTCGATAACTCAAAAAATCTTACTCCTGAAGAATTTGAAGATTTTATAGTTAAATCTGGAGCAAAAGGTTCTTTCATGGTTTATAGATCTAAAAAATCTGATGATGAGTTGGGTATTGATGAATTATAATATGGGCACATAATTTTTAAAAATACAAACTATGTCAAATGATTTACAAACTTCTCTTGAAAAATCAATGGAAAAACTTCATACTAAATCATTTGATGATTGGGTAACAAATTTTGCATTAAATCTTGAAAATATATGGGATGAATCTTCGGCATCCAAATTAACTCCTATTCTTAATAATAATCAAATTCAACATGAATCTGCAATTGTAATTGGCAGAGGCCCATCAGTAAAGAAAAAAAAACATTTAGAATTACTTGCTGATAGTAATTTTAAAGGAACCATAATTTGTTGTGATGGAATATTAAAAACTGCTTTAGAATTAGGAGTAACCCCTGTAAAATTCCCAAAATTTTATGTTGTATCAATAGATCCATATGATCCTGCAAAAGTATTCTATGAATCTGAAATAGTTAAAAAATATGGTCCAACAATAACTGGTATTTTTTCTACTATAGTTAAACCCACAACAGTTGAAAATGCAAGAAATGCTGGTATCAATATTCATTGGCTTCATTCATTGTTTGATTATGATGAAGGAAAGAAATCATTTAATCAACTTTCAGCACAAATGATTAGATCAAAAAAGAAATTTGGTCTACCTGCAATACAAACTGGTGGAAATGTTGGTACTTCTTCATGGTTTATAGCTTGGAGAATATTGAAATGTAATACTGTTTGTTTAATTGGAATTAATCATGGTTGGGAAGAATCTGATTCTTGGGAAAAAATAATTTCTCATGGAAGTGATTTAGTAGATATCACTGCTGTTGATAGAGATAACCCAAGTTTTAAAAAATTATTTCGGACAGTACATAATCCGGATTTTGATTGTAATTGTATAATTGATCCACTTTTTCAATTTTACAGTTCTGCTCTAAAAGAATTCATTTCAAGATCCCCTGATTGGTTAACAACAATCAATTCAACAGAAGGAGGTTCCATATTTGGAAAAAAAATTACAGGCATGAAATTCCAAGAATTTCTAGACAGGTAATTATTTTTTTAAATATTTAAATTCATTGTGATTTAAATACACGTTCCAAATACAAGAGTATTAAATTGAAAACTCTATTTGTTGTACCTGAGATTAGACTAGACAGTGCCCCATATCACTTTCCTCTTTGGGCTGGAGTTTTGGCATCTATTATAGAGCAAAAAGGTGGAGACGTTGCAATTTTAGATCTTAATGCTTTACGAGCAAATTATGGTGGTTCTCAAGTTCCAACTAAAATTATTGAAGATGAATTATCCTCTGAAAAATGGGATTTAATTGGAATTGGCGGTTTAACGACAACTTATGCAAGAATTAAACAACTTGCCCCTCTTATTAGAAAAACTTCTCCATCTTCATTATTTATTGGTGGAGGTGGATGGTGTACGTATAATCCAACAGAAATTTTACAATTAATACCTGAACTTGATTTACTAGTTATTGGTGAAGGTGAAGAAACATTTTCAGAATTATATGATGAAATCAATACCAATTCAAATGATTTTGAAAAAATTAATGGATTGTGTATGCGAGAAAAAAATGAAAATTTTAAATTCACTGCACCTAGAGCATTAATCGCTGACCTAAACACAGTTCCATATCCTGCCTATCATTTATTTGAAACAGATATTTATTTTAGATATTCATCAATTCCTTCATCTCCTGAAGCTTTTAATTCTAAAAGACGTGTTTCTACGGTCTGGGAACGTGGTTGTCCTAGAGGTTGTACTTTTTGTTCACATAATGGGATGTCAAGAATTGATTTACAAAATATTTATGGTGAAGGAAATAGAAAAGAAGGTGAAAAATTAGTTAGAATATCTGATAAAGAAAATGATACCTTTCAATTACCTGCTAGATGGCCTACTCCAAAATATGCTGTTGATAATGTAAAACTCTTACAAGAACAATTCAATACTGATTTTATTACTATCCTTGATGAAAACATGACTAGTAATCTAAAATGGACAAAAGAATTTTGTGATCTTTATGTCAAAGAGGGTCTTGATCAAACAGTTAAGTGGGGAACATTGGGTGATGCACCAAGTGTAGCAGTGCATCCTGAAATTGTTGAGCTTATGAAAAGTGCTGGTTGTGTATACATTTCATTTGGATTTGAATCTGCATCTGATAAAGTTTTGAATCAAGATATTCAAAAAGGACAACTTCGTTCTCATTTGCAAACTACTATTGACACGATAAAAAAATCTAAAATGCATCCACTTACTACTTTTATGATTGGAAATATGCATGAAAATATTGATGATTTAATGGAAACTGTCGACTTTTGGATTCAAAATGGAGCTGAAGTTGATCCTTTCATTTGCACTCCTTATGTTGGAAGCCCAATTTTTTATGATAATCAGGATTTCCTTCTTCAACAATATGATTCTAGATTAAAGATGGTGGCTGATGGAAAATTTAATGTTCATGATGATCTTGTAAAGAAATGGAAATTAGATGCACTAGACAAATTTATGACTGATTGTGGTGATGCAACAAAATACACTGCAACTGTAAGTCAATATTTTACTATATCTGAATTATTTGCTCTAAAACAGTTCATGTATACTCACGATACTAGGAGATTATTACAAATGGCTCACCAAAAATTTGATGAAACTGGTTTACCTCAATGGAAACATAGTGACAAATGGGCTCACTATTGTGAAGTGTGTGAATCTAGGAAAGAATTAGAGAATATGGTAAGTCTCGTCACAAATAATTAATTGTAAATCATTTGTAATGCTGTATTTTATAATATGTGATATGTCGTAAACTTTAGATAAATAATAGATTAAATTAAAAATATATTTTTAATTTTTTCTAGAATTAAATTATGATGAAATGTTAATGTTTTTTTGATTATTATGACTAGAAAATTAGTTTCCAAGTAATTATATCGTAAAATTAGAAATTTCATTTTATATGTGAAAATATTTGATTTTAATGTGTGACTATGTTTAAATAATTATTTTATTTATTAAGTTTCATTGAAAACAAATTTCAAAAAAGATGATTCTGATTCATCTGTTACTGAACTTAACAATGATCAACCAAAAAAAGATCTCACTCAAGAAGAATTTGAAGAATATATTTCAAAGTCTGGAGCAAAAGGTTCTTTCATGATTTATAGATCAGATAAAAAAGATGAAGAACTTGGTATTGATGAATTTTAATTCTTTTATTTAATTTTGGTGATTAAATGACTCTGCAAGAATCTATAGAGCAAATAATGAAAAAAAAACAATATGAATCCTTTGACGAATGGGTGTGTAATTTTGCTCTTAATCTATCAAATATATGGAAAGAATCATCTGCAAATGAATTAACTAATTCTACTAATTTTAGTAAAAATTTACCTGCAATTGTAATTGGTCGTGGACCTTCTATTAACACCCACAATCATTTAAAATTATTAGCTGAAAGTGACTATAAAGGAAATATAATTTGCTGTGATGGTAAATTAATTGATGCACTAAAAGCTGGTGTAACACCTTCTAAGTTTCCCAATTTTTTTGTAACTACAATTGATCCAATCCCTGAAGTTGAACAACATTATGATGATCAAATTGTAAATGATTTTGGTCCAAAAATTAAAGGCATATTTACTGTTTTAACTAATCCAAACGTTGTCAACAGAGCAAGAAAGGCTGGAATTAAAATTCATTGGTTACATTCTTTATTTGATAATAATGAAGGAAAAAAATCCTTCAATCAAATTTCTAGATTAATTGTTAGGGCAAAAAATCATACAAATGGCCTACCTGCAATACAAACTGGTGGAAATGTTGGTACTTCTTCATGGTTTATTGGTTGGAAAATTTTAAAATGTTCTACGATTGCACTAATTGGAATTAATCATGGTTGGGAAGAATCTGATTCTTGGGAAACCATACTTTCACATGGGCATAATTATGATGTTTCTAAAGGAATTGATCGAAATAGCTCTACATTTGAAAAATTATTTAAGAAAATTTACAATCCTGATTTTAATTGTACTTGTATTTTAGATCCTTTATTTCAATTCTACAGCATGGGATTTAAAGAATTTATTTCTCGTTCTCCTGATTGGCTAACAACAATTAATGCAACCGAAGGCGGATCAATTTTTGGTGACAGAATTCAAAGTATGAAATTTGAAATATTTTTAAAAAAATATACAAATTAATCTTTTTACGGCCAACTTTTTATTCTAGTTTAAATATACTTTAGGTATGAACTAGTTCAATGAAGGTCTTATTCATTGTACCTGAAATTAGGTTGGATTCTGCCCCAAACCATTTTCCATTTTGGGCTGGTATTCTGGCTGCAATAATTGAACAAAAAGGTGGACAAGTAGGAATTTTAGATCTTAATGCTCTTCGTGATAAATATGATGGAAATTTAGTATCTACAAAAAAAATCATTGATGAATTATCCTCTGAAAAATGGGATTTAATTGGAATTGGCGGTTTAACGACAACTTATGCAAGAATTAAACAACTTGCACCATTAATCAAAAAATATTCTCCAGATTCTTTGTTAATTGGAGGAGGTGGTTGGAGTACTTACAACCCTATAGAAATTTTACAATTAATCCCAGAATTAAATTTGATAGTGATTGGAGAAGGTGAGGAAACATTTTCTGAGTTGTATGATGAAGTGAATAATGGTTCAAACGATTTTGATAAAATAAACGGTTTATGTTATAGGGATAACAATAATGAACTAAAATTTACTGGACCACGTGCATTAATCGCTGACCTAAACACAGTTCCATACCCTGCTTATGATTTAATGGAAACTGATATTTATTTTAAATATTCATCACTATCACTTTCTGCAGCTTCTTTTAATTCTAAAAGACGTGTTTCTACGGTCTGGGAACGTGGTTGTCCTAGAGGTTGTACTTTTTGTTCACATAATGGAATGTCAAGAATTGATTTACAAAATATTTATGGTGAAGGAAATAGAAAAGAAGGTGAAAAATTAGTTAGAATATCTGATAAAGAAAATGATACCTTTCAATTACCTGCTAGATGGCCTACTCCAAAATATGCTGTTGATAATGTAAAATTATTAGTTGACAAATTTGATGTTGATTTTGTTTCAATTTTAGATGAAAACATGACTAGTAATCTAAAATGGACAAAAGAATTTTGTGACTTGTATGTTTCTGAAGGATTAGATAAAACTGTTAAATGGGGAACCTTGGGCGATGCACCAAGTGTATCTGTTAAACCAGAAATTGTACAAACAATGAAAGATGCTGGCTGTGAATACATTTCATTTGGATTTGAATCTGCATCTGATAAAGTTCTAAATGAAGATATTCAAAAAGGACAACTTCGTTCTCATTTGCAAACCACTGTTAACACTATCAAGAAAGCAAAAATGACTCCAATCACTACTTTTATGATTGGAAATATGCATGAAAATATTGATGATTTAATGGAAACTGTAGACTTTTGGATTCAAAACAATGCAGAAATTGATCCTTTCATTTGCACCCCTTATGTTGGAAGCCCAATTTTTTATGATAATCAGGATTTCCTTCTTCAACAATATGATTCTAGATTAAAGATGGTGGCTGATGGAAA
>Ga0233434_1002036_pt1 | contig 18415 bp, 13 predicted proteins | sample SI_122_August201_4_FD_182738 | JGI IMG/M metagenome (GOLD analysis project Ga0233434, IMG submission 182738) | Seawater microbial communities from Saanich Inlet, British Columbia, Canada - SI_122_August2016_120_MG | ecosystem: Environmental > Aquatic > Marine > Inlet | place: Canada: British... | reverse complement strand
TCGGCCGAAGTCGAGGTCAAACACGGGGTACTCGTCTCCTGGTGTCACTGCCTGATCCTCGCGTTCGACGGCGGTCAGGTGGGTTTTGTCATATCTACCCAGGATCTGCCCAGTGCGATCAAGAATGACACTCGTGTTGTATCTGCGACCCTCGCGTCCCTCAAGAAGTGGCAGGATCACATACATGGAGTGACTGGATGCGAGTCCGGCGATCCTGTTGAAGAGAGGATTCTGCTCAGCCTCACCCGGTTGCTGCCACAAAGATTCGTCGCCCATACAATTGGCATACTCGGGAAGACAGACGATGTCAGCACCCAGGTCACCCGCTTGCTCCACCAGAGACACGGCGGCGTCCTGCAGCAGTTGATAGTCGACACTGTCACCGACGGCAGGCGGTTGAACGGAGGCGATATGCACGAGACGTGGCATGGGATTCCAAAAAAGAGAGGTGATGGGTACTTAGTGAAATGACGGTTCCGTGGTCCAAGTGAGCAATTTTTCCCAGCTTGCCGTTTGCCGCTGCCCCATTGGAGCCTTTCTTTGCGGACATCTGACAATGTCCATTCGCAAGCTGCACGACAGCTTTCGCCCCCACAGGAGCCCGACAATCCCATGAGTACAGTTGACTACGTCGTCATGGTCCTCTACGCCTTCGCCATGGTCTGGCTGGCGCTGATCGCCAGCAAGCGATCGCAGGGAACAGATGCCTACTTCGCCGCGGGCCACTCACTGCCGTGGTGGATGGCCGCGATCAGTCACCACGTATCCGGCTATAGTGCCGTTGTGTTTGTCGGGTTTGCGGGGAAGGCGGCCAGTGCCGGGTTGAGTATGTGGATGTTATTCTCCGTTCCCTGCTTCATTGCCATGATGCTCGGGGCGGGTCTGTGGGCACCTCGTTGGTCACGCCTGAAAGTGCTGACCCCTGTGCAGTACTTGGAGGAACGCTATGGGGCGCCCGTGCGTGTTACGGTTGCACTCGCCGGCATTGGCGTGAAGTTTCTCGATCTTGGCATCAAACTCTACGCCATCGCCATCGTTGTGCAGGTGGCAACGGGATGGGGGCGCACACCGATCATCATCATTGGCGGTGTCGTCACCTGCCTCTATGTGCTCATCGGTGGTCTGTGGGCGACGGTGCTCACCGATCTCGTCCAGTTCGCCGTCCAATTCGTGCTCAGCGCCGTCGTTGTGACGGCCGTCCTGGTTGCCGTGGGTGGATGGGGATCCATGTGGCAGCAGTTGCCCGCAACACATGGTGACCTTTTCAACGCCGGTGCGGGTATACCGATTGAATTCTGGTTCGTCTACCTCATTGTGGTCATTCTCAGTTACAATGGTGGCACGTGGGGGCTCGCCCAACGTTTCATCTCTGTCGGGGATGCTCGCGACGCGCAGAAGGCGGCCTTGCTCTCTGGTGCCCTGTTCCTCGTCTATCCTCTCGTCATCTTCGTGCCGGCCTGGTCTGCACCGCTGATCATGCCACAGTTTTTTGATCCCCTCACAGCAGCGCCGATCGCTGGTTTTGACCCGGACCAGACTTATGTCCTGGTAGCCAAACATATCCTGGAAGGCATGGCGCCTGGTCTAATTGGCTTGCTCGTGTGTTCCATGTTCGCCGCGACCATGTCGATGATCGACAGCGATATCAACTCGCTGGCGGCAGTCTTTACCAAGGATGTCTGGGAGCGTGGCCACAAGGAGCCACTCACGGATGCGCAGCTAACTAAGGTTGGCAGGGCCGCGACGCTTGTCTTCGGGATGGCGGTTCTGGGATCGGCGCTGGCTGTCGACGGTTCACCGGGAATTGGCAAGGCGTTCTCGCAGACGGTCAAGCTCTTTGCTGCTATTCTGCCGCCCGTGGCGATTCCACTCATGTTCGGCATGCTGTTCAAGCGTGCAACGATGCGAGGTGCACTTGGTGCACTCATCGGCGGGTTCGTCACATTCTTCATCCTGAGAAGTATCTATCCGGACAATTTCGTCGTCTCCACCGGCGGCGAGATGGTCGTGGCGTGTATCATCTTCTTCGGCGACGGATTCATTTCTCGACGTTCGCCTGAGAAAGAGGCAGAGGTCGAGCGGTTGTTCGAGCGGATCGAGGGCAAGCCGACCTCGTAGGATTTTTGGAGATCGTCATGAATGTCCTGCTCGTCGGTGGCTCAGGCTTGGTGGGCACTTTCATCACACCGTATCTGCAACGGCAGCATACAGTGCGTGTGCTCGATGTGAAGCCACCGCAGCACGATGTGGATTATGTCGAGGGATCGATCACAGATCCCGAGGCCCTGCGCCGCGGCCTGGATGGCATGGACAGTTTTATCACCGTCGTGATGAAGGGTGGGCAGGGAGGCTTCACACGCGATCACACAGTGGAACTGGCTGTCGATAATTACCAGGTCAACTGCCTGGGACTGCATGTATTGTTGCTGACGGCGCATGAGATGGGGATTCGCTGCGGGATCCATACGGGGACGATGAGTGCCCACAATCGAAACCGAACCTGGTATCCCTCTGAGGATAGTGTGCCTCTTGATGGGCCCAATGTGTATGGCCTGACCAAGGCGCTGTCGGAGCAGATCTGCCAATACTTTGTACGCGAATTTCAGATGAATCTTGCCGTGTTTCGTATTACCGGGCCTTCAACGCGCGAACGTTATCTCGAGCGGCGTCGGGCTGAGCCTGTTCTTGGCGTCGTGCCAACAGACGAAGAGGATCTGGCCAATGCCTATCTTGCGGGTCTGGAGTTTGTGCAAGGAGGTGGCGGGCGCTTCGACGCTTTCTTCATCGCCGGTGATGAGAACAGCGAGCAGGTAAATATCTCTAGTGCGCGGGCTCTTCTCGGATGGGAGCCCAAAGCACATTTGCTGTTGTCGTGACGGACCAATCACCCTCAGCTCGAGAGCAGCGCCAGGTGGCGCTGCAGGTCCAGGATGCACGGCGCCTGCTTTCCCGGCGGTATCTGGAGGAAGTCGATCGCCGCAACGAGGAATTTCTCGACAATCCAGACGATCGGCCGAACAGCGGCTTGCGTGAAGGTGAAATCGCTCACGCAGATGTGAATGCCATCATTCGCACCAGTGAGAAGACCGTCATCTTTGGCCAGCAGACGCGCCTGCGCGCTGGGATCCTGATCAAAGAAGACGATCGACTGCCGCGTTTTCAGGCTGACCACGATGTGGTCAACTATTTCTACAAGTCGATCCGTCTCATCCCAGACTATCTGCTCGATGCCATGTTCGCTCGCGGTATCAGCGTCACCATGGTGAAGAGCCGAGATCTACTGGTCTTCGAGGGGCCACGGTGTCACCAGTCTTTCCACACGGGTAGAACTCGCAAGACGATCTATCTGCCCGAGGGGGTGTTGATGGCGGCCTTTGAGTCGGGCTATCACCCTTGGGCATTCAGCGAAATCCTGCTACAAGAAGCGTGGAAGCTGCTCGACTACTACCTCGTGGTCGAGTTGGCGCGTCACGTGCAGACATGGATGCACGGTCATTTCGGCATTCCAGGTTACTACTGGATCAAGGACATGCTTCTGGCATTGAACAAACACCGCCGCATTGCCGGCGAACGCGAAGAAGCCGTGCGCAAACGCTTTCGCCGCAATTCGAGGCGCGGACTACGTCGACAGTCGAAGCAATACGACGAATACGACGCAACGTCGACGGACACGGAATTCATGAAGTTCTACCGCCACTACTTCTGGGACTTCTACGGCTGGGACCGACCGGGGCGAGAGAATCGACCCGCCGAAGAAGGGCGGCCTGTATTTGACCAGGGCCAGGTGGCGAAGTCCGATATCCTCCTGCGAGATCCGTATCACGTGGCGAATGACACCTTTGACGAGCGTCGTGAGGCCGTCTGGGGTGTGCTGAAGATCGATGCCATCAAGGATGCCTTCGACTATCCGGATGAGTATCTCGTCGATCGCGATATCGTGCATCGAATCGCTTTCGACAAGGCCCGTCAGCGTGGGCAGTCACTGGAACCAGCCCACGTGCAGGATCTTATCCACGACTTGAAGGACGTCAGCCGTTTCGGTGTTGATCGCCCGGAGGGATCCATCGCGCTCATGGAGCAGATGGTAACCAAGGGCCTGCCGGGTCTTACAGCCTTCTATGATGCAGTGGCCGAGGAACATGCCTTGGGGAAGCCATACATCATCTATACCGGTGACGACGTCGATCTGGTGGCCGAATTCAAAACGATGATACAGCGTCGTTCGTCGACGGGACCGGAGGGGACCCCCAACAGCGTCAGCAATGATGTCCGCGACTATCTCGCCATGCGACTGCTGCGCCAGATTGGTGACGAGTTGGACGGTTTTCTGCAACTGCCGAAGCGTGAGCGACTCGAGGGGCGTTGGTTTCTGCGCTCGCTGACACTGAAAGCACTGGAACTTGCCCGTCCTGATCTGGACGAGGCCGACCGCGAGGAAATGGTGGCGGCACCCGCAAAAATCGACGGGCCCTCCCACCACGTGAGCAAGCTCGCCGATGTCGCCAGCAGTGTGTTGCGCCGGTTGCCCGAAGATCGAGAGTCGGATCTGCTCTTCGACATTCTGCGCAAAATGGATCTGCATGACGAGTACGATGGCACGCTACTAACACAGGCACGAGACCTGAGGGACGATGGCGAACTCGACTGGTGCAACAACCAGCGAGGACTGATCAATGACTTGCGCCGCCTGGTTCCCGAGAATGCACACTCGAAGAGTTCGGATCCTGCGGGTGTTCGCGCTCGACTCAATCGATTCGACTATCTGCAGCGTCACTCATCCGATCAGGAGGAGCTGCTGGGTCTGCTGGCAGGTATCCTGATCCGTATTGACCGCGATGAGAGCTACGAAGCCGTCCTGGAGCGCATCGTGGATGTCGGTGACCACGCACTGGAGGATCTGCGACAGTTGGCAAAGACCGACGAACGTGAGGTTCATCGCCTCGGCATCCGCGATGGTGCATTGAGAGTGTTGAAGGGATTGATGGATCGTCACGAGCGGGTGGCGTCCACGACCGTTGCGGTCGATACTGACCGATCAACGAACGAACCTGGAGACATACGATGAGACGCGTTTTGATGTGTTGCTGGCGGCGGGGGAACCAGCAAAAGTGAAGATCGCTACGTGGAATGTGAATTCCCTCAAAGTGCGGCTACCGCACGTGCTGCAATGGCTCGAGACGGCACAGCCCGATATTCTCGGTTTACAGGAGACGAAGCTGATAGACGAGAATTTTCCTGTCGCCGAGATTGAAGATGCGGGATACCATGTCGTGTTCAGCGGCCAGAAGACCTACAATGGCGTGGCGATCTTGAGCCGTGAGCCAGCAACCGATGTCCTGATGGATCTGCCCGGTCTCAAAGACCCGCAGCGGCGCGTGCTGGGCGCGACGATCGGCTCCGTGCGATTCCTCGACGTATACGTGCCGAATGGCCAGAGCGTCGGGTCGGAGAAATACACATACAAACTTGATTGGCTCGCCGCATGTCGAGACCATCTGGCAGAGCAGTTGCAGTCACACGAGCAATTTGTCGTCGTCGGCGATTTCAACATCGCGCCAGAAGCAAGGGACGTGCACGATGCCGTCGCCTGGGCGGGTGAGGTGTTATTCTCCGATGCGGAGCGTGCGGCTTTTGCAGCGATGCTCGAATTGGGGCTCACCGACACGTATCGGATGTTCGAGCAGGAAGAGGGGACCTTCTCCTGGTGGGACTACCGCATGGGGGCCTTTCGGCGCAATCGCGGCTTGCGCATCGATCACATCCTCGCCTCCGATGCACTGCGACAGATTTGCACATCCTGCCAAATCGATCGGACCCCCCGCACGTGGGAGAAGCCATCCGATCACACCCCCGTCATTGCTGAATTTCAAGGCCAACCGATCTAAGCCAAGGCGGCGTTGTCAGGCTGGCTATCCCTTGGGTTTGAAGCCTATGCGATCGAAGGGATTCACAACGGCTGTCGCCACATCACCGAGATGGCTGTTGATGCGTTTCAGTTGACGAAAATAAAGGGCCAGTGCCGTCGACTGATTCACTGTCATATCACCGACAGGTGCCGCAACCAGATCGCGTACACGATCGTCACACAACTTGCTGAGCCACTTCGTTTCTTTCAACACTTCGTGCGCAACCGCCTCATCGCTCTCTTCGATCGCCTTGCGCGTGAGGGCGAAGTTGGTCGCCACCGTCGCTTCGATCCGCTGCAGGTCTTCCTCCAGCGGCCCTGCCTCGAGGCGACTGGGATAACTTCGTGCAAGTTCGACGATGTTCTTGGTGTAGTCGCCGATACGCTCGATGTCGATGACGATGGTTACGAGCATCATCGACCCCGTCAGATCTGAGCCAGCCCGCACGCTACAGTGTGTAAGCACCTTGCGTCGCACTTCCTGCTCAAAGGCATCGACCTCCTTGTCGCGGGCCAGGATTGCGTCTCGCGCATCCGGATTCTCGCTATGTCGCAAGGACTCCACGGCCTGACCAAACATCTCTTGATCGATGTCCAGCATCCGGTAGGTGTCCTGCCACGCCTGCGCCAGCAGGTTGTCGGACTTCCACAACTCCATGATGCTTTTCCACATACCAGACCTCTCGCTGCGCGAAGTTGATGATCTCTATCTGAAAATGATGAAGATCAGTGGGACGAAATACAAGCTGATATAACAAGTGACGAAGATGACGAGATGCCGTTTGGACTGGCTCGCATAACCCCCCACGTATTCCGCCAGACCGATGGGTAATCTCTTGAGGGGATAGAAGATCGAAATACCGAGGACGTTGAAAACCAGGTGCGAGAACGCAACGGTGATCGCCACCTCGTGCTGTGTCGCCAAGGCAGCCAACATGGCGGTAACCGTCGTGCCTATGTTCGCCCCCATTGTGTAGGGATAGATCTGACGAAGCGTCACCAGACCCGCCCCAGCAAGGGGAATGATCAGCGATGTTGTGATCGAGCTACTCTGCACCATGATCGTCATGGCGATGCCGAAGAGCAGGCCGAGAACATCGTTGCGGAACAGATACTTATGGATGATGACCTCGATGCGGGCCAACATCAGAGATCGCATCGTTGCAATCAGCCCCCCGAGAGAGCTGAACATGAAGACCGCGGCGACGACGGCCATCACAAATGGCGCATAGGGTACGGACCCGAGCAAGGCATCTGTCAGATCAATCGCCGGACTGACGATCGCCTTCAGTGGATTGAAGAGTTTCACACCCCCGACATCAGCGAAACCATGTTCAAGCCAGGTTGCCGCTCGAGCGATGAAGCCAAAGCGCATTTCGAGGGGGAACAGGACGATCACAGCACCGACATTAAAGAAGTCGTGGACGACACCAGCGGAAAAGGCGCGGCGGAATTCGACGCGATTGGCAACATGACCAACGGCAACGAGAGTGTTGGTGATCGTCGTGCCGATATTGGCGCCCATGATGATGGGAATGGCTGTTGTCAGAGACAATCCACCACCAGCGACAAGGCCCACGACGATCGACGTCGTCGTGGAAGACGACTGCACCAATGTTGTGGCCACGACTCCTGTGAGCAGGCCGACGAAGGGGTCGGAGGTCAGGTTGAGAAGAGTCTCCGCGAAACCCTTGCCGAAGAGTTTGAAGGAGTGTCCCAGCAACTTGATGCTGTACAGAAACAGATAGAGATAGATGACGATGAGAAGGGGCTTCAGGCGGTCCGGAATAGTCATCCGATCACGGTCTCTCTACGTCGGGTTGTTGACAGCGATGGCAGCGAAACGAATCTCACCTTTTCCGCGTTGTCGGGCAACGGCTGGACGCATATCGAGCAGTGTCGCTACCCTGGGATATGGAGAATAGGGACAACTCAACAGAAACAAGCGCGATTCTTCCGCCGCTGCAGGCCGTCGAGGAAGGGATGTTCATCGACATCAAAGGACCACGGGATGGGGCACCGGTGCTTGTCACCTGTATAGCCGGGGGCGAGGGCGGCACCGATCTCGTCCCAGAGCAGACCGTCACAGATACGGCTTTCGCTGATGCAGCGTTGGCGAAGGACCTGCGCGTGCAGGCCTTCGGCGATCTGATGGAAGATCTGGTGGAACGCTGCTACGATGAGGGTCGCCGACTCTTCACTTTCGACACAGATCTGCTCGACCATGCCCGCCGACATGCACACACAGGGGGCGGACTCGTCGAGATTCTCACCGACGTGAAACCCGCTCTGCGACATCGTCAGGCGCAACTCACCAAGCAGCCACGAGGCAAACGTGGGGATCTGGGACTGTCCGATTACTTGCGCCACGCCGGCTTGCCATTGGCGCCACACCTGGGGTCCAAGCAGGGCGCACAGCGCCTACGATATGTCCGCCAACAATTGCTCAAGCACAATGCCTATGCGTCGATCACGGGGACGGCGAAGGCGAAATGGACGAAACTGCTGAGGCAGGGGGAACAGGATTGTCTCGGGTTGCAGCGCTTGCTCATGGCCCTGGCTCCCATTCACGGCTAAGGACCGAAATACACTGGTGTGGCAGCCCGCGCTGTCATGGCAACCAGCTGTTTGACTGGGATATTCTTGCCGATCTGCCAGGACATCCGTAACTTACGTAAGTGCCTGTTTTTATGACAATTTTTACATATTTCGCGGCCACTGAAGAGTGCGTCTCGACCAGCCAACACCTATGGATCCAACACTGACGAATTCCCTGTCGCACGCCGCCGCCCTGACTCTGGCTGCCGTTTTGCATCGACCTGCCCCCGCGTATCTGCCAACCGCGGCCCGACGAATTATGACGGCCTGTTTGCAGATTGTGATCATTTGCTTGGCGCTGCTCTGCCTCGCTGGCCCGGAGAACGCAAGGGCAGCTGAATACGACGAGTCTGATCAATATCTGGACTCTGAGAGTGATTCTGTCGTCGTCGTTCGGCGTGGAGAATCGCTGTTGGGTATCGCGGCGCGGCTACTTCCGGCAACCGACTTTTATACGACGGGTGAGTTGGCTGAGGCCATCCGGGTCGCCAGTTCGTTCGATTCAGATCGGCTGATGCCGGGGCAAACGCTGCATGTTCCACTCGCGTCGGGTTCACGTGGACGCATCGCGACGGATGGCACGGAGGTGCGTGGCCTGTACGTGACTGCACGAACAGCGGGAAGTGCACGCATACTGGCTCTGGCAGATTCGTTGATCGCTGTTGGTGGCAACACGATCATCTTCGACATCAAGGACCGGCAGGGCGATCTCAGCTATCCATCACGGGTTCCCCTTGCTCTGGCGACGCAGGTCGACTCGCTTGCGCCCATTCGTCGGCCGCGGGCATTGGTTCGCGAACTGCACAAGCGACGTCTGCATGTGGTGGCGCGACTCACTTGTTTCTACGATGAACGACTTGCCGCAGTACGACCCGAATTGCGGCCGCGGTCGCTGGCAGGCGATGGTGCCCCGTGGGGAAAGGGATGGCTCGACCCGTCTCTGCCGCAGGTGCAGGATTATCTGCTTGAGATCGTGACAGAGGTCTCACGATTTGGTGTAGACGAGATTCAGTTGGACTATGTCAGATTCCCTACGGAGGGCGATCTGGCGGACGCGCTCTTCGACTTCGACACATGGCATCTGGCTAAACACGAGGTGATCACCGAGTTCGTTGCTCGGACCCGAGGGCGACTGATCGACACAAATGTTTTGCTCGCTGCAGATCTCTTCGGGGTTGCTGCATGGGGACGCGAGGCGGATCTGCGCCGACTGGGGCAGAAGCTAACCGATCTCCTGCCGCTTCTGGATGTGGCGAGTCCCATGCTGTATCCATCGCACTTCTTTGGCCCTTTCCTGGGGATTGAGAGGCCATCCGACTATCCCTACTACCTGGTTCAGGCAGGCCTGCGCCGTCTCAAGCCATTGGCTGAAGTGCACGGTGTTGATGTGCGACCCTGGTTACAGGCATTTCCCTATGGCGTCACCGGCTTCGACGAACAGTATGTGACAGAGCAGATTCTCGCCGCGCGCGACGCGGGGGCGCAGGGATGGATGTTATGGCATCCGGCGAATCGTTTTGATGTATCGCTGGAAGCGATGCGGACGCTGCACAATGGCCGGGTCGTCGAATCGTTACGCCGACAGCCAGAATTGCTGGGCAAGCAGACTGTCGAGGTCGAACCCGATATGTAGCGCCCTATGCGTCTGCAAAGGTGCCTACGCTGAAATGAGCAACGACGCCGTATCCTGTCAGGGGATGCGGCTTTTTCTCTTTTCGGGCCCGCACAATGGTGTCTGACTCATCTTATGTCCTGATCTCGCCATGACAAAAAAGACAATAATGTTTCATTTCGATTACCGTCGAACAAAAATGTCTTATTTCGGATAGAGGAGTTTCCGATGTTCTCAGAGGTGCGACGTGGTGATGTGCAGATTTCGTTGTAATTCCTCTTTATTGGTGAGAAAAGCGGTGGTATCAGGAGAAAAGATCACGTAATCGCTGGGTTAAGGGCCTGAAGCCGGTCGAACCAACGTCTTCTTGAGGTCATTTACGACATTTATGTATGAAAATGCACCTAAATCAAACACCGGATCAAGGATGAGAACCCTGCGACGGCGGCCGAGTTCACACGTTGTCTCATAGAAACAACGGCTTAGCCTCAGGTCAGCATAAACGGTGAATCTGCTGATCCACGACGTAAGTCCGCACTTTACAATGGATCACTTATTGCTTTTTCTCATCACGTTCGCCAACCCCCTTGTTCCTCGGAGAGAGCAAAATGAGTGGAAGTAGCGCCAGGCAGCGAGCTATTGAGGCCGTCAACATCTACAGTCCTACAGCGGAACCGCTGAATTTCGCCGAGACCCCCGCCGGCGAACTCTTCGGGTCGAATGTGTTCAGCACAAAGGTGATGAAGATCCGCCTGCCCAAAGAGATCTACAAGTCCGTCCTGGCCACGGTTGATGAAGGTGCCAAGCTGGATAGCTCGGTTGCTGATGTCGTCGCTTCGGCCATGAAGGACTGGGCCATCGAGAAGGGCGCCACGCATTACACACACGTCTTCTACCCACTCACCGGATCCACGGCAGAGAAGCACGATAGCTTTCTGACGCCCGATGGTGCAGGTGGAGCGTTGAGTGAATTTTCTGGTCAGCAGCTGATTCAGGGCGAGCCCGATGCGTCGAGTTTCCCCTCTGGTGGTCTGCGCGCCACCTTCGAGGCGCGGGGTTATACCGCATGGGATGTGACCAGTCCTGCCTACATCCTCGAGAACCCGAATGGTACGACTCTGTGCATTCCGACGGCTTTCATTTCTTGGACTGGAGAGGCCCTCGACAAGAAGACGCCGGTCCTGCGTTCGATGCAGGCTCTCGATATCCACGCCAATCGTATCCTGTCCCTGTTTGGCCACGACGAAATCGGACGGGTGCGTTCAACTGCTGGTCCTGAGCAGGAGTATTTCCTCGTAGACCGCAACTTCTACTACGCCCGCCCGGATTTGCTCAATGCAGGTCGCACGCTTTTCGGTGCTCCTTCTCCGAAAGGTCAGGAATTCGACGACCACTATTTCGGGGCGATTCCTGAACGGGTCCTGGCATTCATGCTCGAGTGCGAGCGTGAGCTGTTCAAGCTGGGGATTCCGATCAAGACGCGTCACAACGAGGTCGCGCCTGGACAGTATGAGATCGCCCCTGTTTTCGAGAACAGCAACATCGCCACCGATCACCAGCAGTTGATCATGACGACGCTGAGTCGAATCGCCAACAAGAGTGGCATGTCCTGTCTGACCCACGAGAAGCCCTTTGCCGGTATCAACGGTTCAGGCAAGCACGTCAATTTCTCTCTTGGCAACTCGACACAGGGCAATCTGCTGGATCCGGGTGAAACACCACACGCCAACGCCCAGTTCCTCGTGTTCTGCGCCGCGCTGATCCGTGGTGTCGATTTGCATGCACCGCTGCTACGTGCTGTGGTTGCCTCGGCTGGAAATGATCACCGTCTTGGTGCCAACGAAGCGCCACCGGCGATTATCTCCATCTTCCTTGGGGATCAGTTGACCGACGTCTTTGAGCAGATCAAGTCGGGTGGTGCCAGGTCTTCGAAGAAGAGTGGGACACTCACGGTCGGTGTTGATGTGTTACCACCCCTGCCAAAGGACGCTGGCGATCGCAACCGCACGAGTCCCTTTGCCTTTACGGGTAATCGCTTCGAGTTCCGCGCCGTGGCGTCGAACCAATCGATCGCCGGGCCCCTCGTGGCGATGAACACGATCGTCGCCGAGTCCCTCGACTACTGCGCCACCGAGTTGGAGAAGGCGACCAAGGGGGACCCGAAGAAGCTGAATGCCGCTGTGCAGAAGCTTTTGAAGGACATCATCAACAAGCATGGCCGGGTCATTTTCAATGGCGATGGATACTCGGAGGAGTGGCACGCGGAGGCGGCCACACGTGGCCTGCCAAATCTGACGACCACCGTCGATGCATTGCCTGTGCTCACATCAAAAGAGGTGGTCAGTCTCTTCGGCAAATACAAGGTGTTGTCGAAGCGCGAACTGGGCAGTCGCCTGGAGGTTTACCTCGAGCAGTATTGCATGACCGTCACCGTCGAGGCAAATCTGGTTGTCGAAATGGGCAAGACGATCATCTATCCCTCAGCGATGCGTTATCAGAGTGAACTGGCGGCAGCCGCTGCGAATCTGAAGGATGCAGGTGTCGACGCCGACCTGTCTGTCCTGAAGGAAATCACAGATCTCACGAAGGGTCTGCTGAGCAGCCTGGCCGCTCTGGAGAAGACGATGGCGTCAGAGCACGGTTCGATGCTGAGTGAAGCGAAGCACGCGTGCAAGAAGATCCTGCCGGCGATGCTCAAGGTTCGTGAGCACGCAGATGCGCTGGAAGGACTCGTCGCCGACGACTTGTGGCTGCTACCGACGTATCAGGAAATGTTGTTTATCAAGTAGAGATGCTGCGACCAGTCGCGTTGTTTGCGGGACGCCTGCGGGTTCGCAGGCGCGATCCGTAGTCGCACCTCAGATTCGTTCGGACGAGAGCGGTCGGCGTTAATTCGCCGACCGCTCTCTTTCGTTGTCAGCTTGGTTGGCTGTCAGCATCTGCCGACGATCTCGCCGATACGGGTAGGATCGATCTTCTCGTCATCTATCCAGATTTCGAAGTGCAGGTGCGGGCCCGTCGACACACCCGTGGATCCAGCAATACCGATCTGGTCGCCCGCCATCACGCCGCTTCCTGCCTCGACGTTGACGCTCGCCAGATGCGCATAGAAGGTCTTCGCACCCCCTCCGTGATCGATCACGATGACCGTCCCCATCCGACCCTGTTTGCCGTAGTTCTGCTCGACGAGTTCGATGCGTCCGCCCCGAGGCGCGAAAACGGCTGCCTGGCGGCCGACGGTCAGGTCGATCCCATCGTGATGCACCATGTCTCCATCAATTGGATGACGACGCATGCCAAAACCAGATGTCACACGTGCACCGGGCATCAGGTCATCGAGGGTGGGCGGTGGCGTGTTGGCACCAAAGGGTGGGATGGGATTCAGCTGTGCTGTAGTTGGGGACAATACACCACTTCCCGCAGCTGGCTGTGACGTACTCGTTTGACCATCTGCGTCGGTCATTGGCGACAGGGCCGCCGTCGCAGCAGTTGCAAGACAGAGACAAAGAACGGCGAGGGGCGAGTGCAGGCGCCGATTCGGTCGATCGTCGATGATCTGTTGCAGGCGCATTTTCAATCTCCCATGTGGCCCCATGGTGGCGACGGTTGCTGTGGATGTCAGTTGCAAGCCAAGGATCCGAAGCAGTGACTGGCCATAGGATCTGGGCGTGATGTCGCCGGATGCCAGCACCAACTGATCGCAGGAGATCTCACATTCTTGCCTCATGGCGCGTGTTGTCATCCACACGACAGGATGGAAGAAGAACAGAGATTGCACGATCTGCTGCAGTATCAGCCCGACGTCATCGCACCGTTTCACATGCGCCAGTTCGTGTGCCACGACACTCTCGATCATAGCAGGGCCGGTGCCACTCCACACGCTTTTTGGCAGATAGATTACGGGATGCAGAATCCCCAGAGTGAATGGCATGACGGGCTCGGTACCAGCGACGAGGCGAAGGGGCTGGCGTAGTGCGAATCTTCGACTCCAGCGATCGAAGGTTTCGCGAGGAGGGCCGGCCGTGATCTCTTCGCTGCGTGAGATCAGCTGTCGATAGGCTCGCCGTCGCATCATCAACCAGCATGCTGTGACGCCCACACCAAGGACCCACAGGACGAACAGGGTCTGAGTCCAGGGGATGCGGGCCGAGGGAACGGGCGCTGAAGGCATGGCTCGCGCGTCAGACCAGAAGATCGGCTGGGAGGCCTGGACCTCCGAGTGGGCAGGGGGGCGTGCCGTCTCTATACGTGACACACCATTGAGCAGGTGTCCGATACTGACGGGTGATGTCACACTGGGTGGGACCACCAGCCGCATCAGAACCAGTGACAGCAGGGCATAGCGCAGATTTGCAGCGCGACGAGGCAGGAATCGATTCAAGCTGCTCACTATGAGAAAAACAACGGAGGAGGCGAGGGTCAGCTGCCACAGGATTTCGAGGCAGGCATCTATCTGCGCAATACTCAGGACCATCATGCCCTCGGCTCTTCGAGCACAGCATACAGTTCGGCGATCTCATCGGGCGTCAGGGTATTTGCGTCGGCAAAGAGCGAGACGACGGGGGCAACTTCTGTCTCCAGAACACCCTCGGCGAAGTCTCTTACCATGCCCGCCAGACCACGGGCTCGTGAGATGGCTGCTTCATACACATTGAGGCCGTGGAAGGATCGCTTCTTCGCCAACTCCTTTTTCACCATGCGCTCAATAATTGTACGCGTCGTCGAATACGCCCAGTCGTGTGGGATACCAATCCGGTCGTGCACTTCTCGTGCGCCGAGGCGCCCTTCACGCCACAGGATCTTCATGATGTCCAATTCGGTTCGCGTGAGGGTCGGAAGGGAGGATCGTTTTTCAGTCGCGGGCATGTATGTCTCTCTTGAGTGTGCTACATGTGTAGCGACTGTATTATCGTCGTAGTGATGTCGCTTGTCAAACCAGCGTGCGCCGGGCCCACACCTTCCATAGGATATGTAGCACACAGTTGGATTTCACTGAGACCAAACCACCTGAGAGAATGATTGCGTGCGACTGATCCAGATCACGGACCTGCATCTTTCCGATCGAACGGACACGCCAGCCGCAGCGGCTCTGCAATGGGCGATAGCTGAAGCAAACAGACTGGCTCCTGATCTGGTCGCCGTCACCGGTGACATGACCACGTATGGCACGGCGACGGCAGCTGGCAACTTCCTCAAGGAGGCAGAGGCGCTGGACGTTCCGTGGGTCTTTACACCGGGGAATGCCGAGCTCCGTGATCCAGGAGCGATGCCGATTCTGGCGCCGTGCATGGGCGGCAAGTCGGTGCATATCGGGGAGGTGCAATTTCTGCTGCCAGACACCTCCACGGGGCGCCTGTCGGAAGAGGAACGGAACTGGCTCGTGGCTGAGAGTCAAGCAGCCGCGTCGCGTGTCATTCTGACGCACTACCCGACCGACGTACTTGATCAGGATTCACGGCGTTGGATCGAAGCGTGGCTGCAGGAGCAGCCCGTCGAGATGTATCTGGCAGGCCATCGGCACTTCGACCGCTCGCGCCGAATCGGCGACGGGCAGGAGATCGTGACACGAGGTCTCGATCCGGAGAAAGCCTTCGGCGGGCCACCCGGAATAAGTCTGTTGGAGCGAGACGCCCATGGCCAGTGGGTTCTCGAACAGATCAGTTGGCCCCATGAGCAGAATCTATTACCGGCGGATGTCGACCATTCGCCCGTGGGCTGGTCGATTCATGGAGACCCTCTTGAAACGGTAAAAGAGACACGTGACGCGGGGCTGTCCGTGCTCGAGCTACGACCAAGAGAGGCTGGTTATGACCTACCAGCTATGTTGGACGAACTTGCGGCTTTGCGTGACGATCGGTCGATCTATCTGTCCTGGCACCTGCCAAATCTGATCTGGGATGAAGAGGCCAGTGGCGTCGTCGGTGCAGAGGATGTGGCTCGACAGATCGACGATGGACGTGCATGCGCCGCCGACTCTTTCACAGTCCACGTGCCCAAGATCAATGCAGCAACCATGTTTGATTCGGCTGGTGAACCCGCCGCGGCGTGGGAGTCGTTCCTCTCCTGCTATGAAGGGCTGTTTCGTGACGTCGTCGCTGCCGGTATGCGCGTGTCGATCGAGAATATCCACAACCAACCGGGCACGCCGGCGGATCGCCCCAACCGGGGATTTGCCACAGAGATCGGTGAATACCTCGCGTGGATTGATTCTGTCGAAGGTCGCATTGGTCACGAAGCAGGACGTATTGGGGCGCACTTTGATGTGGGGCACGCGCGCAACAACGGTGACCTCGGAAATTTACAGCCCATCGGCGACTGGTATGCGCGTGTTGGGAAGAGAATCACAGGTTACCACATCCACCAGGTCCGTCCCCACGAGGAGACGGGGAAACTGACGAACCATCGAGACATTCTATCCGTCTACGATCGCACCGTCAGCTATGCTGGATTCCTGCACGCGTGGTCACAGCGTCAGATCAATCGAGCGCCTCTCTTTATCGAGGTCAGGATTGCTGAGGAACGTCGGCGGACAGCGAAGCTCTTCGAAGAATTATTCGCCGCCGCCTGATGTGTCCTTCGTCGCGTGGTGGGCGACTCGCTGCCAGCCCAACGCCGCCAGTAGTGCCACGACGGGATAGGTCACGGCGGGCAGGATCCCCACTGCCGAGGAGGCGATCCCTACGACTCCGGCTGTGACCCCCTTGGATGCGCGATAACCAAAGGCATCGATCACCTCTTTGGCGCGATAGCGCGCGTCAAAAGGCAGAGGCATGTAGAGCAACTCTTTTGCCGCGCGGAACAGGGAATAGTCGAAGGTCTTAAACACGATGTAGGCTACGGCAGCCGTCAGCAGTCGGGGCTCCACAATCACGAGGACCGCTGCCAGTATATGAACGATGGGAATGCCCATGTGCACGTGCCGCAGAGAAACCCGCTGCAAGATCAGTGGTGTCACAATGAACTGCATGAAGAAGGCGCCACCATTGAGAAGGGCATAGAAGTTCCCCAGATAGGCGGTCCGCTCGTCCTGACCGGGAATGGCATCCGCGAGAAAGCCATTGAAGCACAGGTCGAGGACGGTTGAGACGGTCTGCGTGAGCAAGATGAACAGACCCACATGGACCAACACTCGATGTTTGGCAAACAGGTCCAGTGCCAGAGATCCGTGTCTGGCGCCACTGTCCCGCTCGCCGCGGGGTGTGCCCCCGAGGCGATAGGCGTATAGACCGAAGGCGGCAGCAGGTAGCAGAGAAATGGCTGTGATCAAAACCAGGGGCTGCGTACCGAGAAGCGGAGCCAGGCGGCCTACGGCCAGGCCACCAAGGATCGCCCCCACCGAAGCAAGCCCGCAGATGGGGCCATTGACACGTCTGGCTTCGGCTGGCTTCAGCGTGCTGTTAATGAAGCTCCAATACTGTTCGATGATGAGGACGATGTAGCCTTCGCGCAGGACATAGAGCAGCGCGCTGGCAGGACCACCTGCCACCGACAGTCCCGCCCAGCACAGGGCCAGGACCGTGGACGAGACGAGACTCGTCACGACGAGTGTCTGCCGCGCGCCGAGCCGAGTCAGGCACAGGCCGTAGCCAAGAAGCATGACCGCTGTGCCCACGGGGGACAGAGCCATCACCCATGGAAGCGACTCGGCGCCGTAGTGCGTGACGAAGAGCGACGTGGACGCACTGCGCACGGCTTCATAGCCGAAGAGCAGAAAAAACGCTGCCATCCCAACGGCAACGGCCGCTGCAATGGGACGGGGCTCGATGCTGTCCTTCATGGGGTCACGATGATGGCGCGCCACTCAAGGTAACCGGATCCAACGGATCAACTCGCGCAGACTCGGCTTCTTGCCATACATGAGGATCCCAACGCGGTAAATGCGACCGGCGAGCCAGTTGACGCCGAGAGAACTGCCGAAGAGGATGGCAAGGGACAGCACGCTCTGCCACAAAGGCACGTCCGTGACGGCGATACGGACGATGGCTGATATGGGTGACGTCAAGGGAACCATCGACATGACGACGGAGAGCGTGGAACTCGGATTCTCGATCTGCGGTACCAGCGTATACATGGCGACGATGATGGGCAGAATGACAGGGATCACGAAGCCCTGGGCATCCTGCTGACTCTCTACCATCGAGCCGATCGCCGCATAGAGGCTGGCATAGAGCAGGTAGCCGCCGAGGAAATACAGTATGAGCCAGATGAACAAGGAGGCAGGGAAGTCAGGTATGTGGATATCTGCCGCAACGAGCAACTGCGCCGTGGAAGCGCCGGCGGTGACATTGTATTGCGCCGGA
>Ga0233434_1002033_pt1 | contig 18433 bp, 25 predicted proteins | sample SI_122_August201_4_FD_182738 | JGI IMG/M metagenome (GOLD analysis project Ga0233434, IMG submission 182738) | Seawater microbial communities from Saanich Inlet, British Columbia, Canada - SI_122_August2016_120_MG | ecosystem: Environmental > Aquatic > Marine > Inlet | place: Canada: British... | reverse complement strand
CATGCGAGATACAATAGGTGGATATCCATTTGAGGCAACAAAGACAGGTAGTAAAATCACCATTAAATTCTTCCATAAAGGAGAGAATGTAAAACATCCTGATGCTGCTAAAATGACCCTAGTTTTGGATAAAGAAGATATTAAAAAAATCTCAAAACTTTAATCATAGTTTTCAATTTTTTATTTCATGTTTGATATATCTCGTATTACTAAAAGGGGAATGGTAATAATTTTGGTGTTTATCATAACTACTATTTTATTTTTACTTGTTTAGAATTCTATAAAATCAATTATTTTTATATCACCCTACACCCAAAAACTAATTTATTAAGAAAATACGATCATTATGATTGAGAACTCTAACAACAAAAACTGAACGTAGAATCAATTTACTCTATATTTTGGAAGATGGTTTATGGCATTATTTAGAAGACCTTGCATCATCTTTGCGCACAAATACAGATAATCTCAAAGAAGATTTGAATGATTTAGTAAAAATCAATTATTTGAATTCTTTTAAAAATTTGGATGAAATTAAACAAAAACAAGAAAAAGAAACCCATTTAGAAATAAAACGTGGAATAAATTATTACAAAATTACAGATGAAGGTAAAAAGAAATTTAAAAAAATAAAAGAAGAATGTTTAAAACAAGATTTAAGAAATCTAATGCGCATAAACACTAATCAATCCAAATAACAGAATAACTATTTTCATTCTCTTCAATTAAATCTACTTTGTAATCTCCTTTTTTTGAAATTTCTAGAAATTCTTTTTCAAATGTTTCATTTTTTATTGATTCATCAAAGGATTTTGCCACACAAATTACTCTTATTACGGGTTCATTAAAGAATTTTTGAACAAATTGTTTACTATTAACATCATCAATGATTTTTTTTAATTCTAAAAAATTTATTGTTTCCTTAGTTTTGAAAACAAAAACACCAGATATGGTTTTGATTGCTAAATCATAATCAAACCATGTTTTGTTAATTTTATTTCTTATTCTTCTGTCTTTCATCTTTGGAACTGATTTTCCTTTAAGAAATCTTTTGTAAGTTTTAGTTTTTTTTAATTCGGGGAAAACCATTGCAGCATGATTAAAAATTTTATCCAGCCGTGTTTTTCCTTCAAATCCAACTAACTCAAAATTTAGAAAATAACTTCTTCGAATTAATTCATGATGTGAATCAATTATTTCTTGTTTTTTCTTTTTTCCTTGTATTATTGTGATGTAGAACACTCCTGAGGAATATACTATTATTATAGATCCTATCACCATGGACAAACTTGCTGATGTAATACCAATGAATCCGAGTTTTACACTTTGTTCCACAATATTCATAAATGAAATCTTTATGATTTCTGTTTCATTAATTATATTTAGCATATCCTTTGATACATCCATAGTAAACTGGTATCCGACTACCCCTGCAATTAGCAAGATACTTCCTATGACCAAAAGTGTTAATAGATAATCTCGTGTTTTGATAAATAATTCATAATGATCAATTATTGTGTGATGAATACTTTCATCATTTAATTGATCAGACATGTATGTATGATGTTCGAACTAATTATTTAACACTAGTACACTGTATACTAGTTTGTTTTAATTCAAAAATACATCATATTATTATGAATAAAACAACACAAGTAACATTTGTAGAAAATTCCAACTTACCTAACTGGATAAGATGGGACAAAACTAAAGGAAAATACTGTCAAATTTTTGAAGACACATTACAAAAGGAGAGATCAAATTGAAACAATGCAAATGGTGCAAACAACCAATATCTTTTGATTCAAATATTGTTTCACAGTTTAGCGGCAATCAAATTGCACTGGATCCCAAATCTGGAAACCCGCACAAATGCGACTTGATAGATTGGACTGAATCGCAAGAGTGTAGAGGATGTGAAATTGAGATACATTTTCATGACAAAATTCGTGGAAACAACGGAAACTGTATTCCTCATTTAGTGGATGCTGGAGTCCATTACTGTCCCGTTCTATATCAGAACATCTTAAAGAAAAAAATCCCTTTTTCAATTTCTAGAACTTCACAAAGTATTGTTCTAGAAAAGAGGTGGAAGAATTGATTTTAGATTCAAAGAACAAAACGCAGGAGGATGTTTTTGAAGATCCGTTACAACAGGAGATAATAAATTGAAACGATGCACTATGTGTAAAAATACATGTTTTAGCCGCGTTACTTGTTGTGGTATTTGTCATAATAGCGAGTTTGAATCTCTTCCAAAAGACCAGGAAGTAGAGTGGTATGACTAATTGATTACTCATCCAAACAATCTTGGAATACAAGATCTCTGTTGTACTGGAATTAATCCACTACGATGTGTAGTGTGTCAAATCAAAAAAAAAATAGATGGACAAATGACTTGTAATAACACATCGTGTATTTCCTCAATTCAAGAAATTAGTATGGGGGATGTCTGTTAATGTTTGATTTTTTCAAGCGTTCAAAAAAAGACCAAAAACGTGAGACATTGCGTCAAAATAGAGTAAACGGACAAAGCGCAGAAGACATGTATCGTGCAGAAGCTGATTTGTATGGAGTCGACTATACTAGAACAGGTCGAGGACATGACTTTGAGGAAAAAAGATACGATTGGAAGAGTGGAAAAACACACAAAGTCAAAGTTGAAGTCAAAAGCAACGATGCTCCGTTATCAAAATTACAGAAAAAAACAAGGAAAAAAAATCCAAAAAACTATGAAGTAAGACGTTACAATACATCTTTTTTTGGGTTTGGTGGAATAGTACCTCCAAAGAAAAAGAAAAAATCCAAAAAAACAGACTATGATCCTGAAGATATGTTTGGAACTAATAATGGAGGCTGGTTCTAAATGACTATTACATGTGATCAATGTGTACACAAAAATGTATGTGGTGCTAATTTAGAATATTTTTCAACAATATTTGATTGGAATTCCAAACACCCTTACATCCAATTGAATGAAAATGTTAATCTTGCAGAATCTTGTAATCAGTTCAAAACTCTATCTGATATACATATTCAATCAAGCAATACTCTACAAAAAATAATTGAGCGATTAGATCAAATCAAAGAATTAAATGAAAAAAGAAAAGCAAAACCTGCAACAACTAAAGAATCTTCTGAACTTGAACAAGCATTTGATGATGCAAATATATTATTTGAAACTCTAAATGCTGATGAAAAAAACCAAGCAAAACAATATGCCTCAAAAATTCCAGGAGTAAAGACAATTGATTCCTAATTACTATGAAATCTTGGGGATTTCAAAAGATGCAACATTAGATGAAATCAAAGTTCAGTACAGAGAACTGTCATTAAGATTTCACCCTGATAAAATTTCATCATCATTAGCTCAGGAGATGATGGTGAAAATTAATGAGGCATATTTTATTCTCTCAGATTCTGCAAAACGAAAACAATATGATCAAAATTTTGAAATTTCTCAGACAAAAACTAGACAAAAACGACAAAAACAGGCACAAAAATCAACCAAATCAGTCTGGATTAATCAATTAAAAGAGATAGGACGAGGATTACAAAAATTATGGTTTCAGTATTTAGAATTTCAAAAGAAAAACCAGGCAAATCAAAAACGTTCAGAACCATCTGAAGAATACTTTGAAGAAGAATATCAAAACCATATGCACAACTGTAACTGTTATCATCACTGTAATTGTTCTTGGAAGTGCGGTGCAGGCAAACAAAAGAAAAAACAACCAAAGCAAAATGATTTTTTCACTAATCCATGGGGAAATTCCCAAAGCGTCAATGATGAATTTCTAAATAATATGTTTGGATTTACTGAATCAAAAAAGGAGGAAACAGATGAATAATTTTTTAATTAATCCTGACTTTCATGTGGGTTTTTTGATAGGCTCTGCCATTTACATTGGTGCACTGTTTTTTTACAAATTACAAAAAGGGGGAAATAATGACTAGTTTCCTATCAAAATACAAATCAAATCAAAAACTAGATTTTAAACTAGTTAGAAATGCAACAATTGTTTTGATTGTCTGTATATTACCAATGAGTTATGCTCATGAAATTGGTCATGCAATAATTTGTGTATCTGAAGGAAATTATTTTCAAATCCATATGGGAGTTGATAACGCATCTCTTGTCTGTCTTGGAACCATTAGCAATTCTGAATTGTTTTACTTTTTTGGGGGATTTTTTGCAACAATCATTGCACTTGTCCCATTTGCAAAATATACTTGGATGAAAAATCATAGATGGGCAGTTATTGCAAGTTTGACTTTTGCAACAGGACACGGAATTAATGCCATAATTGAGGTTGGTTTTACTGATTGGTACTTGGAAAACGGTCTGGGTCCTGAATTATTACTAAACTTTACCTCTTTGATGGCATACTTTGTAATGCTAGTATACTTTGGGAGAAAAAAATGAATTTTCAAAATATTCGTGAGGCTCTAATTGTTTATGGTGCATTTACTGCTTTATTTTTACCAGTACGATTCATCTTTGTAACATACATATCTGATAGCTGGATAAGCTCATTTGGATTAATTTCTGCAGTATCTGTTCTAATTTTAGTACTTTCAGTCAAAAATAAACTGGGATTTTTTGGCCAAATATTCAAACGACAAATGAGTGTCTTTCATAGTGGAAAGATTGGAAAAATTGCCTTATGCTATACTGTTTTTCTTTTGATGTTTTTTGGTTTATCGTCATTTTCAATTGAGATGGGCAATTCACATTATTCTCATCTCAAAGATGAGTTAATTACACAAGAGACACAAATTTCAGACTATGGGTTTGTAATGGAACAAGTCCAAGAAATTACTCTTGAACAGCTACTCTTAGGCATATTGTTGTCATTTCTTGCATTTGTACTAGAGTTTCCAAAATATTCTGCAGCAACTGCAATAATTGACGAGGTGTTTGATGGTTGGTTGTTGCATTTTTACACAGTAGCATTTGTTGAAAATTTAGAAATTTTATTGATGATGGTATTTTTTAGAAATTATACAAAGATTAATCGTATATCTATTAGTCATAATTTTAGATTTATTAAAAAAATTACTGTTCTATTTCAGAATTTTTTGAAAAATCAAAAAGGAGAATCATATGGAAAATAATTTAAAGAAATTAAAAATGACACAAATTTTTCAAATGCCTTCAAAAATTCGATTATATTATTTTCTTATTGGGATGATTGTGTTTTCTGGATCATATTATTTTGGTTCAGAAATTACAATGTCTGTTATTGATGCTCAATTACTTTTTGATGAATTTGAATTTCAAGTTATAGACATTGATGCATTAAGTATAACAACTCATAATCTACTGCTGGCATTAGTGATGTTTGTACCTGGATTTGGTGTTATTTTTGGTGGAATTTCTGGATTTGAGACGGGGGTTGTTATTACTGCCATGAAAACCATCTATCCTGAATTACAAGATTTTCCTGTATTGGCATTACTGCTAGTTACTCCTTTTGGAATATTAGAATTGATTTCATATGGGATTGCAATTTCCCGTAGTGGAATGATTTTAAGACATATTAATTCAAAAATAAATTTACAACTAATGATTCGACCTGTAATAATTGAGGTAATTATCGTTTTAGTATTGTTGTTTGTGGGAGGACAAATTGAATATTTGATGATTAATTTTATTGGGGTTGATTATATAGTAGGATCTGAAAATAAAATTTGAAAGATGATTTTTCTTCAAACAAATTTTTAAAGATGTTTTTTAATAACAGTGTGGGAAAACTAAATTATGAGTGAAAAAATTCCAAATCGAACAAATACAGATTTAGATGTACTTGATATTTATGTTGAAAAATTATATGAAATTATAAAAAATAATAACGACGGAGTAGGTGTAATTAGATCTGCCCATAAAGATGATAAAAAACAAGAACCCAGTAAATCAGAATTTAACCCAGGTAATTCTATTTTTTTAACTGATGATTCTCAGATGATAGTAGTAGAATATTACAATTCAATTGAAGATATTACCAAAAACATTCGAGACCCAAGTAAAATTTTCGTCCAAACCCAATGTATGGATGCAATAACTAGAAAGACCCTAAGGAGAGTAGCATATAACAGATATGATGATTGGTGTAAATCACGAGAATCTAGATGAAATCAAAGTTTTTTTAAAACTGATATTCTAATTATTTTATGGGGTATGTAGAGATTAAAGAAACATACAAGAAAAAATATGGCTTGACTCTCAAAAATTCTTGGATTGCTCATGTCAAAAGTGATCATGGTAAAACCACTAGACGTTCTCCATCAAGAAAAGGTGATTACAAATTCCCATGTCCTAATAGAGTTAGGCCAAATCTTGAAAAAATTCTAAAAGAACTGAAAATAATATGATATTATAACCTACACACAAAACGGTTATAACTTACATACAAAAATACTTCATTATGGGGCGTTCCCTTACTAGTGAAACTGATGCTGAAACAGGCACAATGACATTTGATGCTGTACGTGGAGTTCAGGCAAAAAAAGAATTCTACTCTGCAATGGTATCATTCAAAACAATAGCAGAGCATTTCAAATTCGATGACCCAACTTTAGGTGCAGACCAAAGAGCACAAAGAATTGTACGCAGTTCTCGAGTACCAACACTTGCAAATTATATTATTCAAAACCCTGACAACTATGTTTTCTCATCTATCACCCTTTCAGTTGGTGGCAAGATGACTTTTCATCCAACTCCAGGACTAGGTGAACTTGGAAGAACAGGAACTTTGATCATATCAATGAATTCGCCATTACTAATCAATGACGGACAACACAGATGTGCTGCAATCAAAGAAGTATACTCTAAACATAAAGAATTTCAAAATGAAAAAGTCTCTGTAGTATTTTTCTTAGATAAAGGATTAAAACGCAGCCAACAAATTTTTGCAGATTTAAACAAACACGCAGTAAAACCTACAAAATCATTAGGATTACTATATGACCACAGGGACACATATGCAAGATTTATTGTAAATCTTTCCAAAGATGTAGAAATATTTCGTGGAAGAACAGAAATGGAGCGAGCAAGTATATCATCACGTTCAAGAAACTTTTTTACACTAAATGGAATTGCAGATGCAACTAGATATCTTCTTAAATTAAAAACAAAATCAATTCCTCCTGAGAAACAAAAATTGGCAGTAGAGTTTTGGGATGCAGTAGGTAATGCAATGTCTGACTGGCAATTATTACTAGATAAAGATTCCAAAGTATCTCCTGCTGAACTACGAGCACTCTATGTTCACTCTCATACAAATATGTTAAATGCCATAGGAATTGCAGGCCATGTACTTGTAACTCAACATACTGATTGGAAAAAAATGCTAAAAAAATTAAATACAATTCCATGGGAACGAACAGACCCAGTATGGCAAGGTAAAATTATGATTGATAATGTAATGCAGAAAAACAAAATTGGAATTAAAAAGGCAGCAGATTACATTTTACTCAAATGTGGCTCCAGTACTACACTAGACGAGTTTGAGAACAAGGAAAAAGAGACATGACAGTCGAATCTGTGTTCAAATCACACACACTAGAGTCAATTTATGATGAAATTAGGGAAGTTTACCTTAGTGATAATCGCCCATGGATTCTAGGATTCTCTGGAGGCAAAGACTCTACGTGTATGACTCAGTTAATCTGGCATGCACTCTCTGATCTACCTAAAGAAAAACTACAAAAAAAAATTCACATTATTTCATCTGACACTCTAGTTGAATCTCCAAAAATTGTAGAGCAAATAATTAACACACTTGATATCATGGAGCTTGCAGCAAAAAAACAAGGACTGCCAATTAGTACAAATTTAGTTAGACCTGAAATTAAAGATTCATTTTGGGTTTGTCTTTTAGGATTAGGTTATCCTGCTCCATCAAGTAATTTTAGATGGTGTACTGATAGATTAAAAATTAAAAATGCAGATAGATTCATCAATGAAAAAGTTTCAGAGTATGGCGAGGCAATTGTTTGTCTTGGAACAAGAAAAGATGAGAGTGGTTCTCGTAACCAACTAATGAACCTCTATGAGATAAAGGGAAGTTATCTATCACGCCATTCTAAATTTGCACAAACTTATGTGTATACCCCACTTCGTGATTTTATCACAGAAGATGTTTGGAATTATCTATTACAAAACAAAAATCCTTGGGGTGCAAATAATAGAAATCTATTATCACTATACCAAAATGCAAATGCATCTGAATGTCCCCTAGTAGTTGATACTAGTACACCATCATGTGGAAATTCTCGGTTTGGTTGTTGGGTGTGTACAGTAGTTGAAAAAGACAAGTCAATGGAGGGACTGATTGATTCAGGAGAAGATTGGATGGAGCCGTTATTGGAGTTACGTCAAGACCTTAAAGATACACAAGACCCTGAAAAGAAATTAGAAATTCGTGATTTTAAAAGAAGAACAGGACAAGTTACATTTCAAACAGATGGGACTGAAAAAATTACTCCAGGTCCATATAAAATAGAGTTTAGAAAAGACTTTTTGAAAAAACTACTTTTGGCACAAAATAGTGTCCAAAAAAATGGACCAGATCCAAAAATGAGACTAATTTTAGAAGAAGAATTACATGAAATTCAAAGAATTTGGAGAATGGAGCAAGGAGACTGGGAAAATTCTGTGTATCAAATTTATGAAGACGTTACAGGAGAAGCGATATCTCCTGTTCAAGAAGACATTGGAGGATTTAGTAATGTCGAGCAAGAAATTCTAAATAAAGTATGCGAAAGTAATGATGTTCCAAAATTATTGGTATCAAAGTTACTACACGCAGAATTTGATTCACAAGGAATGACTAGACATTCCAAAGTCTTTACTAAAATTGGAAAAATATTATCTGAAGAATGGCGAGGATTTGAAGACATTGACACCATAACTAAAGAACTCAAAGAAAAGAAAGATGAAAAAAGGAAGTACACCTAATGCATTTAACCAAAGTTACTCTCAAAAATTATGGAGTATACCGTGATAAAACAGAGTTTGACTTTACAACTACTTCAGATAAACCAGTTGTGCTTGTAGGTGGCACAAATGGTGCAGGAAAAACTACACTTTTTGAATCTATACTAGTAGGGTTTTATGGAATATCATTTTTAGGTAAAAAAACTACAAAAAAAGAATACAATAAATTTCTAGCAAATAAAATCCATAGATTCTTGGGCAGTACTGCATCAGCTGACTCTACATCAATCATAATTGATTTCAAATATTTTCACAATGGAGATGTAGATGATTATACAGTTGATAGAACTTGGAGAAATGAAGATGGACGAATCATTGAGGAATTGAAAATAAAAAAAGATAATAAAAGACTAGACTCTGTTGAGGAATCTCAGTGGCAGTCATTTATTGAGGAATTAATTCCACGGGGCGTTGCAAAATTGTTTTTCTTTGATGGAGAAAAAATTGTAAAAATGGCTGAAGAAGAAAATGAAGACATTGAAATAAAATCATCATTTGATTCGCTACTTGGATTAGATATTGTAGAACAACTACACTCAGATTTGAAAGTACACATTATGAGAAATATGAAAGATGATGCAAAGACTATCCAAATTCAACATGACCAGCATCTAAAAGAAAGAGAGGAGATTTTAGATGACATATCACGCTATGAGGCAAAACTGGGTGCAAAAAATACTGAAACTGATGAACTCGGGAGTGAAATTAACACAATTGAGGCCCAAGTATCAAAGATTGGAGGGGGATTTGCATCAAAACGTGGGGAATTAAAAACAAAAAAAGCATCCCTTCAAATGAAAAAAATATCTTTAGAGTCTGACCTCAGGACAGTAATTTCAGGCCCTACACCTCTGGGTTTAATTCCACAATTAATCAAATCTCTAAAGTCTCAAATAGTAAAAGATGAAAAAATCCTAAAACAAGAGATCAGACAAGAAATTTTACATGAAAAAGAATCTGAATTATCCAAATTACTAAAATCCAAAAAACTCTGGAATGAAATTGATACTGACTCTCAAAGTAAAGAAAAATTAATTGAGGACATATTATCTGTGTTTGAATCGGAACAAAAATCTAAAAACTCTACTAGTATGTTTAATTTATCTCCATTAGACTATGCAAATATCTTAACTTTGTTTGATAATTTAAAAACAAAGTATTTAGAAAAACTCAAAAAACTATCTGATGAATACCGTGATGTAAATGATGAGTTACAAAAAATAGATGCTTCACTAGTTAATGCACCAAATGATGATGAACTGGGACCATTAATTTCTAAATTAAATTCATTACATGAAGAACAAGGTGTGTTAAAAACAGAGGCAGGACATTTAGAACAACAAATTAGTTCTAAAAACTCTTATCTTAAAATGTTAAACTTTAAACTGAGAAATATTCTAGCAGATAAATACAAGGATAAAAATGCAGGAGTACAAGCTGAACTTGCAACCAAAGTCCAAAAAGTATTAGACGAGTATGTAGAAAAACTCAAAATCAAAAAATTAGAATTATTAGAAAAATATCTTTTAGAAGAAATTCAAAGATTAATGCACAAAGAAAATCTTGTAACCAAAGTATCTGTAGATAAAAATACATTTGAAATTAAACTATTTGATAAAGATGGAAATCAATCTCCTAAAGACTTGTTATCTAAAGGTGAAAAACAAATGTATGCAACTGCAGTGTTGTTAGCTCTTGCAAAAACATCTGGAAAACCATTACCTTTCATGATTGATACCCCTCTTGCAAGGCTAGATGTTGGACATCGAGACAATTTGATAAAAAAATTCTTCCCATATGCATCTCACCAAGTGGTGATATTTTCCACTGATTCTGAAATTGATCAAAAGTATTATTTACAAATGAAGCCATATCTTTCACGCTCATATGCCATGGAATACCTGCCTGGTGAGGGTAAAACACATCAGCATTTGAGCTATTTTTGGAATGACAAGGGGGAGAAAATAGTTGCAGTTTAACCGAGTTAGATTTAGTAAAAGGTCTCAGCACCTCTATGGACAAATAAAACATAAGACAGGATTGGGAATTAATGTTGCAGCAAGATATGGGCTTTGTTTGTCATTAAGTGATTTTTCTATTCCAAATCCTGATGAGTTTGATGAGACTGGAATGGAGATACTACCTAATGTTTTGTTTGGAGAACATGAAAATATCTACATGGCATTAATGCTTGATAGATTACATAAAGATGGACTAGACCCAAAACTTTACCTTCATTCAATGACACGTGCACATCTTTGTAGAGGAGCTGCTGCGTTGTTTCCAAGAATTAATGATTTATCAGATTTTGCAGAAATTATTCAAACGGCACAAAAATGACTGAAATAAAATTTCCAATTTATTTGGATCATCATGCTACAACCCCTGTCGATCCTAGAGTATTAGAAGAAATGTTACCATATTTTACAGAAAAGTTTGGTAATGCATCTAGTTTAGACCATTCATTTGGATATGATGCATCCATTGCAGTTGAAGAAGCACGTGAAACTATTGCAAATGCAATTGGTGCACGACATGATGAGATTATATTTACATCAGGTGCTACAGAGTCTGATAACATTGCACTAATTGGAACAATGAACAAGTATGCAGATAGAGGTAACCATTTGATTACATGTGTTACAGAACACAAGGCAATTTTAGATACTGCAAAACATTTGGAGAAATTGGGGAAAAAGGTAACATACTTGCCAGTAAATGAGTACGGTGAAATAAATTTAGAACAATTAGAGAATGTAATAACTTCTGAAACTGTAATGATTAGCATCATGTTTGCAAACAATGAGATTGGAACAATAGCCGATGTTGCAGCAATTGGAGAAATTGCACACAAACATAATGTGATTTTTCATACAGATGCTGCACAAGCTGTAGGACACATTCCAGTTAATGTCGGTACAATGAATATTGATTTGATGTCATTTTCTGCACACAAAATGTATGGTCCTAAAGGAATTGGTGCTTTGTATGTTAGAGGGGTAAAGCCTAGAGTAAAGCCTGATGGACTATTTCATGGTGGAGGTCAAGAGAGAAACATTCGTTCTGGAACTCTAAACGTACCTGGAATTGTTGGATTTGGTAAGGCAATGGAGATTGCTGTAAAAGAAATGGATTCAGAAAATAAACGATTCAAAGAATGGTCTGATTTAATGCTAAAAGAATTTGAGAAAATTGGTGGAAAACTCAATGGACATCCCACAAAACGACTAACTCACAATCTTAATGTATATTTTCCAGGAATAGAAAGTAAAGCGATAATTAATTCTATTTCAAAAGAGATTGCAATTTCTGCAGGGTCTGCATGTACTACCCAAATTGTGGAACCCTCTCACGTACTATTGGCATTAGGATTAGATGAAGATACTACTCATTATGCTATACGAATTGGAATTGGAAGATTTAGCAATCTTGATGAAATTGAGAATGCAAAAAATAAAATTTGTTTTTGTATTAAATTGATTGAAAAAACATCTTGTTAATATTTTTGAATTTTATGTGTTGTAATATATTTAAATTACTTAATTTAATAATAGTTAATTATCAGAAGTGTAATTCTCATATATGACTGATGAACACTGCTACCTCAAAAATTTTTTTGAAGGGTTAACTGTAAAAATTAACACTGAAAAAAATATTATCGTTGAAGGGAAAGTGGCGGAAATTATTACCAAAATAGATTATGATTCATGGGGAATTTTTGTCACATTAAAAACAGGTGAATCTGGAAATAGTGTTGAAATTATTCAAACGGATAACGAACGAAAATATAATAAATTAATTTCTAATTTTAAGTATGATCTAGAGCGCGATGAATTTGAAAAAGTGGAATTTAAAGAAACATGGGCTTATCCAGTTAATCCCGAAATACCTTTAACTGAAATAACAAAATCAGATAGAAAACAAATTCGTTTTTATGTTGCAAAGACTATTGCTGCTTTCGCAAATGCTGATGGGGGTACTTTGTATGTGGGAATACAAGATAGAACCAAAAATATTATGGGGCTGGATCGAGATTTTAAATTATTAGATGAAGGTAAGCAAGATTCTGATGGATTAGGTATTCAAATGGCAAGTGTTGTGGAAGGGTGGTTTGAACGTGGACCTCAAATTTTTGAAACTGTACGTATTAATTTTATTAAAATAGATGGGAAAGATGTTTGTGTTATTACTGTTTCAAGATCAAAATTTGCTGTTGTGTTAAAATTTAATAAGGAACAATACTTTTTTGTTCGACAAAATGATTCTTCAAATCACTACAATGATCTGAATTCTTTTTTAGATTATTGGACTCGACATATTTCAGAAAATATGTTATAATTTAGTTAATAAAATTTCAATTAATTTATCCACCCTTTCCATAGCTATTCCACTTGCATCCCCTTCGGTTAAATTTATTTGAGAATCTAAAATTGGTCTTCGTGTTGAAGGATCTTCACCGGTTTCAGTATGTTCTTTCCCTGTTGTTGGATACACTAAAGGCTTCTCCATATGTGTAGGGCAATGTTCTTCCACTAACCACTTACAGTAAGGATGTAATTGACTAATTTGATCATAAATCGTACTAGTTGTTAATTTTAACGAACAAGGTGTATTCGAAGCTGCTCTATTCTTATCAGATTCTAATGGTGCAAAATTAACAATATTTTGTAGTTCTATTTTTCCTCTCAACCTTGAATCAGATTTACTATCTGGAATTAAATGATCTATGTGGTAATAATTGGTTGCGGTTTTGTATATGAATGGTTTAAACTGTTCTCTTATTGCTTGTACATTTCTATCTGGTAAAAGGCAGGCATTAAAAATAATTTTAGATTCTGTTTTTTTTGCCTTCAAAATCATTGATTTAAGCCATCCTCTATTGACATCCGCATCAATATCCCCTGAAGCCTCTGGGGATAATGTTTTACAAAGTTCATCCATTGAATTTATCGTACCTCTAAGCACCATGTGTAAAATTTTATCTGTTTTTCCAATATTTCCATCTAAAAGTTTTCTCATTACTGCCCTGTAGAATTTTTTTAATTCATTTTGTGTATTTAGCTTACCTCCAAGAAAATCAGGTAATTGAATGAGAAGTTCCGGAAATTCTGATTCTTTATCTTCTAAATCTGTTATTTCATCCTTGATATCTTGAATTTCATCAGGAGTGGAACTTTTTGATTGTGCTAAATCCATTAACTTTTGTTCCAGTTCTAATACTTCTTGATGATTGTTTATTATTTCTTGAATTACTTCTTTTGCTTTAATTTCACTTGCAGTCATATCAATTTCTGTACCGGCAGTCAATCTAGTTTTTAAATCTGTAAGAGTAATTTTCATAAATTCTGCTTGAAATGTTAACTTTTTACTTTCAATATAATCATCTCTTTTTCTTAAGAAGTTTAGATAATGATTTTTGTAATAATACATTGTTAACATAATATATGGTAATTTAAATGGAAATATTTCTGCTAGATACGGCCATTGGTATTGTGGTGAAGACCCCACCATCTTCATAATTTTTGGAAGTTCTGCAACTCGGATATGATATTCAAACATTTCATCAAAATCTTCTTTTGCTACATCATCCCAATTTGGAAAAATAAAAAATGGATCATGCCCTAGGACTGTTTGTCCTGACTGCGTAGTTCCTATTTGTGAAGAATTTTTCTCGTAATACATTATGTTATACATTTGAATTCCCAAATCTGTAAAATATCTATTACCTCTTTCTTTTTGAAAAGTATCTGTAAAATTATTTTCTATTTCATCTAACACATTTCCATCTAGTCCTTTTTGTTCTAAATGTCCCAAAATTCTAGCTCTCAATAAATCGATTTTTGATAATTTTTCCCCCGTGGAATTTATAGAAAAGAATGTTCTAATCAGATCAATTTCTTCTCCAAACCCGGCATAGGGATCAACAGCAACCTGTCTAATCAAAAATGATCGTATTATTGCAGTTGCAAATTTTTCTGCATCTTTATCTAGTTGTTCAGTAACATAATCTTTGACCTCTTCATATAATGAAATGTAACTAGCTTTAACTCCCCTTTTACCTAAATTAGAAAGTCTTTTGTGATTCCATTCAATTACTGCAATTTTTTTCCCCAATGTATCTTTGAGTGTTTCAAAATATGGTGCTTCAGTTGGTCTATTTGGAGTGCTTGACAGAACTTCATGATATAATGCATGTATTAATGCAGTACCAGATGAAAATCTTTGTAACCCATCAATTAATGTCCATGTGTCTGTTTGTCTATCACCTTTTGAAAGTATCACGGTTCCAAACATACTGGATTCTGAATTAACTAAAGAGTCGATCATTATTTTATCCCAAACAAGTTTTCTTTGCCACGAAGGAATTTTGATATCTTGAGGTCCCGCTGTACCTGTAATTCTAGGTGCTAAACTTTGTAATGTTTGATTATAGTCTGCTCGGGTAATCTTTGGATCAGATACATCGTCAACAATACAATAATTTGTTATGTATGCAAGATAAACCGGACATCCCCCATCTCTGGTAATTGTTTCATTTGTTGCTGACAATGCATTTGAAGTTTTATTCGAGTATAAAAGAATATTTCTATTTTATTTTCATATTTTTTTAATGGATATTAAAAAACTTGTATTTTTTTAAAGTTGTATTTTTTTAAATTTCTACAATACCATGCTGTTTCACTGAAGTAACATTTGAATGCCATTTCTTATGATATTCGTCTTTTACAGTATGAATCGGAACTAGTGCTTTGGCATTTGTGTTATCAATAACATATTTGATTTGTTCCCCATCTCCATGCCCAGAAACATGGATTTGATGCCAATCATCCTCTCGTTTTAGCACACCAAAGTGCACAAACCAGTTTTTGACCTGGTCTTCTTTGATTTCCATTTCTGTGTTAAATGGTTCAGTCAATGAACGGATGTAAGTTGAACCTTCTGTAGGTTTTACATCAATCAAATCTTGTAATCTAAAGTCAGAACAATAAAAGATGTATTGATTTTGTTTTTTTGCAATGTCTCTATAATCTACAGCGTTTGGATAATCTAAAAATTCCCTTTGCCAAAGTCCATAATCTGCATGTAGTTGTTTTTCTGTAAATACATCAAGGTCCTTGTCAATTAATCCCCAAGAACCTCTTTGAATGTATATTTTGATATTCTTATCAGTTGGACCAGGATATTTTCCTTTCAAGTTTGCAGATTCATTAAATAATTTCAAAAGATATGCTTGTTTCATATCAATTACTAAATCACGATTAGTATTTTTTGCTGCAATGTAAAACGATAGTAATCTATCTAAATCCCTAATTGGATAACCTGCAATTGCCAAACCTTTTGTATTATTTACAATGTCTGCAATTCTTCCTTCAACATCATACTCTGTAATTGATGGTGGCGCATCGACTCTAGTTCCTTCACATAGTAATACATCTAAATCAGATTCTGCACATCTTTGTACAAATTTTTCAGTGTCGTCTTTTCGTCTACCATGAAATCTCAAATCTGCGGTATTTCCAATAGAACCATCTGCAGTATGTAAAATAAATGCATGAACTCCTGGAATTGAGTGGTCTACAGGTAATGGTTCTACATCAATTGAATCAATAGTAAATTTTTTTCCTGACTCAAACGTTTCAATTCGTCTTGGAACTGCAACTTTGTCTCCGGTTGCTCTGCTGATTAGACCCTTGTTGTTTTCATAAATTTGGAATCTTTGTTTTGCAGTATGATATTGATCAGAACCAGTCTCATCAAAGTTTTGCATAATTAATTTAGATTCTTCTGAACAGTAAATTGGAATATCTTCTCTGAGATATGGAATGTATGCACAGTGATCAACATGAGCATGTGTTAGTAATACTGCATCAATTTCATTATCTTCAGTTCCATCAAAATCCATATGTTTTGCATAATCACGCCTGTAAAGCCCTTTAATTTTAGGTAAAATTCCCAACTCAAAGAGGTCATTGAGACTATTTGAGGTTCTAGGACCTAGAAATTGTGAGAAAAATTGTCCTTCTTGTGAAAAAGACATTCCAAAATCCATGAAAACTTTGGTGTCTTTTGATTCTACTAGGAATTTGTTTCCTCCGATATCATTTACTCCTCCATGGAATGTAATGTTAGTCAATGTTGGTTTCTATTGTACCTGGCATTTAAAATCTGCTCTAAATAATATATTCATATTTTCACCAAAAAAGTCTTTTAATTCTTCCTGAAATTCACCCATTTTCTTTATTACATCTCCTTTCCAATTCCTCTCTAACTTTATCACAAATCTTGTTATCTATTTTTTTGATCATAAATGACTCTAAAGCATGAATCAAGTAATTATTTTCATATCTTTTCAAGTTGGATATTTTTACAGGTTCATCTTTTTCAAATATCATATACTTGCAATCGGATAAAATCAAATGTGAATAGAGTTCATTTAATGCGTCTTTTGTGTACTTGACCATTATTTTCTAACCCCATTAATTATTTTCAAAATTCCTTTCTTGCCTAACCTGATAAAATTATCATCAATCCCAAATTTCTCAAAGACTCTTCTCAAAAAATAACTTCTCACACATGATACTGATGCATAAACAAATGTAATGGCCAAATTTGCAGTTAACGGGTCTTGTTCAAACCATCCCATCGACAATGGTAAAATTACAATTCCCAACCCATATCCAATTGGATATCCTCCAAACGAATTGACAAATGCTTCACTCAAACTTTTTTTGTGAGAATCTTTTGAAACTGTTTTAATCATTTTTCTCCTTAAATTGTTCATTTAATTTTTTTAATATCTCGCCTTCAATACCATCTATTTGATGAGTATCAAGATAGATTTGGTAAGTTTCAAGATTCTCAGCAATCTCATCATCAGAGTCTTCAGTACGTTTCCAGAACAACAATGTAACACGGTCATGCCATTCAGGATACCATCCTCGCTCCTCAAGCCAACTGTAAATCTCTCGATGTATTCCATAGATGTACATCTCTTTTACTTTCATTCCTTTGTGATTTGGAATTATACGTGTGGCTTCAGATACCAGCATTTCACCATACTCTAAATCATGATTAAATGGTGGAATATCTTTGAAAATACAAGCATCTTCAGTAGTAGTAATGATACCTCCACTCTTGCCGTCAATATCATCTGCTTTTTCTAAATAATCAATTTCTGTAACTAGTTCCCTTAGACCTTTCATGATTTGGTCTTGACTCCACTGTTTCATTTCATATCCTCCAAGGTATCATCTGAAAATGAATCCATTTTTGGTGGATTTTGTTTTTTTCTTACAGTGGTATGGGTGCCATTTTCTTCATATGTGAAAAATTCATCCTCATCTGTATCATCTTCAGAACAGGTGTCATTACATGTGTTACATGCATCACTGATTATTTTTGGTAAATAATACAAAACAATTAATGCAAAAC
>Ga0233434_1002027_pt1 | contig 18467 bp, 19 predicted proteins | sample SI_122_August201_4_FD_182738 | JGI IMG/M metagenome (GOLD analysis project Ga0233434, IMG submission 182738) | Seawater microbial communities from Saanich Inlet, British Columbia, Canada - SI_122_August2016_120_MG | ecosystem: Environmental > Aquatic > Marine > Inlet | place: Canada: British... | reverse complement strand
TTTTTTTTGCCGTTTTACCAACCAGCTGATAAACCCATATTTACAAACAAAAATATTTTTACCTTAATATATACAACTTAAAAATAAACACCCTAAACAAACATAACTAAACAACATAAACATTAATAAAAAAATTAAATAATCGAGAGGAATATACAGTTGCTATATTGAGCTTAAATAGCTATAATAAAGCTTTTAAGCATAGAATATTTAATTATTCTTTAGATTTTTTATTCCAATAAGCAGTTAACTCTAAAAAATCAATTGGAAATGCTGGCGCTTGCCGTTTTAATATATTTTCTTGAAAGGATCTTTCTAAAATATCTTCAATTAAATAATCCTCTATATTTACATATGGATCATATTCTTCTTTCAATGAAATATTAAATATATTAGCGGTCGTATTATACCAAAACGCCTTCCACCCTGACCTTAATTCTTTTACCAAATCAAAAGCAGTTCTTCCAGTTTGCCTTTCTATTAATTTTGCTAATATCTGACCTTCAGTTCTAGTAAATTTTTTGAGTTTTTCAGTAAACTCTTCTTCTATATATTTTTGAACTCTTTTTGTGTATTTATTTTTATCCCGTTTTTTTTCAATAGTTTTTAATCTTTCTGTCATTACTATTAGCCTTTCAGCAGCTAATTTAGCATAAGGATATACTTTTCGAGTTTTACGCCGGAGAATTAAATACCGTTTTCTATTTTCTTTTGAAGTGAATTTTAATTTATTCAAGAGCACTACTTCTTCTAAATCGATAAACTCTCTAGGAATTGAATCTCCTCTTATAATGTAATAAAAATTTGTACTATCAATTTCTTGCTCCGCTTTTATTTCAATTGTTTGGCCAACTAATAATAATGGTATAAATAGTACTATAAAAAGGGATATTTGTTTTAAAATATTCATTTAAAATATTATTTTTTTTATTTAATGCGAAAACAGTTTCAAAATTAAACAAAATGTATGAGTGAATAATCAATAAATCACTAATTTTGGCCCTTATATAACTTTAGATTTAAACAAAATATTATGGCAAAATCAATATTGACGAAAAAATCACTTACTTTTTTAGAGGAATATTTAAATAATGCATCACCTACAGGCTATGAATGGGACGGACAAAAGATTTGGATGGATTATTTAAAACCCTATGTAGATGAATTTATAACAGATACTTATGGGACTGCAGTTGCTGTTATTAATCCTAAAGCAAAATACAAAGTAGTTATAGAAGGTCATGCTGATGAAATTTCTTGGTATGTTAATTATATAAGCGATAATGGCTTGGTATATGTTGTTAGAAATGGCGGTAGTGACCATCAAATAGCTCCTTCTAAAATTGTAAATATCCATACTAAAAGCGGAATTGTTAAAGGTGTTTTTGGATGGCCAGCTATTCACACACGTAACAAAGCTAAAGAAGAAGCGCCAAAACCAGATAATATCTTTATTGATGTTGGCGCTGCAAATAAAAAAGAAGTTCGAAAAATGGGAGTACATGTAGGCTGTGTAATCACCTACCCTGACACATTCCATATACTCAATAATGATAAATTTGTATGTAGAGCAATGGACAATCGAATGGGAGGATTTATGATTGCTGAAGTAGCAAGACTATTGCACGAAAACAAAAAGGAATTACCTTTTGGGCTTTATATAACCAACTCTGTTCAAGAGGAGATTGGATTGAGAGGAGCTCAAATGATAGCAGAACGTATAAAGCCAGATGCGGCTATTATTACAGATGTAACTCACGACACCACAACACCAATGATTGATATGAAAAAAGAAGGTCATATTGAATTAGGTAAGGGTCCTGTTATTGCCTATGCTCCTGCCGTACAACAAAAACTTAGAGATTTAATTACTGAAACTGCTGAAAGTAAAAAAATTCCTTTTCAAAGAGCTGCTCTTTCTAGAGCAACAGGAACAGATACAGACGCTTTCGCTTATAGCAACTCTGGAGTTGCAAGTGCATTGATATCTTTACCCTTACGTTATATGCATACTACGGTTGAAATGGTACATAAAACAGATGTTGAAGCTGTCATTAACTTAATTTATGAGTCATTATTAAACATGAAAAACAATGACACTTATAGTTACTTTAAATAAATTTAATTAAAAAGATTGGTATAAAAAAGGGCTACTAAATGGTAGCCCTTTTTTTATTTTAATTAAAATATAAAACCAACTGTGAATTTTTTTACTGCAATTTTGTTTAGGTATATTTTACTAATAACTAACTACAGAAAAAATACACCACCAGTTTTCAACATTAGACAATTTATACCGATTAACTTGAAAGGTATTCTAAAACATTTTTATTGATTCTTTGATCAATTTTTGAAACATCTGCCTTAACAAAAGTCGCTCCAGTAATGTTTTCGTACAACTCGATATACCGTTCAGATACCGTTTTAATATAGTTATCATTCATCTCTGGAACTGACTGACCTTCTAGCCCTTGAAACCCTTTTTGAATTAACCATTGCCTAACAAACTCCTTAGAAAGTTGTTTTTGTTGTTCTCCCTTTTCTTGACGTTCTTTATATCCTTCCGCATAAAAATAACGTGAGGAATCTGGTGTATGAATTTCATCAATTAGTACTATTTTTCCCGCTTGAGTTTTTCCAAATTCATATTTGGTATCTACTAAAATCAATCCTCTTTTAGTAGCTATTTCGGTTCCACGTTGAAATAATTTTCTTGTATAATCTTCTAAAACCAAATAATCTTCTTCAGAAACAATTCCTTTCTTTAAAATAGTTTCTCTAGAAATATCTTCATCATGATCCCCCATTTCAGCTTTGGTAGCTGGAGTAATTATTGGGGATGGAAACTTATCGTTTTCAATCATTCCTTCAGGCATTTCAACACCACACAATAAACGTTTTCCTAATTTATACTCACGAGCAGCATGACCACTCATATAACCGCGAATAACCATCTCTATTTTAAAAGTTTCACACGCATATCCTATTGCAACATTAGGATCTGGAGTCGCTATTAGCCAATTGGGAACTAAATCTTCGGTATCCCTCATCATTTGAGTAGCTATCTGATTTAATATTTGACCTTTATATGGAATTCCTTTAGGCATCACCACATCAAAAGCACTAAGCCTATCGCTAGCAATCATTAATAAAATATCGTTTTCTAAGGTATATACTTCGCGTACTTTTCCATGATATACTTTTTGTTGACCTGGAAAATTAAATTGGGAGTTTGTAATGGTATTGCTCATATAATTAATCTCTATTCTCTATAGATTTATAGGCTGAAATTACTTTTTTAACTAATTTGTGTCGTATCACATCTTTATCATCCAAATGGATGATTCCAACCCCCACTACATCTTTTAAAATCAATAATGCTTCTTTAAGTCCTGAAAGTGTGTGCCTAGGTAAATCTATTTGGCCTGGATCCCCCGTAATCATAAACTTGGCACTTTTTCCCATACGTGTTAAAAACATTTTCATTTGCGAATGGGTCGTGTTTTGTGCTTCATCTAAAATAACAAAGGCATTGTCTAAGGTTCGACCTCTCATAAATGCTAATGGCGCTATTTGTATCACTCCTTTTTCAATTAAAGATTCTAACTTTTCTGCAGGTATCATATCTCTTAATGCGTCATATAAGGGCTGCATATACGGATCTAGTTTTTCTTTTAAATCTCCTGGAAGAAAACCTAATTTCTCTCCAGCCTCCACAGCTGGACGCGTTAATATTATTTTTCTTACCTGTTTTTCTTTTAAGGCTTTTACCGCTAAAGCAACACCGGTATACGTTTTACCGGTACCTGCAGGCCCTACAGCAAATAACATGTCATTTTTATACATCAATTGCACCAACTTACGTTGATTTGCGGTCTGTGGCTTTATTTTTCTTCCATTAACTCCGTGTACTAAAACTTCATTGGAATTTTCTGAGGTCTCATAATCGTCTTTACTCCTACTTAAGAAAACCCGTTCGATTACATTTTCATCTAACTTGTTATACTTTGTAAAATATTCTAACAACATCGCTATTCTTTTATTAAACTCTTCTAAAACTTCTTCATCACCAAAAGCTTTAATTTTATTTCCCCTTGCAACTATTTTTAATTTTGGAAAAAGCTCTTTTAACTTCTCAATATTAATGTTTTGCTCCCCAAAAAAATCACGAGGGCTTATTTCAGATAATTCGATTATTAGTTCATTCAAAAGCAGTACATTTAAAAATATTAATACTATGCTATAAATTGTTTTTCTCTAAAACAAAAGTACAGTATTTTTGTCGTTATTAGTTTAAATAAATATTAACAAAATGCCTAAAGCTATTATCACTTTAACTACTGACTTTGGTGAGAAAGATCACTTTGCTGGTGCGGTTAAAGGTGCTATTTATAGTGAAATGGAAACAATAAAAATTGTTGATATCTCGCATTCAATTTCTCCTTTTCATATTTCAGAAGCTGCATATATAATTCAAAATGCTTACAAGAATTTTCCATCTGGCAGCATTCATATAATTGGAATAGATTCTGAATTAAATCCAGAAAATAAACACATAGCAGTTTATTTGGATGAACACTATTTTATATGTGCTAACAATGGAATTATCTCAATGTTAACCTCAGAGATAAATCCAGAAAAAATCGTTGAAATTAATGTACACGATAATATAGAATCAAATTTCCCTGTTTTAGACGTTTTTGTAAAAGTAGCCTGCCATATAGCAAGAGGAGGAACTTTGGAAGTTATTGGGAAACCCATAGCTAAAATAAAAGAACTCATAGGCATAAAACCCGTGGTAAATCCTGAAAACAATCAAATAATTGGAAATGTAATTTATATTGATAATTATGGAAATGTAATTTGTAATATCAATAAATCACTTTTCGAAGAAATTGGAAAAGGAAGAAGTTTTACGATTCAAGCCAGGTCCATTAAATTTACAAATATTTACAACAGATATAGTGATTTTATAAACTTTGAAAACCCGAAAAGCAAGCGTGTTGAAGATGGAAAAAAATTAACATTATGGAATTCCTCTGGTTATTTAGAGTTGGCTATTTACAAAAGTAATCCAAACACAGTTGGAAGCGCATCTTCACTTTTCGGACTTAATTATAGAGATACCATTAGTATTAATTTTGAATAATCATATGTTTACAAGAATCGTTAAAATGGAGTTTATAAAAGAAGAGGTACCTAGCTTTCTTGTTAATTTTGAAAAAATAAAAGAAGAAATTCGTGCTTTTGAAGGTTGTTCTTATTTAGAACTTTATCAAGACAAAAATAACCCTGACATTTTTTTTACCTATAGCAGGTGGGAAGATGAAACTGATTTAGAAAATTATAGAACTAGTGATTTTTTTAAAAATGTTTGGACAACAACCAAACCTAAGTTTCGTTCTAAAGCACAAGTCTGGAGCGTTGACACCTTACATCATTTAGGCTAATGTAGGTTTTGAATTAATGACTAAAACAAAAGAAACAAGAACGATTCTTGATATTAAAAAACACTTAATACTAAAATACTATGTTTGCTATACTAAAAAGAGAAATCAATTCCTTTTTTTCAACACCTGTTGGCTTGATAGTCATTGCATTTTTTTTGTTGCTAAACGGACTTCTACTTTGGTTTATTCCTGGAGAATTTAATATTTTTGACAACGGTTTTGCAGATTTATCTTCCTTTTTTATAATAGCACCTTGGGTCTTATTATTTTTAATCCCGGCAGTTACTATGAGGTCTTTTAGTGAAGAGAAAAAAATGGGAACTTTCGAGCTTTTAATAACTAAGCCAATCTCTTTAGGAAACATTATCTTAGGGAAATATTTTGGAGCTGTAATTCTTATTTGTTTAGCTATTGCACCCACCTTACTATATATTATTACCATCTCTAAACTTGGCAACCCTTCGGGTAATTGGGATGTGGGAAGCACTATTGGTTCTTATATTGGATTGTTATTTTTAATTTTCGCTTATACATCTATTGGAATATTTGCTTCTACGATTTCTAAAAATCAAATTGTAGCTTTTATTATTGCTGTTTTTTTATGTCTTTTTATTTATTATGGTTTTGATACCTTAACGCCTCTTTTTAAAATTTCATCAATTGAAATCAATAATCTTGGGATAAAAACTCATTTCGATAGCATTGCTAGGGGTGTTTTAGATACTCGTGATATTTTATATTTCTTGAGTATTTCCACTTTATTTTTAATTTTCACCAACATTAATTTAAGAAAAGATTAATGAAAAATAGAAAACAATTAATATATGGTATCCTAGGTATTATTTTAATTAATATAATTGGAAGTTATTTTTATAAACGGTTTGATTTAACTCAAGATCAAAGATACACCTTGTCAAATACAGCAAAAAAAACAATCGCTACTATTGATCTCCCCATATTTATAGATGTTTTTTTAGAAGGAGATTTACCTTCCGAATTTAAACGATTGCAACTAGAGACCAAGCAGCTTTTAGAAGAGTTTGAAGCTTATAATCCTAATTTGAAATTTAAATTTGTAAACCCTTCAGAAGAAAAAGGAGCTATTGAATCATTAATAAAGTTTGGTGCCAAACCTGCTCAAATAGAAATTAAGCAAAACGGAAAAACAAGTATTCAACAGGTTTTTCCTTGGGCAATCGCTTCTTTTGATGGCGATTATATAAAAATACCTTTGTTAAAAAATCAATTAGGTGTTAGCTCGGAAGAGCGAATTAACAAATCTGTTCAAAATTTAGAATATGCTTTTGCTGATGCTTTTAATCAACTAATTCAACCTAAAAAACGTAAAATTGCTGTTTTAAAAGGAAATGGAGAATTAGAAGATAAATATGTAGCCGACTTTTTTTCAACACTTCGCGATTATTATTATATCGCACCCTTTACATTAGATTCCGTTGCTGAAAAACCTAAAAAAACCTTAGCACAGATGCAACAATTTGATTTATTAGTTATTGCAAATCCTACAGAACAATTTACGGAAGAAGAGAAATACATCCTTGATCAATATGTGATGTCTGGAGGCGCTTCACTTTGGCTAATAGATGCTGTAGAATTAGTTAACGATAGTGTTAGTGAGAATAATTTTGCCTTTGGAAAAGATTTAAACCTAACAGATTTTTTCTTTAAATATGGAATTAGAATCAATCCAAACCTTGTTAAAGATTTATACTCCGCTCCTATTTTATTAGCAACAGGCAACGAACGTGATTCACAATACAATAAGTATCCATGGTTTTATAGTCCTTTATCTAATAATAGTTTGAACCATCCAATAGTAACAAATATAGAGGCTATAAAGTTTGAGTACGCAAGTAGTATTGACACCTTACCAAATTCGATTAAAAAAACAATTTTATTAAGTTCTTCCCAAGTTTCAAAAATTGTGGGAATGCCTAAAGAAATTAACATTACGAAAGAAATAAATAAAAACTTAACGATTATTAATGATGGTCCATCTCCTGAAGAATTTAATGCTGGTGAAATTCCTCTTGCAGTATTGTTAGAAGGATCGTTTAATTCAGTTTATTCAAACAGAATAAAACCTTTTAAAATTGCGAATAATCTAGAGCGTAGTAAGGAAACTAAAATGGTAGTAATTAGTGATGGAAGTATTATTAAAAACCAATTTCAAGGAAATAGGCCTTTAGAATTAGGTTTCGATAAATGGACCCAAACTTTTTATGGAAATAAAGAATTTTTGCTGAATACTGTAAACTACCTATTGGACGATACCGGACTTATAAACATTAGGAGCAAAGAAATATCAGTTGCTTTTTTAGATCCTGTAAAAGTAGCTAAAAACAGATTTTTTTGGCAATGGGTTAACTTATTGTTACCCTTAACTTTAATTTACCTATTTGGACTTGTATTCAACTACTTAAGAAAGAGAAAATACACTTGAATTTGTTAATAAGTTTCTTTTGAATTCAAAGGGAATAGAATACAATTTGAAATATATTTGTGGTTAACACATTAATAAATTATTGTTAAAATATACCTTTTAACACAATCATAAAAACATTAAAATGAAATTTATAGTATCTAGCTCATATTTATTAAGACAGCTTCAGGTTTTAGGAGGTATTATTAACAGTAATAACACCCTTCCAATATTGGATAATTTTTTGTTTCAACTAGATCAAAATTCATTGACGGTTTCTGCATCTGATTTAGAAACTACCATTTCGTCAAAATTAGAAGTGGAAAGTAGTGAGAAAGGAACTATTTGTATTCCTGCTCGTTTATTATTGGATACTTTAAAAACATTCCCAGAACAACCCTTAACATTTACGGTGGAAGATAACAATACGATTGAGGTTAGTTCTAATCACGGTAAATATGCCTTAGCGTATGCAAGTGGCGAAGAGTTTCCTCACGCAATAGAGCTTCAAGACCCAAGTTCAACTACTTTATCAGGAGATGTTCTAGCAACTGCAATTTCAAAAACTATATTTGCTGCTGGTAACGATGATTTACGTCCGGTAATGAGTGGCGTTTTCTTTCAGTTTTCTACAGAAGGTTTAACATTTGTTGCAACCGATGCACATAAATTAGTAAAATATTCTCGCGAGGATATTTCAGCTTCACAAACAGCTGAGTTTATTGTGCCTAAAAAACCTTTAAACTTAATAAAATCGATTTTAGCTGGAAGTGAAGAAGAAGTAACTATTGAGTATAACGATTCTAATGCCAAGTTTTCTTTTGATAATACTGAAATGGTTTGCCGTTTAATAGATGGAAAGTATCCAAATTATGAAGCTGTTATACCAAAAGAAAATCCAAATGTTTTAAAAATAGAACGCAATCAGTTTTTAAACTCGGTACGTCGTGTTTCTATCTTTTCAAATAAAACAACACATCAAATTCGTTTAAAAATTGCTGGTGCAGAACTTAATATTTCTGCGGAAGATATTGATTATAGCAATAAGGCAGAAGAACGTTTAACCTGTGATTATCAAGGAGATGATATGCAAATTGGTTTTAACTCTCGTTTTTTAACTGAAATGCTTAACAACCTAAGTAGTGACGAAGTTTCTCTAGAAATGTCTATGCCAAACCGTGCAGGGATTTTAACGCCTACTGATGGATTGGACGAAGGGGAATTAGTAACGATGTTAGTAATGCCTGTAATGCTTAACAACTAAAGTTCCTAGGAAGATAGAAACCTTAAATCTTATTATTACAAACTTTTTTTTAGATGAAGTAATCTTATACATATACACTGTAATACAATAATTATTACTTTGGATGAATAAGATGTCTTTTTTATTCTTATCACTGATCTGGCAATGATAAGCAGTTTCAAATTTAGTTTTATTACTAAACCCATGCTCTTTAAGATTCCTGACTTACTTTGAAAAGCGCAGCGTAAGTAACACATAATTATGTATTTTTACGTCCATGATTCATCAAAATACTATTGTCGCTTTGGCGACTCCATCAGGAGCTGGTGCTATTGCAGTTATACGCCTTTCTGGAAAAGATGCTATAACTATAGCTGCTGAAATTTTTAATTCTATAAGTGGAAAAGAGCTGTCAAAACAAAAATCTCATACGGTTCATTTAGGGAATATTGTTGATGGAAGTAGAATTATTGATGAAGTATTGGCCACTGTTTTTAAAAATCCTAACTCCTATACAGGAGAAAATGTAGTAGAATTTTCTTGTCATGGAAGTTCTTATATTCAACAAGAAATCATCCAATTATTACTTCGAAAAGGATGTAGAATGGCTACTGCTGGTGAGTTTACACTTCAAGCTTTTTTAAACGGTAAAATGGATTTAAGTCAAGCGGAAGCAGTTGCAGATTTAATTGCTAGTGATTCCAAAGCATCACATCAATTAGCTATACAACAGATGCGAGGCGGTTTTTCTACAGAAATTGAAGAGCTTAGAATTCAGTTATTAAATTTTGCATCATTAATAGAGCTCGAATTGGATTTTTCTGAAGAAGATGTGGAATTTGCAAATCGAGAGGAATTTCAAAAATTAATCAAAAAAATAACTGTTTTATTAAAAAAACTAATCGATTCATTTGCAACAGGAAATGTTTTAAAAAATGGAATTCCGGTAGCCATAGTGGGTCGCCCAAATTCAGGAAAATCAACACTTTTAAATTCTTTATTAAATGAAGAAAGAGCTATAGTAAGTAATATAGCTGGAACGACAAGAGATACTATTGAAGATGAAATTACTATAGGTGGCATTCGTTTTCGTTTTATTGATACTGCTGGATTAAGAGATACGACTGACGAAATTGAAAAAATAGGTGTCGAGCGCGCATTAGAAAAGTTAGAAAAATCTTCTATCTATATTTATTTATTTGACAGTACAGAAATGAGTGTAGTAGAAGTAAAAAAAGAACTTGATAGCTTCACTACCAATTCCAAACAACTTATTGTAGCCAATAAAATTGATAAAGCATCTAAAGAAGAGGTAGCCGCCATCAATAATAGTGATTTTTCTTTCTTAACTATTTCAGCTAATAGCAAAGATAGCTTGGGTACGTTAACTAACTCTCTTTTGGATATTGCAGGAATTGAAGCCTTAAATTCCAACCAATTAATGGTCACCAACTCCAGACATTACGATGTTTTAATAAAATCCTTAGAAGAAATTTCTAAGGTACAAGAAGGCATTAACAATCATCTTACTGGCGATTTATTAGCCATCGATTTAAGACAAGCTTTATACTTTTTAGGAGAGATTACTGGCCAAGTAAGCAATGATGATTTATTAGGTAACATTTTTGCTAACTTTTGTATTGGAAAGTAATTATATTTCTTTTATCATCTAACTGCCTATTATTGTTTACATTATATATTTTTAACTTCTTTTATTTGTTGCCTTTTTGTTTTTTATTAACTATATTTGTTGCTATTATGTTGCCATAATTACATTTTTGTTGCCCAAATCTGTTGAAGACAACATGAGCAAAATGATGCACCATATTGCCCCACGTTGCACCATAACGCTACTTTAAGCACCTTTTATGAGCAGTAAGTTGTATATCCCAAAAATATGTAAGCATTGTGGTAATGCGTTTATAGCACGCACTACATTTACCAAATTTTGTAGTGATAATTGTGCTAAAAAGGCTTATAAAGCCAGAAAGCGTAATGAGAAAATACAATCTACTCTCACAGTTGATATGCAGAAGAATAATGAAGCACCTGTAATTACCAATTACGACACTGTAAATAATAAAGATTTTTTAAGCGTTACAGAAGCCTCTCAACTTATCGGTGTAAGCAGATGGACAATCCAGAGAATGATACAACAAGGTAGACTCAAAGCTGTTCCTTTTGGCAGAAAACGCATAGTAGCGAGATGGCAGATAGAAAATCTTTTTAATTAGTTTATAATGACAGTAACTTTAAGACAACGCAAGAAGAAGAATAAAATTAGCTTATACCTAGACTATTATGAAAACGGTAAAAGAAAATATGAATATTTAAAATTATACCTTATACCAGAAGCTGAAAAAAGTAAGCTTTCTAAAGCCCAGAAGGATGAAAATAATAAAATACTTTCTTTAGCAGAAAGTATTCGCTCTAAAAGACATTTAGAAATTCACAATGGAATATACTGCTTTAATAATCAAGAAAAGTTAAAAGGGCATTTTATCATTTACATGAAAGTATTAGCTGCTAGAAAAAACGATAGCAAAGGGAACTTTGATAACTGGGAAAGCACCATTAAACATCTAAAAAAATTCTGCCCTAAAGATATTTCATTTGCACAACTTGACAGCCAATTTGTCGAAGGATTCAAAGAGTATCTATCAAAACAAGCAAAAACACCAAGTAAAAAAAACCTTTCTGCTAATTCAGCCTATTCATATTTTAATAAGTTTAGAGCTGCTTTAAAACAAGCTGTTAAGGATGGTATTATTATTATTAATCCAGCTGATAACGTTAAAGGGTTACCACAAGGAGATAGTAAAAGAGAGTTTCTTACGCTAGAGGAACTACAAAGCGTAGTTAAGCATGAATGTGAGATTCCATTATTAAAAAAAGCATTTATTTTCAGTTGCTTAACAGGACTAAGATGGTCTGATATTTACAAATTAGCTTGGTCCGAATTACAATATTCAGTAGATTATGGCTGGTACATCCGATTCAGACAAAAAAAAACCAAAGGATCTGAAACATTACCCATATCAAATCAAGCTCATGATTTATTAGGCAAAATTGGAGAGTCTACGGAAAGAGTTTTTGATGGGTTAAAATACAGTGCATGGCATAACTTAAAATTACAACAATGGGTTATGAAAGCTGGAATTAGTAAAACTATTACATTCCATTGTGCCAGGCATACATATGCAACTTTGCAGCTTACATTGGGTACTGATATCTTTACTGTTTCTAAACTATTAGGCCATAAAGATATTAGAACCACACAAGTTTATGCCAAAATAATAGATGAAAAGAAAAAGGTAGCCGCTAATAAAATAGTTTTAGACTTATGATAAAAGGAGTTTTAAACACAAACGAGCATAAATTTGGCGATAATGTCAATAGCTTTATCAAATTAGTATCTTTTATTAATCTTGAGTATAAAGCAACAGAAGTTAATGATTCTGATGTAGTTAAAAAGCATTTAGAGATCAAATTCAACGGTTTTAAAAGTATAAATCATTTTAGTAAATCTTTAGAAATAAATTACAACAATGCTATTGCCGAAATTGAGGAAACATTACTAATTAAACATAAAAAATATGAAAGGTATCGCTTTATTACCAATCTAATTTTAAAATTTAATGATGTTCAAAAATTGCTAATTAATAAACATAAGCTTGGTTTTAAACATGCAAATTTTAAAATTTCTAGAGCTAAACAATTAGGAGTTAAAGAAATTGATGAATCTTATTGCCAAGAGTACTATTCTATAATAAACACCTGTTTAGATAAAACCCTATCATATCTTTCACATCAAAAGGATATGCAAGGTATAATGAATGATTCGGATATACCGTTACATAAAATTAATATTCCTGCTGAAGATGAACCAACAAAAAAGTGCCCTCTAAAGTTTTATCAATTTCTAATTACAAAAAAGGGTGTTTATAGACTTTTACAAAAATTTAAGCCTTCCAAAGACGATTTTTCAAGCAACGATATTGATTATGATGATGATTCAAATACTATTACTTATAATCATTATGATGTCAAAACTGGTAATTATTTTGCAACGACACTAACATTTAATGATTACTTTCGAAAGCGTTTAAAAGCTGAATATAAAAAAAGCCAACGCTTAATTAACAAGCAATTTAATTCCTTAAAAGACGAACCGCAGGCTTCTTTTTACTTGACACGAACTTTAAACGACCTTAAAAGTTTAGCAAAGAATGTTGAAGGTGGCAAAGATTCTCTAGGTTACGCTGATATTAAAAAAGTAATTAATAATTTAATCAATCATTTCAACACTAATTATGCGGTTTTTATAACCCCTGGTAAAACAAAAACTGATAAAGCATATTTCTTCCAGCTAAAAGGATTGAGAGAAGCTGCAAAGAAAAAAGCTGTTAATCTCCACGATAGTTTAGTTAAAAATAAATTTTTAGTAAAAAACAGTAGAAAAGACTTCATTAATCTTTTTACAGGACAGCAGCCATTGGATAGAATTATATGGTTAGGTCATATAACCCAATTGAAATTATTTATTAATTTATTAATTAGTGAAGATAAAATTGAAAAATGTAAATATGGAAAATGGCAAATTACTGCTGCAAACTTCAAATCTTATGATGATAATTTCACAAATAAGCAATTAAATGATACTAAATTACCAGTTAATAAAGCTAAAATTATTGATATCGTTTCTAATATAAGCCACTAAACACCGCCTTACTGTTTTTCTTTTGTATTTTTTTAAAGTTTCTTTCTTTTATATGGTTTATGATTATTATTATCTCCAATAATAACATACCACCTTAACACCGCTTTTTAAAGGCGGTGTTCTTTTTGCATGATTATCTAGTATACTTTTGGGATGTGTTTGAAGGTATAAACCTCTCTCTTTCAAGCACAAGAGAGGAAGTTTTAATATTAATAATTATTATCATGAAAAAAATTATAATTCAGAAATTAGATAAAATAGAAGCAATGTTACAAGATCAAAACTTACTAAAAAAGGAAGTTTTAAACCTTAATGAAACTTGTAAATATTTAGAGATGAGTGCATCTCACTTGTACAAAATGACAAGCAAAAAGCAAATACCTCACTTCTGCCCACAGGGAAAGAAACTCTATTTTAAAAGAGCAGAACTAGATGAATGGTTGTTACGTAATCGTAAAGATAGCCTTGATAATATTGAAACAATGGCTGCTAACTATTTGATAAATAATAAAATAAAATAACCATGCCAGTTATAACAAAAAATAAGAAATCTGGCGAATTAAACAAGAACATATTTCCTGTTAATGTGCTGCCCGTAATTTTTAAAGATTTAGTTAGAGGTTTAAACGAAACTTTAAATTATCCAATAGATTACACTGGTACAGCCATTTTAACAGCTTTAGCTACAGCTATTGGAACCAAAGTAAAAGCTAAAGTAAAGGATAATTGGTATGAATATGGCTCCCTATACACTTGTATACTAGGAAATGCAGGAGCAAATAAATCGCATCCACTGGCAACAATATTTGATCCAATTAAAAAAATTGATAAGCAATCACATGATGAATATACTTTAAAGTATAAAGTCTATGTAGATTACCAAAAATTAACTTCCAGAGAAAGAGATTTAGCTACACCTATACGAGAACCCGTTTTAAAAAAAATGGTTCTAACCAATTTTACACCAGAAGTTCTTAATAAGAGATTAAATGATAACCACAGGGGATGCACTGTACTAAGTGATGAACTGGCTTCTTTTTTTGAAGGGATGAATAACTATTCAAAAGGAGACTCTTCTAGCACTTATCTTTCATTCTGGAGTAACCAGTCCACTACAATAGATAGAGTTGGAAAACATGTTCCGTTATTTATTGAAAAACCATATTTATCTATAATCGGTGGTTTGCAACCTAGATTGTTAAGCAAGGTGTTTAAACCTAAAATGATGGACAGCGGTTTGTTACAAAGGTTTTTGTTTGCATATCCACAAAGAGTTTATAAAAAACCAATTAATGATAAGGTGTTAGATCATAAGATTCTTAAAAAGTACTCAGATTTTATCTCAAGTTATATAAACATTACAAATTCAGAAGGTAATCAAACCAGAACGCTTACCTGGACAGATGAGGCTAAAAATTATTTTTACAATTGGCATTCAAAAAACTGTGAGCTTGTCAATGCATATTCAGGCAATATTAAAGGTGAGGTGATTTCTAAGTTCGATATTCACTTTATAAGACTGTCTCTGATATTACAGATAATGGAAGATCCTAACAGCACTGAAATAGTTATTAAAGCTGTTAAAGGAGCGAATGCCTTATGCAAATATTATTTGAATTGTTCGTTAAAAATATTGAAAAAAATCCATAATACTGTAGATCATCTAAACCAATTACCGGAAGATAAAAAACGGTTCTATAAGACTCTCAAAAACAAGTTCATTACAGCTGAAGCTATTAAATTAGGTGCTAAGTTCGATCTGAAGGAGCGTAGATTAAAGGATTTTTTAAAAGACCAATATTATTTCATGAAAATTAAACATGGACACTATGAAAAAAAATATAACACTAAGATTAATTATTAAAATACGCAGCATTATTGACACTTTCAACACTTTAAAATGACAATAGTGTCAATAGTGCACGAAAACAAATAGAAACATTATGAAAAACGAACAAGCATTAGAAATAGCAGAAAAAACAAAAGCACTCCTTGCTCCATATTGTGAGCGAATAGAGATAGCTGGTAGCATAAGACGTAAGAAACCAGAAGTTAAGGATATAGAAATTGTGGCAATACCAAAACCATACGATATTGGGCTTTTTGAAAGTGGAATTGCAACTGTTGTAAAGCAATGGAAAAAAGTTAAAGGTGAACTACCTTGTAAATACACACAACGCATCCTACCAGAAGGTATAAAACTAGATTTGTTCTTCGCAGAACCAGATAATTGGGGGAATATTTACGCAATGAGAACTGGAAGTGCTGAGTATTCGCATCTTGTGTTAGCGTCAAGATGGTCTTCCAAGGGATATAAGAGTGATGGTGGCTATCTGTACAAGGATGGTGAACGCATAGCTGTCCGTGAGGAAGAAGACCTGTTCAAATTATTAGATATGCCTTATGTCGAACCTGAAGAACGTGATTATTAACTAAAAAATGAAAAAATGAATAATTTACTAGAAATTAAAGAACATCAAATAAGTTTTATTGATAGCTTACCATATAAGCTAGGATCAACATTCAATGAAAATAATATTGATCTTGAACTAAAAAAAGTATATGATGAAGTTAGAGTATATCGCAGTTATAAGTGCTCAGAATTAATATTATTTGGAACCATACTAGAACCAGAATGTTATTTATGGTTTGGTAAAGACCATTTATTGGCAATCAATTATAAAATTGAAAATAAATACTTTGAAATATTTAAAGAAGCTGTAAATAGTGAATTGCCTGACGGATATAAATTGGAAGAAGATCCTTCAGAAATAGCAAACACACTAACTGTATATATTGAAGACATAATGCTATGCATACAGAAAATAAATGAAAATTACTTTTTATTAAAAGTACAGTATCATGATAAGTTTTAATTATTATTCAGTGTAAAATCAGTAATTTGTGATACTAATACCAAAAGTAACACCATTTGATATTACTGTAAAAAAGAATAAACATACTATAATGATGACTTACGGTTATTACAATTACGACGAGATGATGAATTTAACTGATATAAAGCAGCAGTTGTACCTGCGTTTTGACTATTTAACCCGACAATTAAATAAGACATACATAGTGCCAGTACCAAAAGATGACAAGTTGATAGCATTGAGAAAAGAAATACAAAAAATGTTGTATCTCAAAAGATTTGACAATGATAACAATAAGGTTGAGGTTTTTGAGAAGGAGCTTAAAAGAAGATTAGCTAGGATAGAAAGCGGTGATTTTAAATCAAGCAATAAAGGATACAATGATTCAATTGTTGAAGCTGTTAAAATTGAACTTCAATCACTATTGGCTCATATCGTCAAATGATGTGTTCATGAATCTCTAAATTAAAAATTAAACAGGACACGTAACAGAACTTTATAATTAGGTTGGATGCTCCAGAGATCTTCATATGATTTTTTATCTTATCTATCTTATTTAATATATAACTTTTAAAGTTAAAATATAATTCAAATTTACTTTACTTTTTAATTCCTTATCTTTAATAGATAATTATTTATATACTAATGGAACTTTTTGCACATCCATATTGCCCTAATTGTGGCCATCGATTTTCTCATAAGATAAAATCTGACGGAAAACTAAAAGGTGGTTTGTCTGGGGCAGCTGCTGGTGCTATATTAGGTGGAAAGGTTGGAATTGCAATGGGACCATTAGGTGCTATGGCAGGGACTTTACCCGGTGCAGTACTTGGAGGGGTTTTTGGAAATCAAATAGGTAATAAATTTGATAGTCCAACTTGCACAAAATGTAATTTTAAATTCAAGATTTCCGATACGATAAGAAAATGGAATTATAAATTGGAAGATAGAATTGTTACAAAAAAAAACATAATTACTGATAAAGCTAAAACAGCCAGAGCTCAAGAGGCCGCAATTGAAGAACTTCCAAAGAAAATTCAATTGTTATTTAAGCAAAATAGAGCTTTTGAAATTGCAGAACTTCTTTTTGAATATTTGATTGATGGGAAAGATAAATATGTTAATGAAGTTCTGAATAAATTAAAATTATGTTCTCCAGAATTTGCAAAAAAAACAGAAATGATTTTTAACGATCTAAAAAGTAGGATGGGACTATAATATTTTTGAAGATATGAAATCAGAATTAATAAATGTAATAGAAAACCTTAATACAAGAAATTACGATAACTACAAATTTCTAATATTTGACATTAGAGAGAAAATAGAACTATTAATTAAAAACAGAAAGGATGAGAATTTGGCAGATAAAGATGAAAGTCAAAAAAATCAACAAAAGCATTACTTAAAACAGTTATCCATCAATTTTATAATTGATAAATTTAATATAAAACTACATGAATATGTTGAGACATTTTTCTTTAATCAAGAGTTAATTAGGAATGTTATTGTAAATTATCCAGAAGAACAAAAAGTAATATACGATCGTTTTACTGGTGCAAAGTTAAATTATTTTTTATCAATTTCGAGATTTTCAGAATTGAAAATGGACCCTATTCGTTCTGGACCTATGTGGGAAATTAATGAAAAAAAAGGAATGAATTTAGCTGCCACAATGCGTTATAGGGAAATTGTTGAAGAACGGATGAAATCTGAATATTATATTAAAAAATATAAGCCT
>Ga0233434_1002017_pt1 | contig 18553 bp, 15 predicted proteins | sample SI_122_August201_4_FD_182738 | JGI IMG/M metagenome (GOLD analysis project Ga0233434, IMG submission 182738) | Seawater microbial communities from Saanich Inlet, British Columbia, Canada - SI_122_August2016_120_MG | ecosystem: Environmental > Aquatic > Marine > Inlet | place: Canada: British... | reverse complement strand
AAAAATTAAAATAAGGTGAATATCTTGTTACAATTTAATCTAAGAGTGAGTGGACCAGGAAGGGAAATATTAAAAAATGGTCGGGATGAGAGGATTTGAACCTCCGACCCCCTACTCCCGAAGCAGGTACGCTACCAGGCTGCGCTACATCCCGACTGTTTTAGCTTGTTTTATAAAAGAATGGTTTGAGGTATTTCCAGATAATGATCGAACCTAACCGGTTGACCACCGACTTAAACCAAGTACTTCCGCCCAAACATTTTTGGCAGTGCGGGTGTATTACTTTATTCTTTTGAAATCCTTCCACTGCATCAATAACCGGTTTGGTATTTAATATCTCTGTGATTGAATTTTCAAACACGTTGCCAGCTTTGGTTTTGCCATCGTAATCCACGCAACAATAAATTAAATCTCCGCTGCACAAAATGGCAAAATGGTCGCTCAAGGCTGCGCAATAACCAGTTTTTGAAGGGACTACTTCCCCGCCTTCGGCGAATGCATTACCCCAGGTGTTGAGGATGTAAGTCTCGAAATGGATATTTGGCGCTATTTCTACCACGTTCCATTTAAAGGCAGAAAGTTTGTCGATACTTTTTTCAACTTCCAAACGCTTTTCTTCGTTGAGAGGCGGGCAGACTTTATGAACCTCCTGAGACCAATACCGAAACGTTTTGCGTAGCTCCTTGGTGTTGTTGATGACACTCATTGTGCCTACTGTCCAGTCATCGCCCGGTACTTCTGTTTTAATCGATGTGTTCAAAAAATGGACTTTTATTTTTGGTGGCTTTTCCTGCTTAAGACAGCCTTCAATGAATTTCAAGATACGGTTATGGTACTCATCGAATTTCATCCGCCGAGACTTCCGAGTTTTGAAAGATTCTTCATCAGGAGTTTGCAGGGAGATGTTCACCTGAGAGGCGGTTACTTTTTCCAGTTTGATCGCCATCTCTTCATCGAGATAAGTTCCATTGGTCGTGATGCCTGTCTTCATGCCCAACTGTGCCGCATGATCGAGAATTTCAAAAAACCGGGGATGCATGAACGGTTCGCCCATCACATGGAAGGTGATTTTTTCTGCCATATTGTACTCGGCGATTTCGTCGATAATTCCGCAGACTCTCTCAAAATCCATGTATTCATAATGGCGAGTCATTTCCTGCTTGGGACAGAAGGTGCAGTCGAAGTTGCACACATTGGTCAGTTCAATGTGAATACGTTGTAATGGGAACTGGACCAATTCGCCAAAGCGACCGGGAAAATTTTTAGTGGTGGGTTGTACCTGAGTCAGCATAAATTAGCTATTGTGAAGTTTAATCATTTTGAGTTTTTGAATAATTATAGCGGTCAATGCTTTCGCTCCAAAACGATTTGTTGGTCACATTGCGTGAAACCTTTTTTGACCCGCATTCAGGGCAAGTAACCTTTTTTTTGTCCACTTCGGACATTTTCATTTCTATCACGAAATCTTTTTTACATTTTTCGCAAGTATGATCGTATTGGGGCATGATTGAGTCCTCCTGATTTTCCTGAACTTCAAGTAAAACCGCATTGGTTTTTATGAAGTTACTAAGAATACAATAGTTTCTAATTCAAAGCAATAAATCCGGCAAAGTTGTTCCATTTAAAAAACAGATCTACTGTAGAGAAACCCGCTTTTTTTATCAGGTCCTGGTTTTCCTCCACCGTCCATGGAATTAGCACATTTTCCAGAGCCTCGCGTTTTCTGGATATCTCTAAATTAGAATATCCCCGGTCTCGTTTAAACTGATGGTGGAACTCGATGAAAGTATGGTCAAGTTCAGGAATCCCGCTTTTAATCTTTTCGATGATAACGAGAGATCCTCCAGGCAATAGCCCTTCAAAGATATTCTTTAATAATTGATCCCTGTGTTCTGGTAACACAAACTGCAAGGTGTAATTCATCACTACTACTGATGCGTTCTGAATAGAAAACCCTTGATTTAAATCGGCCTCAATAAATTCACAAGGCATCGGTGATTCACGAAGCGTTATTTTGGATTTTTCCAACATGGCTGGCGAGTTATCGACCCCAAATAAGGAAACTTCCTTTTTTTTGTCGATAGATTGTGCCAGCTTAAGCAGTAGGGTGCCGGTAGAACAGCCCAGATCGTAGACAGAGGTATGTGCCTGGGCAAATTGCGTGCACCAATGCACCGCTAACGACTGGCACTCCTGATACATCGGGACGCTTCGTTCCAGCATGTCTTCGAACACATTAGCTACTGATTCGTTGAATTCGAAAGAACCGCTGGCAGTGTCCTGATTAAAAATTGTGTCCTTTTTGGAAATGATATCCTCGGTAAAAATTAATTAATTAAAACCCCCCTTCCAGATAATCCGGAAGGGGATAGTAACTATGTCAGTCTTGTTCATCAGGGTCCCGGCAGGTCACTGCCTTCTACTGGTCCTGATTTTGATTTTAAAAGAAGTTTGTTGATTGCGTTCAAATAAGCAAGTCCACTGGCTTCAATCGTGTTGACTCCAGCACCTTTCCCCAATACTTCTCTTTTTTCATGCTGAACGCGAACACTTACTTCTCCCTGGGCGTCCTGTCCCTTGGTTTTAGCCATAACCTGGTAGTCCAGAAGCTTGCAACGGAGGCCTGTTACCTTATCGATAGCATTATAAATTGCATCGACAGGGCCGTCACCGTTTGCGCTGGAAGAATGCTCTTTCCCATCGCGGCTGATAAGAACTACTGTCGCATGGGGAGTCTTTCCCGTTTCGAATCCGCATTGCAGAGATCCCAGCTTGTAGGTGTTCTGCTGTTCTTCGGAAAACTTCTGTTTCTGGATGAGTGTATGAAAATCGTCTTCAAAGATTTCCTTTTTTTCATCCGCGAGGATTTTGAACTCCTCGAACACTTTGTCCAGTTCATCTTTTTTGAGATCGTATCCCAACTCCTGAACTTTATGCAAAAGCGCGCTACGCCCTGAATGTTTCCCCATCACCAGTTCCGACTCCTCCCCGCCAACATCTTTGGGATCCATAATCTCAAAAGTGTCTTTGCGTTTGAGAAAGCCATGCTGGTGAATGCCGGACTCGTGTGCAAAAGCATTTTTACCTACAATGGCTTTGTTGCGTTGCACGAAGAAACCCGTCAGGCTACTGACCAACTTGCTACAGGTCTGGATATGTTTGGTCTCGATCCCTGTGTACACGTTGCTGAAAAAATCTTTGCGAGTTCTAACAGCCATCACCACCTCTTCCATGGCGGCGTTTCCAGCTCGTTCACCGATACCGTTGATGGTGCATTCCACCTGCCTTGCTCCGGCCTGCACAGCAGAAAGAGAATTAGAAACCGCGAGACCAAGATCGTTGTGACAATGCACGCTGATAATAGCTTGGTCAATATTAGGAACATTCGTCTTTAAATAACGAATGAGTTCTGCGAATTCCTCAGGAACTGTGTAACCCACCGTATCGGGGATATTGACGGTTGTAGCCCCCGCGCTGATAACTTCGCGTGCTACCTCGGCAAGAAAATCTTTTTCTGTCCGAGTTGCATCCATTGGGGAGAACTCCACATCGTCACAATATTTGCGGGCAAACTGAATGGCTTTCACCCCCATCTCAACGATTTCCGCCTTGGCTTTTTCGACCATATGCTCACGATGTACCTTTGAGGTGGACAGAAAAACATGGATGCGCGGTGATTCAGCTTTTTCTAAGGCACGGGCAGTTGCCTCAATGTCTTTTTCCAGGGCGCGCGAAAGCCCCGCGATTTTTGAGCCTCGGATTTCTTCCGCAATCTGTTTGACCGATTCGAAATCTCCCGGAGAAGCAACCGGAAAACCCGCTTCGATCACATCCACTTTGAGTAGAGCTAGTTGCCGGGCGATCTCAAGTTTTTCCTTGATGTTCAAGCTGGCGCCGGGGCATTGCTCTCCGTCTCTTAAAGTGGTATCGAAGATGATGAGTTTTTCGGGTTGCATGACTAAAAAATCTCCTTTCAGAATCTAGGGGTGCATCATTATTATTATAAAGTTTATTAAAAAAATTCCCAAGGGAGTTTCTCCTTGGAAAATCGAAATATTACTGTGGTCCGCCGGTTTTCCCAATTGCTCAACCATAAAAATACAGAATTAAAAATTTTGGGATCAGAAAGAGGGGGAACTAAAAAAAGCGGATATCAGTCAATGGCGTTTAGTACCTTGAATCCGGATTTTTCTAGCTTTTTGACCAGAGAGGCGGTCTCGCATAGGTCTAGCCGAAAGAAATAGACTTGTTTCTTTTTGCTTTTTGCGTAAGGAGACATGCCAACACTAATGATATTCAATCCATGGTCGTGAATGATCTTGGATACGGCTTCAAAATTTTTGGGCTCTTTTCCCATTATGACATCCACTCTGGAACTCGAATGGATGATGCCCATTAAATCAATGAATAATCCCAACATATCCAGGATGGAGATGATGCCCACTAACTTATTGTCTTTGATGACAGGGAGCGAACCGATTTTATTCTTATAAATTAAGAGAGCCGCGTCTTCAATATTAGTGTCCGGTTGAACGATTTGTGGATTGCTGGTCATAAAATCCGCAACCTTCATGTTTTTTGGGTCAAGGATCGCTACCCGGGAAGAAATTTTATCATTTTGAACGAAGGCTCCGCGGATATCGCTTTCCGTTATTATGCCTTCCAACTCTTTTTTCTGGACGACTGGCAAATGGCGGATGGAGTTCTTGACCATCAAACTCTGGGCTTTATAAAGGGTATCACTGGATTTAATTGTGATGACCTTGCGGGTCATTATTTCTTCAACGATCATTGCGAACCTAGCTTAAAAGATTATAAGAATTTCAACTGCTCTTCTATTAAAAAGCTCCCTCAATTGAGCAAAACTAATGCTTGCGCTCTCAATTTGGAGGAGTTAAAAACGCCTTCATTCCGGTAAAGATTGCCTTTGCATGGCCTCAAAGTGATATTTTTTGAACCAGAAAGAAATATAAGATGACCATTATAGCGTTAATTGGAGAAATAAAAACAGTTAATTACCCCTTTAACTTCAGGACCCTTCAAGTCCTGTGGAAATCTTTTTGTAAGGGGAGGTAGGAAATCCCCCCCTTTAATGAACACTTTTATTATAATAGGCTTCGAATCCCTTAGACATCTTATCGTGGCAGACGACGGCGGAACTCAAGTTAGCATGCAATGCCTAAAAAATATATTAATTGTGTGAAATATATTCATATTTGTGTAATTATATTACTCTACAATGGGGTAGGTCTACTGAAACCCCTTAAAATCAAGGGTTTTTAGTAGGCACGGCTTTTGCTATTTAAGACTGTTTCCCTAGCGAAAACCTTTGAATTTTCGGTGCTTGGGTTGCTAGATAGTATTTTAATTCAATAAGTTAAGGATATTATGCACGCTTTTCCAAAAAAACAGGGGCTCTATGATCCCGCCTACGAAAAAGATAGTTGTGGGGTGGGGTTTGTCATGAATATGAAGGGTGAAAAGTCCCATGAAATCATTACCCAGGGATTAGAAATTCTCAAAAAGCTCGAGCATCGAGGGGCTTGCGGTTCTGATTCCGCAACAGGTGATGGAGCCGGAATTCTTATCCAGATTCCGCATCTTTTTTTCCAGAAACATTGTGAGGAAGCCGGGATCAAGTTGCCTGAGGCAGGACGTTATGCCGTGGGCAATATCTTTCTTCCCGTTGGTGAGGATACGAAAAAGGGCCAGGAAATCATGGAACGTGCCGTTGTAACAGAAGGCTTGGAGCTTTTGGGCTGGCGGGATGTTCCGGTCGATAATACAACGATCGGGAAAACGGCGCGGTCGGTCGAGCCGGTTGTCAAACAGCTTTTTGTTGGAGCAGGATCGGATATCCCGGATCAGTTGGCTTTTGAGCGAAGACTCTATTGTGTTCGCAAGCGTTCCGCCTGGGGGATACGCCGGGCCGGACTCAATGACAATAATGAAAGTTTTTATGCTTGCAGCCTTTCCAGCAAGACCCTTATTTACAAGGGGCAACTGATGGCTCCGCAACTGGAGACCTATTATCTGGATCTCAAAGACCCGAATATGGTTTCCGCTTTGGCGTTGGCACATTCCCGCTACAGCACGAATACCTTCCCCTCCTGGGGCCGGGCCCAGCCTTTTCGTTATATTGCGCACAATGGCGAAATCAATACGGTTCGAGGCAACAAAAACTGGATGGATGCCCGTGAGTCGATGTTTGAATCCCCTTTATTCGAAGACATAAATATGATCCTTCCTGTCATCGCCCCCGGGGGCAGTGACTCGGCAGATTTTGACCAGGCCCTGGAGATGTTGTTCCTGACCGGCCGGTCTTTACCCCATGCCATGATGATGATGATTCCTGAACCATGGAGTGGGCACGAAACGATGGATGATGACAAGCGGGGGTTCTATGAATTCCATGCTTCCATGATGGAACCCTGGGATGGTCCTGCATCCATTGCTTTCACAGATGGAGAAACTTGCGGTGCTGTACTGGATCGAAATGGTTTGCGTCCATCACGTTATTACGTGACTAAAGATGGGCTGGTAATCATGGCCTCAGAAGTAGGGGTGGTGCCGGTGGATGAGGCCAATATCGAATACAAAGGACGTTTGCAGCCAGGCAAAATGTTTTTAGTCGATATTAATGAAGGGCGCATCATTTCAGATGAAGAGATCAAAGCAAAAATTGCAACGCAAAAACCCTATACGAATTGGGTGAAAGAAAATCAGGTTAACCTCAATGATCTGCCCGACACCAACTTTCAGTTCAACCCCGATTTTAAATCTCTTTTAAAGAGGCAGGTTGCTTTTGGTTACACCGCTGAAGATTTAAAGTTTGTGATCGGGCCTATGATTGCGAATGCCATGGAGGCCACTGGGTCAATGGGTAACGATACCCCCCTGGCAGTGCTATCTCAAAAGCCCCAACTCCTGTTTAATTATTTCAAACAACTTTTTGCGCAAGTGACCAATCCGGCTATTGACTCAATCCGCGAAGAGCTGGTTATGTCCATGGAAGCGACCCTCGGTAAGGAGATGAATCTTCTGGCCGAGTCTCCAGAGCATTGCCGTAAACTTAAAGTGGAGCACCCCATTCTCACTGGCAATGAAATGGAAAAAATTTATGGACTCAATCAGGCGGATTTAAAAACGGCGATACTGCCCATTCTCTTTTCAGCCTCAGAGGGAGAAGCTGGGTTGAAAAAGGCGCTGGATAAATTATGTGAAAAAGCTTCTAGAGCAATAGAAGAGGGGGCCACGATTCTGGTTCTTTCTGACAAGGGCATGGACTCGGACCAGGCGCCTATACCCAGCCTGCTTGCCACGGCGGGTGTTCACCATCATCTCCTGCGGGAGCGGACACGTACTCGAGTGGGGATAGTGGTTGAGACGGGTGAAGCTCGTGAAATGATGCATTTCGCATTATTGATTGGTTATGGGGCCGGGGCAATTTACCCTTATCTGGCCTATGAAACGGTTGCAGAAATTGCTGAAGAGGGCATGTTTATCGAAAAACTCGATGCTGAAACCGCAGTTTCAAATTTTATTAATGCAACGAGAAAAGGACTTTTTAAAATTACGGCGAAGATGGGGATCTCCACGATCCAGAGTTATCGTGGGGCGCAGATTTTTGAAACTGTAGGTTTGAGTGAAGACGTAGTTGAGAAATATTTTACGGGCACGCCTTCACGTGTTAGTGGCGCCGAACTGGAAGTTTTGGCTAAAGAAGCTTTAGCCCGTCATAAAAAAGGCTTCGCTAAAGACATGTTTTCGATTCTTGACCTGGGTGGACATTATCAATGGCGGCGTGGTGAGGAGAAGCACATGCTCAACCCGAATGCAATCGGGTTATTGCAACATGCTACCCGCTCGAATGATTATGGCACGTTTAAAAAGTTTTCTGAATATGCTGATAATGAGAGTACGCGTCAGTGCACATTGCGCGGATTGTTCAAATTTAAAAAGGCCAACCCAATTCCCCTCAATGAGGTAGAGCCTGTTGAAGAAATTACCCGGCGTTTTTGTACGGGGGCTATGTCCATCGGTTCTATTTCCCGTGAAGCCCATGAGACTCTGGCAATTGCCATGAACAGGTTGGGAGGCAGAAGCAATACTGGAGAAGGGGGAGAGGATAGCGTCCGTTATACACCTGACGCAAATGGAGACTCTCGCCGTAGCAAAATCAAGCAGGTGGCCTCGGGCCGTTTTGGAGTGAACAGTTTCTACCTTGCTAATGCCGATGAATTGCAGATTAAAATTTCGCAAGGGGCCAAACCCGGAGAGGGAGGTCAATTGCCGGGGCATAAAGTCAGTGAGTACATTGCCAAGATTCGGCATTCAACACCAGGCGTGGGATTGATCTCACCACCTCCGCATCATGATATTTACTCTATCGAAGACCTCCAACAATTGATTTTTGATTTGCACAACGCCAACCCGGATGCAAAAGTCAGTGTCAAACTGGTTGCCGAAGCGGGAGTGGGAACCATTGCGGCGGGTGTCTCTAAAGCTCATGCTGAAGGAGTTTTGATTGCCGGGCATGATGGTGGAACCGGTGCGTCACCACAAACTTCAATTAAACATGCAGGACTCCCCTGGGAGTTGGGACTCTCTGAAACTCAGCAGATTCTTGTGCTTAACGATTTGCGTGGGCGAATTTGTGTGCAGGTTGATGGTCAACTTAAAACCGGTCGTGATGTAGTGATAGGCGGTATTCTGGGGGCAGATGAATTTGGTTTTTCCACTACGGCCCTGGTAACTATGGGTTGCATCATGATGCGAAAATGTCACCTCAATACTTGTTCGGTTGGCATTGCGACACAAGATCCTTCTTTAAGGAAAAAATTTGGTGGAAAAGCAGATTATGTCGTCAATTTTTTCAAATTTATCGCAGAAGAGGTTCGCGAAATCATGGCTCAGTTAGGCATACGTAAATTTGATGACTTGATTGGTCAAGTGGGTCTTCTTGAGGCAGATTACGCTACGGATCACTGGAAAGCTCATGGCGTCGATGTCAGCCGAATTTTATTTAAACCGGATGTGGATGATAATGTCGAGATACGTAATGTCTGCACTCAGGATTTGAGTGGTGACCTGGACAATGCTTTAGACCATAAGCTGATAGAAATGAGCAAGTTGGCTCTCGAGAACAAAACCCAGGTATATGGTGATCTTCCCATTCTTAATACAGACCGGACTACCGGTGCGATGCTCAGTTACCAAGTTTCGAAAAAATTTGGCGAGGAAGGGCTTCCCTCCGATACTATCCAATTTGGTTTCACAGGCTCAGCAGGACAGAGTTTCGGAGGCTTTCTTGCTCCGGGAATAACCTTTGGTCTGGCCGGCGATGCGAATGACTATGTGGGAAAAGGTTTGTCCGGAGGTAAAATTTTTATTTATCCTCCGAAGGATTCCACCCTTGTTCCCGAAGACAATATATTGATTGGAAATACGGTTCTTTATGGCGCTATTTCCGGTAAAGCATTTTTCAGAGGGATTGGGGGAGAGCGGTTTGCAGTACGGAACAGTGGAGCCCAGACAGTGATTGAAGGAGTTGGAGATCACGGTTGTGAGTACATGACGGGCGGAACCGTTGTGGTTCTTGGTTCAACCGGAAGAAACTTCGCCGCCGGTATGAGTGGAGGCCTGGCTTATGTTCTCGACCGGGACAGCACGTTTCCCATTCACTGCAACCAAAGTAGTGTTGATTTACTTCCCGTTGAAGAGCCCGAAGATATTGAAAAATTGAAGTCATTAATTCAGGAACATTTTGAAAGCACACAGAGTGCGGTTGCTAAAAAGGTGCTGGATGAATGGGAAGAAACTCTGCCTAAATTCGTCAAGATTTATCCGACAGATTACCGGAGAGTTTTGGAAGAACAAAAACGCAAAAATGAAGTGCTGGTTGCTTAATGAAAGGATATAGAAAGATTAAATGGGTGCGATAAAAGGATTTATGGAATACGGGCGGGAGACACCGTCTGGCCGACCGGTTGATGAACGGCTTAAGGACCAGAAAGAGTGCTACGCGCCTTTTCCTGAAGAGAAGTATAAGGAACAAGGAGCTCGCTGTATGGACTGTGGAGTTCCATTTTGCCAGAGTGAATCGGGTTGCCCATTGGGAAACCTGATTCCAGACTGGAACGATATGGTATATCGAGGCCGGTATCAGGAGGCAGTGGAACTGTTACAGAAGACTAATAATTTCCCTGAATTCACCGGTCGTGTTTGTCCCGCTCCATGTGAAGGTGCCTGTGTGCTGGGCATTACTGAGCCTGCAGTCACAATCTGTAAAATCGAGGAGATGATAGCGGAAAAAGGATTTGAGATGGGGTTTATCCAACCTCATAAACCCGATTCTCGTACAGGGAAAAAAATAGCAGTGGTCGGATCGGGGCCGGCAGGGTTGGCCTGTGCTGATCAACTCAATACAGCGGGTCATGAGGTTACCGTCTTCGAAAAAGATGATCGTATCGGCGGACTCTTGATGTATGGCATCCCTCATTTCAAACTGGATAAGGCAATTGTTAAGCGCCGATTGAAGGTGCTGGAGGAATCGGGCGTATTATTTAAGACCGGTGTCAACATCGGTGTCGATAAATCAGCCAACGAATTGAAAAATGAATTTGACGCCGTGATACTTTGTGGCGGTTCGCAGAAATCTCGGGATATCCCTGTGGAGGGGAGGGACCTTGCAGGCATCCATTTTGCTATGGATTTCCTCCCACAACAAAATAAGCGTAATGAGGGAGATACAATCCCGGAGGAAATTTCCATCACTGCGAAAGACAAAAATGTTTTGATCATTGGAGGCGGGGATACGGGGTCGGATTGTCTTGGAACCTCACTCAGGCAGGGGGCAAAAAAAGTTTACCAGTTTGAACTTTTGCCAGAACCTCCTCAAACAAGAAACGATGGAAATCCCTGGCCGCAATGGCCCAAAATATTTCGAGTGTCCTCTTCGCATGAAGAAGCCAATGCGCGTGAAGGCAAGGACAAAATAACGGAATATTGTGTGTCTACCAAAAAGTTTACCGGGCAAGACGGCAAGGTTTCTAAAATTCATGGGGTAAAGATTGAATTTGGTGATCCCGATCCCAAAACGGGTCGTCCAGAAATGCGGGAAGTACCTGGCTCAGAGTTTGATTTGGATGTCGAGCTGGTTCTCCTGGCTATGGGTTTTGTTCACCCTATCCACGAAGGCATGTTGCAGGAACTTGGGATGGACCTGGACGCTCGTGGAAATGTGGCTTGTGATGATCAGAAAATGACCAGCGTCGATGGGGTTTTTGTTGCCGGGGATATGACCCGGGGGCAGTCGCTAGTGGTTTGGGCCATTGCTGAAGGCCGGGAAGCGGCGAGATCGGTAGATCTTCATCTTATGGGGACGACCCAACTTCCACATAGTCAGTTTTTAAAATAAGCTTTGAAGAAATATTAGAAAGGGGACTGCCCTTGACAGTGCAGTCCCCTTTCAGGAGGTAGCCTGCTTATTGCAGGCTTGGGGAATCAGGCGGGTTTTTCTACTTTCATTGGGTCTATCTTGATTTCCAAGGTCATCGGTTTTCCCTCACGGATCACTTCAACCTTAACGGAATTTCCCGGTTTTATGGCAGCAACCTGCTTGGGCAGTGTTTCCATAGAGGCAATTTCCACCCCATCAAAGCGGGTGATGACATCACCTCGTTTCATTCCTCCCCGGTCGGCAGGACCATTGGGGCTGATATCATTGATCAAGGCACCTCTTGCATTTTTGAGCTTGAAAGATTCTTGCAGTTCTGGTGTGATTTTCTGAATCATAACTCCCAACCAGCCACGTGTGACCTTCCCATTTAGTTTCAAATCGCCAAGTATATCTTTGGCCATATTTATAGGCAGAGCAAAGCCAATGCCTACATTTCCTCCACTGCCAGAAAAGATAGCTGTGTTTATACCGATGACATCTCCATTCATGTTGAGCAAGGGGCCACCGCTGTTGCCAGGGTTGATAGAAGCATCCGTTTGGATGAATTCATCGTAAGGTCCCGCGCCAATGTTTCGGCCTTTCGCGCTGACCACACCAGTTGTTACGGTATGGTCCAAACCAAACGGGTTGCCGATGGCGACCACCCATTCTCCAACTTCCAATTTCTCAGAATCACCCATTTCTAAAAATGGGAAAGAGGCGCGTTCCCCATTTTTTTGGATAATCTTTATGAGTGCGATGTCAGTTTTGGGGTCTGAACCGACAAGTTGAGCCTCATATTCTTTTTCGTTTTGCAGGGTCACTTTTATAATATCTGCGTCATCAACAACATGATTGTTGGTGAGAATATGTCCTTCCCGGTCGATGATGAATCCTGTACCCGTTCCATTTCCTGGTGCGGGTGGAGGAGTAAAAGGACTGCCTCTGCCCGGAGGAGCAAATTTTCCAAAAGGAGCATTTCCCTTTGCAGGTTGGATTTTGGTTTTTGATGTGACAAATACGACGGAAGGATTTTGTCTCTTAGCAATACCTACGATGAGGTTGGTGCCGACAGGGTTAGGTTTGGTACTCAATCCAAAAGCAGGATTCGCTGTGATCAAGTTTGGTGTCCCGATTCCATATGAAAGAGGAAAGAGTAGCAAAATGAACAGAGCGAATGCTGTTGGGACTTTAAGTTTTTGAGTCATGATGGAATTCCTCCAACGCTATTGAATTTTTAAATATAGGACTAGATTGAAAATAATTTTTCAAGTCGTTGAGATAATAATAAAACTTGAAAGTTAAATACCCATTAAAGCGAGATTAAAAAGCCTTAATGAGGGTTGTTTAATATAAAGGGGGAGTTGACTTGCCAACGGATGCAACGAGCAATAGACCTTGCTAATAAAAATGAAATACAGATTGGTCAAAACCTGCCAGGTGTGGCAAAGCTTGTGTCTTGGGTAAGTGCGGGTGGTGGTGAATTACATTCGAAGTTTTTGGAAAAACCCTTTTAGTGTTTCCTTGATGGGGTTCCCATCTATTTCAGATAGTTCTTTGAATAGTTCCTTTTGTCTCTTGTTCAAGCGTTTGGGCGTTTCAATATTTAAATGTATGATCTGGTCACCTCTACCATGTCCGCGTAATTGAGGAACCCCAGCCCCGGGAACGCGATGGGCCGTATTGGTTTGTACTCCCGCTGGTATAGATATAATTTGTGTTTTATCATCATCTAGTAGTGGCACCTGAATTTCAGCTCCCAAGGCGGCCTGAGAAAATGTCAAATTCATTCGGCAATGGATGTCGTGACCTTCGCGATGAAAGAATTCGTGCGCGGCAACATGCATGATGACATAAAGATCTCCTGGAGGGAGGCCCTGAGGTCCCGGTTCTCCTTCGCCTTTTAACCTTAATCGGGAGCCATCGTCCACACCTGCAGGAATATTGATAGAAAGTTTTTTGTTTTTAAGAATCCGACCATCACCATGACAATCGGAACACGGGTGGGAAATGACTTGGCCTGCACCTCGGCAGTCTGGGCAAGGGGACTGGACACTGAAAAAACCCTGAGCGCGAACGACCTGTCCGGTGCCTCGGCAGGTTCTGCAAGGTTGTGGTCTGTGGCCCGGCTTTGACCCTGAACCTTCACAGGTTCCACAGGGATTATGTTTGCTGACTTCTACTTCCTTTTCGGTTCCAAATATAGCTTCCTTGAAGGAGATAGAGATGTCCAAACGCAAGTCCGATCCTGTCCTCTGCTGTTGTCCTCCTCCACCAAAGAAGTCACCAAATATGTCTCCAAATTGGGAGAAGATATCGTCGAATCCGTTAAACCCGCCAAAGCCACGTCCTTTAAGGCCCTCATGGCCGTACTGATCATAGATTTGTCTTTTTTCAGAATCTTTAAGGACATCGTAAGCCTCGGAAGCTTCTTTGAATTTGTCTTCAGCCTCTTTATCTCCGGGGTTTTTATCTGGATGGAATTTAAGGGCTTGTTGGCGGTAGGCTTTTTTTAGTTCGCTTTCATTGGCATTGTTAGAAACACCGAGTACTTCATAATAATCGCGTTGGCTCATGAGTAGTTATTTTTAGAGGTGGCCTATGTTTTTAAATGGGCCACTTTAACTTTTGCGGCCTTGATCAATTTGTCTTTAAAAATATATCCCGGTTCCAGCTCTTGAACAATCGTGTTGTCCTGTTCGGGATCGGGTGTGTCCTCCGTCATGACCACCTCGTCAGTTTTAGGATTGAACTTCCTGTTTTTAGTGTCGATTATGGTTACTTCATTATTTTTAAGTTCACGGGCGAATTGTTTGGCAACCATTTCCACGCCCAGGTAAAGACCATCGAAATCCTTATTGGACCCGGAGGTTTGGATGGCACGGCTCAAGTTATCCAGAATCGGGACCAGTCGGGAGAAAAGATTGGCCTTAAATTGATCCAGGCGAACATCATTATCTTTTTCGAGACGTTTACGGAAATCATCATTTTCCCCAGACTTTTCTTTATAAGCGGAGATGTATTCCCGAAGGCGTTTATCCTTCTCTTCTGCTTCCTGCTTGAGACGTTCTACATAACTTGGCAGTCGCTCTTCAATGTCTGAGTTTGATTCTTTATCATCCTCTTCACTGATGGAAGATCTTCGGTCCACAATATTAATTGTAGGCTCATCTTGTGGGTCAGCAGATGATTTTGGTTTTCTTTTTGCCATAGGGATTCTTTTTAATTGTTGGAATATAGATTCGTGCCCTCGAAGAATTCGAGGGCACGCGATTGAATGATATTATTTTTTTCCTACATCCTCAAACTCTGCATCGACTACATCGTCATCAGCTTTGCTTTCGGGGCCGGCATCTGTGTCATTAGGTGTGTCATCACCCGGTGTTTCTGCACCAGGCTCCTGAGCCTGGGAATACATGGCTTGAGCTAACTTGTGAGCAACTTCATTGACTTTTTCAAGTTGCTCTTTCATCTCGGGTATCTCGCCTTCAAGGTGCTTTTTGGCTTCTTCGACGGCTTCTTCGGTTTCTTTGACGTCTTCTTCCTTAAGCTTGTCTTTATTTTCCCGGATGGTTTTTTCTGTGCTGTAAATGACGGAATCAAGCTGGTTTTTGACGTCAATTTTTTCCCGTCTTTCTTTATCGACATCAGCATTGGCTTCAGCATCTTTCACCATTTGCTCAATATCATTATCACTTAAACCGGTTGAATCGGTTATGGTAATTTTTTGTTCTTTATTGGTGCCTTTGTCTTTGGCTCCTACATGAATAATACCATTGGCATCAATGTCAAAGGTTACTTCAACTTGCGGCACGCCGCGCGGGGCAGGTGGAATTCCGTCTAGATGAAATTTCCCGAGAGACCGATTATCTTTTGCCATTTCCCGCTCACCCTGGATAACATTGATTTCTACCGAAGGCTGGTTGTCTGCCGCGGTTGAAAATGTTTCCGACTTGCGCGTGGGGATGGTGGTGTTGCGTTCAATCAGTTTTGTGGTGACGCCACCCAGTGTTTCAATTCCAAGAGAAAGCGGTGTGACATCCAGAAGAAGGATATCTTTTACATCGCCGGAAAGAACACCAGCCTGAACCGCTGCACCCAGAGCAACAACTTCGTCTGGATTAACACCGCGGTGAGGTTCTTTCCCAAAAAGGTTTTTAACCAGGTCTTGCGCCATAGGGACCCGGGTTGAGCCCCCGACGAGAACAGCTTCATGAATCTGGTCTGCTTTAAGTCCGGCATCCTTTAAAGCTTGGAGGCATGGAGACTTAGATTTTTCCAGCAGGTCATCGATCATGGATTCGAATTTTGATCTTGAAAGCTTTATGTTGAGATGTTTTGGTCCTCCTGCATCTGCAGTGATGAAGGGGAGGTTGATATCTGTTTCATTGGTAGTTGAAAGCTCCATTTTGGCTTTTTCTGCTGCTTCTTTCAGTCTTTGCAGAGCCATATTGTCTTTCGATAGATCAATACCTTGTTCTTTTTTAAACTCTTCGACCAGCCAGTTAATGACACGCTGGTCCAGGTTGTCGCCGCCCAGGTGGGTATCGCCATTGGTAGCTTTAACTTCAACAACATTGTCTCCAACTTCAAGAATTGAGATATCGAAAGTACCTCCGCCAAAGTCATAAACTGCAATGGTGTGGTCTTTTTTCTTATCCAGTCCATAAGCCAGTGCCGAGGCAGTAGGCTCATTGATGATCCGCTTAACTTCCAGTCCTGCAATTTTACCGGCATCTTTGGTAGCCTGACGTTGTGCGTCATTGAAGTATGCTGGTACGGTGATAACAGCTTCGGTGACAGGTTGTCCGAGATAGGCTTCTGCAGATTTTTTTAATTTTTGAAGAATCATGGCGGATATTTCAGGCGGAGTATAAGATTTATCTCCGGCCTTTATCCGTACTTCACTTTTGGATCCCTGAATGACTTCGTAAGGAACCATTTTTAATTCTTCGGACACCTCATCGAGGGCACGACCCATGAAACGCTTGATGGAAAAAATCGTATTTTCCGGGTTAGCGATGGCTTGCCTTTTTGCCACTTGGCCTACCAGTATTTCGCCTTCTTTTGTGAATGCGACTACGGAAGGGGTGGTCCTGCTTCCTTCCTCATTGAGGATTACTTTAGGTTCACTTCCTTCCATAACAGCGATCACGGAATTTGTGGTACCAAGATCTATGCCTACGATTTTTCCCATGGGTTCTAATCCTTTCCAAATGTATTTATAAATGCTTTTAAATTTACTGAATTGAGTAAATGAGTGTTTTGTCTTTACAATTCTGTTAGTTAAATAAGATTTGTTGGCAGAGATGTCAAGTTGCGGTGAGAAAATTTTTCTGGAAAATTTAAACGGGTTTATCAGAATCTGAATCCCGTAAAGTGCTTTAAATAATGGAGTTAGGTGGTTTTTGTGTTTAATGTTAGATGGGGATTAAATTTACCTTGCAATTCTTTCTTTATAGGCTATAATCAAGTAACAATAAGTATTGGGCTTTTAGAATGACAGAGAATACAGAAGGTAATCACAGGGAGTTCACTCGGGTTCCCATAAAAGTCTGGGTGGAAGTGAGCGCTAAGGATATTGTTATAAAAACTCACGAAACTCATGATCTCAGCATGGCAGGGATATCTCTCCAGCATGAGGGCAAGGTTTTACCTGTCGGAACTCTATGTGATGTTTCGGTGTTTTTGGAAGGTGTAGACCCCCCCATTCATATAGATATGAAGGGAAAAGTTGGGCGCTCCACGGATAAAGACTTGGGTATTGAGTTTTCAGAGGTGAAGTTTGACAGCTATGAACACCTTCAAAATCTGGTTCGGTACAATTCGCAAAACATTGATGCGGTCGATAAAGAAATCAACGAACATCTTGGCCTGAAGAAAAAAGAATAGAGTTTTTGGGAGCGAATGGGTTTTATCGTTCTCAAGAATATATTAGAAGGCAAATATTTTTTTAAGAGCTTCTAAAGTTAGTTAAGTATTCTGAGTACTCTTGCCTTTAAGAAGGATCTTCAACCTGTTCATACAGCGATAAGGCAAAGGGTTTCCCTGCGCATTCGAACTGGCAATGGGTCACCATTTTTGTGGAAGGGAAGTGCAGTTGGTGTCCTTCCAAAGCCATAAGTGGTGCTGAAAGTGCACAAGGTTGCGGTAAAAGCGCTTTGATGTTCCCTCCGATCATATTAACCATTTCACCTATCGCATCTTTTTTTTCCTCAATAGATGCTTTCCCCGGTTTGATAGAAAACATTTTTTCGGTTAAGGTATCGACCAGAGTTGATGGCAGGCAAAGCATGACGGCACCGTTCCATTTTCCCGTGATTTGAACGCTTCCTAAAACGGTTTCTGCCGAGGAACCCTCATAGGAACCGGGTAGGGGGTGAATCTCAAAGTCCAGCAAAATGGCGCAGACTAAATGTGTGTATTTTTGAATTTCTTTTTCAAGGAACTGCACAGGGAAAATTCCTGATGAGATTAAAGGGATAGAAAGTTTTTCAGGATTATTATTTTTTCAATTTCTTTAGCACTGAGACCTTAAACTTATAGCCCCAACATTGAAAGGTAACAGATGTTACCAATTCACTGCCTGGAATCCTGAGCCCGTGTTGTGTCATTGTTACGGCAGGGAGTGACAAATAACAGGGTTCTGGTAGCAAAGACTTAATATTACCACCGGTCATATTGGTCAGTTCTCCCAGAGCATCCTGAACGAGATCAGGAGTCACCTCCTCATCAGTCATTTTAAACATGATGGAAGCCACTTTTTGGGCTAGCTCCGCGGGGCAGTCCAAAGATACGGCACCATCCCATTCTCCAGAGATGTGAACACATCCCGCAAGGACGTCTTCTCCTCCTATAGGGCAATACTCTTCTACTGTTTTATGGACATCCAGATCGAGTATGGATTTCCATATGCTCTCTGTATATTGGCAAATCTCGGATTCAAAATCTCCCATAATTTTTATCCTTGTTTTAAACGGTAGCAACCGGATTGCTTGAAAGGCATCCTTTCAAAATTATCATCCAGGTTCAGAGTGGTCTCAGCTGCTCCTAGAAATAGATAACCATCGGGCCTGAGTATTTTTCGAATTCGACCCAATATATTTTTTTTCA